>Ga0209988_10000935_pt1 | contig 18758 bp, 15 predicted proteins | sample N075metaG_FD_183115 | JGI IMG/M metagenome (GOLD analysis project Ga0209988, IMG submission 183115) | Deep subsurface microbial communities from Kermadec Trench to uncover new lineages of life (NeLLi) - N075 metaG (SPAdes) (version 2) | ecosystem: Environmental > Aquatic > Marine > Ocean trench... | reverse complement strand
CAATTTGGTTTGTTGGACTCGCTCCGCTAGCAGCGAGGTGTCTTCGAGAAAGATCAGCATGGCACCCGAGAGACGCTCCGACCCCAGTGGCGCGAAGTGGGGGATGATCGTCGTCGCGCCGTCGGCGGAATCCAGGCTCAGCGACGGTTCGCCCGGCGCTGAGCCGCCGCGCCGCCAGGTCGCCAACCGGTCGGCGAGTGCGGCGGAAACCTCGCGCAGCGGTTGGCCCGCCGTGCGATTGGTCGCACCGAGTTCTGTGGCCGCCGACTCATTCATAAGCCGCAGCCGATCATCACCGTCGACGACGACGATACTCTCGCGCAGATGCTGCACGATGTACTGGTTGAGCTCGGCGAGGTTCTTCAGGTCCACGCCGCGTTGCTCGGCCAATGCTTCCGTCTCAAGCATCCGATGTCGCAACACCTGGACGACGATCGCGATGACGAAAATGACAGCGCCGAGGATGCCGGCCGGCGCGTATGCTGTCGTATCCGTGCCGCCCTGTAGTTGCGAGACGGTTTGTTCCCCCAGCATGGTCAGTGCCGTGACTGCGGCGAGAAGGAAAGCGCGTTGGGCCGGTACGAGCAACGCGAGTGCGCCGACCGAGACCACTAGCAGTCCACCCACGCCGCTCGACACGCCGCCGCTGGCGTGCATCAGTGCTGTCGTGACCGTCAGATCCAGCGCCAGCTGTGCGTAGATTTGGACCTCGGACGACGGGATACGCTGCCGTAACAGCCAGACCTCCACGAGACCTGCCCCGAGCATCGTCAGCAGAGCACCCCAGGCGAGCGACGGATTCGCGCTACCGATGATGTACGGGTCGGTGACGGTGAGAAAGACGGCGAGTAACAAGCTCCCGAGCATGAGCCGGAAGACATTGAGCAGGATCAGCACCCGCCAGGCGAATTCCTCCGAATCGGGCACGGATGTCATGAACCGTCCCAGTCTAATCCGGGCAGTTGGCGTGGCGTCTACGGCGGACATCTGCCGGGAATTCTACCCGATCGAGCCTGATGCTTTGTGGACGGACGTCACTTTGCGAAGCTAATCCCTTTCGTAGACAATACCGCCGCCCTCACTTCCGAGATCTGGTTTGAATCTTCACGAATACCAAGCCAAGGCACTGTTCGCCAAATTCGGCATTCCCGTGCCCAAGGGCCGAGTGGCGGTTACTCCCGCAGAAGCGATCGCTGCGGCTGAAGCACTCGGCGGCGAGATTTGGATCGTCAAGGCGCAGGTGCACGCCGGAGGCCGCGGTAAGGCAGGGGGTATCCGCCTGGCCCGCACCGTCAGTGCGGTCGGTGAACATGCGGAGGCGCTCCTCGGGACCCAACTGGTCACTCACCAAAGCGGCCCCGAGGGCCTACCGATCGACACGGTCTACGTCGAGGCAGCTGCGGCGATCGAGCGAGAGCTCTATTTGAGTCTATTGGTCGATCGCAGTGCCGAGCGCGTCGTGATCATGGCTTCCGCAGCGGGGGGTATGGATATAGAGGCCGTGGCTGCAGACACTCCAGAGCAGATTCTAACCGCCACATTGCATCCGGCTGCGGGCCTGTCTGCGTATCAGGCACGGGCTCTAGGCTTTGGTCTGGGGCTAACCGAAAGCCAACAACGGGAGCTCGCCGACATCCTCGGCAAGCTGATCAAGTTGTTTCATGCCTGTGATGCGAGTTTGGTAGAGATCAATCCGCTGATCGTGACCGATGCGGGTAGCGTGGTCGCACTAGACGCCAAGATCAACATCGAAGACAACGCCCTGTTCCGTCAGGAGGCGCTGCAAGCCATGCGGGATGAAGCGCAAGAAGATCGCAAGGAATGCGAGGCTCGGGCACACGATCTAAGTTACGTGTCGCTGGACGGCAACATCGCCTGCATGGTCAATGGTGCGGGCTTAGCCATGGCCACGATGGACTTAATCAAGCTCCACGGTGGCGAACCGGCTAATTTTCTCGATGTGGGCGGTGGCGCTACGGCCGAGCATGTCACAGCTGCCTTCAAGATTATTCTCGCCAACGACAACGTCAAGGCGATACTCGTCAATATCTTCGGCGGCATCGTGCGCTGCGATCTGATCGCGGAGGGAATCATTGCTGCTGTCGGCGAGGTTGGCGTCAAGGTTCCGGTCGTGGTCCGCCTTGAGGGCACCAATGTGGAGAGGGGTCGGCAGCTGCTCGCCGATAGCGACTTAGGAATTCTGGCCGCCGACAATCTGACCGATGCCGCGATCAAAATCGTCGCCCTGGCGAGCGACGAGGGCGCGGCCGCGTGAGTATTTTGGTCGGCAGCGAGTCGAAGGTGATTTGCCAGGGGCTGACCGGGCGGCAGGGCAGTTTCCACACCGAGCAATGCCTGGATTACGGCACCCAGGTTGTGGCAGGCGTGACCCCCGGTCGCGGCGGTGCCGAACATCTGGGCCTACCGGTCTACGACACGGTTCGCGACGCCGTGCGCGAGACCCAAGCCACCGTCAGCATGATCTATGTGCCGGCACCGTATGCCGCCGACGCGATCCTCGAAGCTGCTGCTGCCGGAGTAGAATTGGTCGTGTGCATTACCGAGGGCGTGCCGGTTTTGGACATGGTCCGGGTCAAGGCGGTGTTGGCCGGCCAGAATTGCCGGCTGATCGGACCGAACTGCCCCGGAATCATCACGCCGGGCACCTGCAAGATCGGCATCATGCCCGGGTTCATCCATACACCGGGGTCGGTCGGGATCATCTCACGCTCCGGGACGCTGACATACGAAGCCGTATGGCAGACGACGAATGCGGGGCTCGGCCAGACCACGTGTATCGGCATCGGTGGCGATCAACTAAGGGGAATGAATTTCATCGACTGCCTGGCGCTGTTTGAAGCGGATCCCGACACCCGCGGCATCATCCTTGTCGGGGAGATCGGCGGCTCTGACGAGGAGCAGGCCGCCGAGTTCATCACCAGCGACGTGACCAAACCCGTCGTGGCCTATATCGCGGGAGTCACGGCCCCCGCCGGTAAGAGAATGGGGCATGCCGGCGCGATCATTTCGGCTGGCAAGGGCACAGCAGATGACAAATTCGAAGCACTGGAGCGAGCCGGAGTGACGACCGTTCGCTCCCCGGCGGAACTCGGTAGCGCGATGGCTAAGGCGTTGGAGTGAAAGTCGGGCTCGCGCAGCTCAATACTCACGTTGGTGCGATCGACACCAACACCAAGAAAGTTCTGGCTACCGCCAAACGCGCGCGCGACGAACTCGGCTGCGATCTACTCATCTTCCCGGAGCTGACCTTAAGCGGCTACCCGCCGGAGGATCTACTCCTGCACCGCGGGATGCGGTTACGCGTGCAGGCTGCATTAGATGAAGTCCGCTCCGGTATCGATGGTATCGGTTTGTACGTCGGCTTTCCCGAATACGACGGCGATTTCATCTACAACTCGGGCGCGCTGCTTCGCGATGGTTCTGAGCTCGCACGACACCGTAAACAGGTATTGCCGAATTACGCTGTTTTTGATGAGAAACGCTATTTCCAGAGCGGTACCGGGCCGACCGTGGTGGAATACGAGGGTATCCGGCTCGGACTGACGATCTGCGAAGACACCTGGGAGAGTGCGCCCTGCGCCGCCGCTCGAGCCGCCGGCGCCGATCTCATCCTCGTCTCCAACGGTTCTCCGTACCATCTGGGCAGCCAAGCGAGCCGCGAGGCTGTGCTCAGTGAGCGCGCGCGAGAGAATGGTATTCCTCTGCTCTATGTCAACATGGTCGGCGGCCAGGACGAGCTCGTGTTCGACGGTGGTTCGGTAGCGATCGATGCGGCGGGCGACATCGTCTTTCGGGCACCTGCGTTCGAGGAGGATGTCTACGTCGTGGAACTGGGGTCGACGGGAGGCGGTGTGCAACTCGAACCCGGTGAGATAGCGCCGCAGTTACCCGAAGCCGAAAGTGTCTACAACGCATTAGTCTTAGGTACCCGCGACTATGTCGACAAGAACGGCTTCGACAGTATCGTGCTTGGCTTGTCCGGTGGTATCGACTCAGCGTTGACGCTGTGCGTGGCCGTCGATGCGCTCGGTGCCGATCGCGTTCACGCAGTCATGATGCCATCGCGCTATACCTCGACGATGAGTATCGAGGATGCGGCTAGACAGGCCAGCAATCTGGGTGCTCATTACGACACACTGTCGATCGAGCCGATCTTCGCGGCGACGCTGACGGTGTTAGAGGATCTGTTCGAAGGACTTGCCCCCGATGCGACCGAGGAGAATATTCAAGCGCGCTGTCGCGGCATCTTACTGATGGCCCTCTCCAATAAGACCGGCAAGATGGTACTGACCACCGGCAATAAAAGTGAGATGGCAGTCGGTTACGCCACGCTCTATGGGGACATGGCCGGCGGGTTTGCGCCGCTGAAGGATTGCAGTAAAACGTTGGTCTATCAGCTCGCGCGCTATCGCAACGGGCGAAACGCTAGCCAAGGTGAGGTCATTCCCGAGCGGGTACTGACCCGCGAACCGTCGGCGGAGCTCAGGCCAGAGCAGAAAGACAGCGATTCGCTGCCTCCCTACGCGATATTGGATGCAATTCTGGAGGCGTTTATCGAGAAGGACTACTCGGTGGAGCAAATCGCCGCACTAGGTTTCGACCGTGACATCGTCGGCCAGGTGTTGGAGTTGGTAAAACGAGCCGAGTACAAGCGCCGCCAGGCGCCGCCTGGCGTGCGCGTCAGCGGTCGCGCCTTTGGCCGCGATTGGCGCTATCCGATTACTTCAGGTTACTGAGCGCCGCTGCCGGCGATTTCGCCAAAACTCTCTGTCAGAACCCGTCTCGCGTCTGCCGCCAGGTCGCGCATGCCCAGCTGCTCGTAGGCATCGACCATCAGTTGCAGCGACTCCTCCAATGCCGGCGCGCCGGGGTAATGTTCGAGCGAGTATTTGGCCCGGTTGACTGCCGCGACGTAAGCGCCACGCCGCATGTAATATTCGGCCACGTGATTTTCATAGGCCGCGAGCCGATTACGCAGATAGATCATGCGCTCACGGGAATCGGGCGCGTAACCGCTATTGGGGAAGCGCCTGAGCAGCTCCTGGAAAATCGAGAAAGCCTGCATCGTGTCACGCGGCGGACGCTCGGTCAGATCCACGCGGAATAGCCGTTCGAGCATACCGGGTGCCTGATCGAAGTACGTCAGCCCCTTAATGTACAGGCAGTAGTCGACGCGAGGGTGGGTCGGATTCTCCCGCTCGAATTCCTCTGCAGCGTCGATGGCGGACTCCGGCTCGCGATTCCTGTAATACGCGTAGATCATGTCAAGCTGGGCCTGACGGGTGACGTTGCTAAACGGGTAACGCGCCTCGAGCGCTTGAAAGTAGTTGAGCGCTAGCGGGAAGTTGCCGTTGGCCATCGAGTCGACACCGCGCTGATAGAGTCCTTCTGGACCGGTCTCTTGAACGACATTGTCGTCATCTCGACCACAGCCGGCGAGGACAGAGAGTAGTGTAACGAGAACGATCGGCAGATTTTTTGCTAAGGGCACGGGTTTTTCCATCTAACGGCGCCCACAAGGACGCACAATTACGGCAAACTTCTTCCCGCGACGGTCGCAAATCTGGCAGGCGGCCGTCGCGGGTCCTTGTTGGACCACCAGTTTAGAGTATGAATTATAACGAAAAGTTTCCAATCTTTGCGGTGGCTTGCAGTGCAACGAATTCTTCGACGGTTGTTGATTCCTGAGGATCTCGCGGGACGCCGCTTCGATCAAGCGGCTGCCGTGGTTCTCGACGAGTTCTCGCGGAGTCGTCTGAAGATCTGGATCGAAAGCGGGCAGTTGACGCTGGACGGCGAGCAGGTGGAGCCGGACACCAAGGTCCAAGGCGGCGAGGAAGTCATGCTCGACGCCCAGATCGAGCCCGTCGTACCTGTGGAGCCCGAGCCGATTCCGCTCACATTGCTATACGAAGACGCAGCGGTGTTCATTATCGATAAGCCAGCCGGCCTGGTCGTACACCCGGGAGCCGGAAACCGCACGGGTACGCTGCAGAATGCGCTGCTCAATCTAGATCCGGCGCTTGCTGGCGTGCCCCGAGCCGGCATCGTCCATCGGTTGGACAAAGACACCAGCGGACTCCTGGTCGTCGCGCGAACCCTGAGCGCCCATGCCACCCTGGCAGCACAGCTGCAACGACGCGAAGTGCAGCGCCGCTATCTGGGCGTTTGTCAGACAGTGCTGACCGGTGGCGGCGACGTCAATGCGCCGATCGGCCGGCACCCGCGCGACCGTTTGAAGATGGCCGTCATCGAGACAGGCCGACAGGCACTGACCCGCTACCGAGTGCTGGAGCGATTCCGGGCGCACACCTATCTGCAGCTGCAACTGGCGACCGGGCGCACGCACCAGATACGCGTGCATCTGGCCCATTTGCGCACGCCTTTGGTCGGTGATCCGCTGTATGGGGGACGACCGCGCCTACCGCGTTCGCCGAGCCCGGAGCTTCGGGAGCTATTGCAGGGCTTCCGCCGCCAGGCGCTGCATGCCAGCCGGCTGGAGTTTCGGCATCCCGACAGCGGCCGGCCGGTTAGCTACGAGAGCCCAATGGCCCAGGACATGGAGGCGCTGGTCACGGCCCTGCGCGACGATGCAGCACAGATTGGTGGGCCGCCGCCGTGACCCTGGCAGTGATCAGCCCGGACTGGCCGGCGCCCGCGCGCGTTAAAGCCGTCACGACGGAGCGTGACGGTGGCCTGAGCCGCGGCCCCTATGCAAGCCTCAACCTCGGCACGCAGCTGGGCGATGACCCAGACTCGGTCGCGGGCAATCGGCGTGTGTTGGCTGCGGAGCTTGAGCTGCCAGTGGAGCCAAGCTGGCTCGAGCAGGCCCACGGCGCCACCGTGGTGGATCTGGACACCGAGTCGCCCGGGGCAGCGGACGGTGCTGTCACCTCGAGTGCCGAGCGCGTCTGCGCAGTGCTCAGCGCCGACTGTCTACCGGTTCTGTTCACCAGTACCGTCGCTGCGCGGATCGGCGTCGCGCACGCGGGTTGGCGCGGGTTGGTCAGCGGTGTGTTGCCGGCAGCGGTCGCGGCGATGGGGGGCGATCCGGGAGACCTACTGGCCTGGCTCGGACCTGCGATCGAGTCCGCCGCATACGAGGTCGGCGCAGAAGTCCGGGCCGTTTTCATCGCCGCCGATCCGGGCGCGGACGCGTGCTTTACGCCGAACGACGCGGGCCGCTGGCAGGCCGATCTGTATGGCCTGGCACGCCGTAGCCTGGAGGCCGCTGGCGTGAGCGCGATTTACGGCGGCAATTTTTGTACCTACACCGAAACGGAACGTTTTTACTCGCACCGTCGCGAGGCGCCCTGCGGTCGCATGGCAACGCTAATCTGGCTGTCGCCGTGAGTGTGCTTCGACTTTCCCGCAAATGACGCACATGATCGTCGTCGCAAGGAGTGCGCACGCGGATAGTTCTTGTTCGACTTAATCTCGCCTCGCCGTCCGTGGCTCGGCTCGAATCGGGGGATCGTCGCTTCAGGCGATTCCTGGCACGCTCTTCGCCGGCACAGACACCACCGGGACGCTGGGCCGAGGTATCGTGACGCGGTAACGGGGAGTTGATATTCGCCGCCGGTAACCCCATGTTGTCAGTAGCGGTTTCGCGGGACGGCTCGACATGCGTACAGACAGGTTAACGAGTAAGTTTCAGCTCGCCATAGCGGACGCTCAGTCGCTGGCGGTGGGCCGCGACCATCAGTTCGTCGAGCCGATTCACCTGATGATGGCCCTGCTCGAGCAGGACGCTAGCACGGTGCGCGGCCTGTTGACCAAGGCCGGCGTGAACATGGCCCAACTGCGCTCGCAGCTGGGCGACGCACTGGATCGACAGCCGACAGTCGAGGGGGGCGAGCCGGGTGAGATCCATCTCTCCAATCGTCTTAGCAAACTCCTGAATGTGACCGACAAGCTGGCCCAGGATCGCGGTGACGCCTTTATTTCCAGCGAGTTGTTCGTTCTTGCGGCCGTCGACGACCGCGGCGATCTGGGCCGCGTGCTAAAAGCGGCAGGTGCGATCCAAGGCGCGCTGGAGAAAGCTGTCGACGAGGTTCGCGGTGGCGCGCAGGTCGACGACCCGAATGCCGAAGACAATCGCCAGGCGCTCGACAAATACTCCATCGATCTCACGCTACGCGCCGAGCAGGGCAAGCTCGACCCGGTCATCGGCAGGGACGATGAGATCCGGCGCACGATCCAGGTGCTGCAGCGACGCACCAAAAACAACCCGGTACTGATCGGCGAACCCGGTGTTGGTAAAACCGCGATTATCGAAGGGCTCGCCCAGCGGATCGTGAATGGCGAGGTGCCGGAGGGCTTGAAGTCCAAACGTATCCTGGCGCTGGACCTCAGCGCATTGATTGCCGGCGCCAAGTTCCGTGGCGAGTTCGAAGAGCGACTCAAGGCCGTGCTCAACGAGTTGGCCAAACAGGAAGGCCAGGTCATCTTGTTCATCGACGAGTTGCACACCGTCGTCGGTGCGGGTAAAGCCGAAGGCGCGATGGATGCCGGCAACATGTTGAAGCCGGCGTTGGCGCGCGGGGAACTCCACTGCGTTGGGGCGACGACCCTGGACGAATACCGTTTGCACCTCGAGAAAGACGCGGCGTTGGCGCGGCGGTTCCAGAAGATCATCGTTGAGGAGCCGACGGTTGAAGACACGATCGCGATCCTGCGCGGGCTGAAGGAGCGCTATGAAGTGCACCACGGCGTCGAGATCACGGATCCGGCCATTGTCGCGGCCGCGACGCTATCGCATCGATATATCAGTGACCGGCAGTTGCCGGACAAAGCCATCGATCTCATCGACGAGGCCGCGTCGCGCATCCGCTTGGAGATCGACTCCAAGCCTGAGGCGTTGGATCGTCTCGAGCGACGGCTGATCCAGCTCAAGATCGAGCGCGAAGCGTTAAAGAAAGAGTCCGATGATGCCTCGAAACGTCGTCTCGATGACCTGCAGTCAGAAGTGGACAGGCTCGAGGCGGAGCTAGCCGATCTCGAAGAGATCTGGAAAGCGGAGAAGGCCGCAATGCAGGGCGCGGCTCATATCAAGGAAGCGCTCGAGCGGGCCAAACTGGAACTGGAGAGAGCGCATCGGGCCAATGATTTGGCCCGCATGTCCGAATTACAGTACGGCCGGATTCCTGAGCTTGAGAAACAATTGAACGAAGCACTGGCCAGCGAGCAGGAGGCCTTCCAGCTCGTGCGCAATCGGGTCACGGCAGAAGAAGTTGCAGAAGTCGTGTCCAAGTGGACCGGAATTCCCGTGACCAAGATGCTCGAAAGCGAGAAGCAGAAACTGATCGCGATGGAGAGTTTCCTTGAGGCGCGCGTCGTGGGCCAGCCCGAAGCGCTACAAGCTGTGTCCAACGCTGTGCGCCGTTCCCGCGCCGGTCTGTCCGACCCGAATCGACCGAACGGTTCATTTCTGTTTCTAGGGCCGACCGGAGTCGGTAAGACCGAGCTGACAAAAGCGCTTGCCGCTTTCTTGTTCGATTCCGAGGACGCCATGGTCAGGATCGATATGTCCGAATTCATGGAGAAACACTCGGTCGCACGGCTGATCGGTGCACCACCCGGATATGTCGGCTACGAGGAAGGCGGTTATCTCACCGAGGCCGTCCGGCGCAGACCTTACACGGTCGTGCTGCTGGATGAAATCGAGAAAGCTCACCCGGACGTCTTCAATGTCCTGCTGCAGGTACTCGACGACGGCCGACTGACCGACAGCCATGGGCGCACCGTGGATTTCCGTAACACGGTTATTGTTATGACCTCGAATCTCGGTAGTCAGCGCATCCAGGAGCTCAGCGGCGAGGAGAACTACGCGTCGATGAAAGCCGAGGTCATGGAGATCGTGTCGCAGCAGTTCCGGCCTGAGTTCATCAACCGCATCGATGATGTCGTTGTATTCCACCCGTTGGCCCCGGAGCACCTGACCCGGATCGTTGCAATTCAATTGCGCTATCTGCGCGAGCGGCTCAGCGACAGAGACATGGCATTGCATCTGGACGAAGCGGCCCGGGAGCGACTGGCCCAGGCGGGCTACGATCCGGTCTACGGCGCACGGCCCCTGAAGCGAGCGATTCAGCAGCAGCTGGAAAATCCGCTGGCACAACAGATTCTCGACGGACGTTTCGGTCCAGGTGATACCATTCGCGTCAGCGTTGGTGCCGAAGGGCTCGAATTCATCAAGGGTGATGCCGCAGCAGCGGCCTGACCCGACACTGCGGCATGGCTCCTCAGGTACGACGACCCGTATCGATCGGACAGAAGCGTCGCTAAAGGGCGAGAGCTGGGATATGCCTATATATGAATACCGTTGTGACGCCTGCGGCCACGAGTTGGATGCGCTGCAGAAGCTCAGCGACGAGCCGCTGAAGGATTGTCCGGAATGCGATGCCGTCAAGTTGCGGCGTCTCGTGTCGGCACCGAGTTTCAGGCTCAAGGGCGACGGTTGGTATGAAACAGACTTCAAGTCCGACAAGGAGACCAAACGCAACCTCGTCGACCGAGCCGAATCTAAAGAAGATCGGGGCACCAAGGCCAAGGATGATGCGACAGCGGACAAGAAAGACGTAAGCGTTAAGCCCAAGGCTGACAAATCTACGGAGTCGGGTGCCAAGAAGGACACAGGCGCAAAGGCGAAATGAGTTGAAAGGAGAATTTCGATGCTGATTCGTCTACGGCGCTACTTCATCGCCGGTTTGCTGGTGTGGCTACCGGTCGGCGCCACCATCCTGGTGTTCACGCTGCTGTTGCGGCTCACGAACGGGCTGTTGTTGCTGCTGCCGCCATCTTGGCGGCCCGAAGAGCTGCTCGGTTTTAGTATTCCGGGGCTGGGCGCGATCATTGCGCTGATCGTGCTCGTCATCACGGGCATGCTCGGTGCCAACCTGCTTGGGCGACGCCTGGTGAAGTTCTACGAATCTTTGCTGGAGCGGATTCCTTTCGTGCGCACCGTCTATGGCGTGGTGAAGCACTTCGCGGAGGTCGTCTTCAGCGATTCCACCACTTCCTTCAAGAAAGTCCTGTTGATCGAATATCCTCGCGAGAATTTGTATAGCCTTGCGTTTCAAACCTCCGAAGACCCGGCCGAGGTGCACGCTGTCACCGGCGAGCCGATCGTGGCTGTCTTCCTGCCGACGACGCCCAACCCGACCTCAGGCTTCATGTTGTTCGTGCCGACCCGCAGCGTCGTCGAGTTGGATATGTCGGTCGAGGAAGCGCTGAAAATGATCATCTCGTTGGGTGTGGTCGTGCCGGATTGGCACCCGCTCCATCCGGACGCTAAGGTTGCGGCGCCCAAACTGACGCCGTAACATCCGCTCGCCCAACAGTCCTTGTCTTTCAAAAGGTTGGAGTCCATGCGCAGTCATTACTGCGGACAGCTTAACCGCTCTCAGATCGGCGAAACGGTTACTGTCGCTGGCTGGGTTCACCGGCGGCGCGATCATGGTGGCGTGATCTTCGTCGACTTGAGAGACCAGGAGGGCTTATTGCAGGTCGTTTTTGATCCCGACACACCGGAAATGTTTGCGGAGGCGGAGCGGCTTCGTGGCGAATACGTACTGTCTGTTCAAGGCCGACTTCGCGAGCGTCCGGAGGGCACGATCAATTCCGAACTGCCGACGGGCGAGGTCGAACTCCTGGCGACGGAGTTGACGGTACTCAACAAGGCCAAGACTCCGCCCTTTCATCATGAAGAAAACGCCAGCGAGGAGCTGAGATTGCGCTTCCGCTATCTCGATCTGCGCCGCGAGGGAATGCAGCGCAACCTGCGCTTGCGCCATCAGGTGACTCGGTCGCTTCGCGCTTGGCTGGACGAGGCGAGCTTCATCGAGGTGGAGACTCCGATCCTGACGAAGACGACGCCGGAGGGCGCGCGTGATTACCTGGTGCCGAGTCGTACCCATCCTGGAAAGTTCTTTGCGTTACCCCAATCGCCGCAGCTGATGAAACAGTTGCTGATGATGTCCGGTTTCGATCGTTATTATCAGATCGTCAAGTGTTTCAGAGACGAAGACCTGCGGGCGGATCGGCAGCCGGAGTTCACGCAACTCGACATAGAGACGGCGTTCCTCGATGAACAGGCCATCATGGAGTTGACGGAGGCGCTGATCCGCGACGTCTTTAAAAACACCCTGGATGTCGAGCTTCCCGATCCGTTTCCCCGGCTGACCTATCGGGACGCGCTGGACCGCTACGGCAGCGATGCGCCCGATCTGCGCAATCCGTTGGTGTTGAGCGAAGTTGCGGATCTCTTCGCGGGTGTTGAGTTCAAAATCTTTGCCGCACCGGCGGCTGATCCTGCCAGTCGTATCGCCGCGCTGCGAGTGCCGGCGGGCGCGAGTCTGACCCGCAAAGAGATCGATGACTACACGGCGCTGGTCGGTCGTCACGGGGCCAAGGGGCTGGCCTACATCAAGGTCAATGATCGTGCTGCGGGTGCTACCGGCCTGCAGTCGCCGATTCTCAAACACTTGCCGGAGAAGGCGGTCGACAAAGTCCTCGAACGCGTCGGCGCGCTGAGCGGCGACCTGGTGTTCTTCGGTGCCGATAAAGCCCGGGTCGTGAACGACAGCCTCGGTGCGCTTCGCGATCGGCTCGGTCAGGATCGTGGCTTGCTCGAGGCTGCGTGGCGGCCGCTGTGGGTCGTCGATTTTCCGGTCTTCGACGACGACGGCGAGGGCGGTTGGACGCCGTCTCATCATCCGTTCACGGCGCCACAGACAGACTCCCCGGCCAAATTGATCGAGAGTCCCGGGACGGCGCTGTCTCGTGCCTACGACATGGTCTTGAACGGTACGGAGATCGGCGGCGGTTCTATTCGTATTCACAGTCCGGAGATGCAGTCGGCCGTCTTCAAATTGTTAGGTATCGAGAGGGAAGAGGCCGAAGCAAAGTTCGGTTTTCTGCTGACAGCAATGAGCTACGGTTGCCCGCCGCATGGCGGCATCGCTTTCGGTCTCGACCGTCTGGTCATGCTGATGGTTGGGGCTGACAGTATTCGCGATGTCATCGCATTCCCAAAAACTCAGACGGCCAGCGATCTTTTGACCGGCGCGCCGAGCGAGGCGAGTCCGGACCAGCTCACCGAAGTTGGTCTACGGTTGCGGCGGCCGCCTAAGAGTGACTGAAAGCCGCCCGGAATCCGTCTTGGTGATCATCCATACGCCGGAGCGTCAATGTCTGTTGCTCGAACGCCTGCGGCCGGGTGGCTTTTGGCAGTCGGTCACGGGCACCATGCGTTGGGATGAAGCGCCGGTGAAAACGGCTGCCCGTGAGGTGCACGAGGAAACGGGTCTCGATGCCGATGGGCTCGTGGATGCGCATGTTCAACGGCGCTTTCCGATTCTGCCCGAGTGGCGCGACCGTTACAGCCAGGACGTTACCGAGAATCTCGAACATCTGTGGTTTCTGCCCGTCCGGAAAGTTTGCCCGATCACGTTGAATGCCGAGGAGCACTCCGCCTATCGCTGGCTGGAATTGGAGGAAGCCATCGTGAGTGTGACCTCCTGGACCAACCGCGAAGCGTTGGAGCGGTTGCGCGCTTGAATCATGGCAGCGGCTGCCGAACCGTGAATGTGCCGCGACCGCGACTCAACGATGGCTAGCGTCATACTCGTGCATGGCCTATGGCTTCCCGGTCCGGAACTCTTTTTTCTCCGCCGGAGGCTGCGCGCCGCCGGCTTCCGGACCTATCGGTTCTCCTACCGTTCGGTTGCCGACGACCTCGACGAAAACGCCGCACAACTCGCCGCGTTTATCGCGGCTAAGGTGGACGAGGAGCTACACCTCGTGGGCCACAGCTTGGGTGGCATCGTGATACTGCGAATGCTGGAACTTACACCGCGAGCCTGCAGCGGCCGCGTTGTGTGTCTTGGCGCGCCACTGCGCAGCAGCGTCGCCGGCAAGGCGTTCGCGACTTATCCGGGTGGTTCGGCGCTTCTGGGCAAGAGCACGGCAGCATTTTTCGCTGCGGGGCCGATGGTGCGTTGGTCTGGCACGCAGGATCTCGGTTTGATTGCCGGCGATTCCCCGTTGGGTCTGGGACAGCTCATCAGTGCCCTGCCCTCGCCTCACGACGGTACCGTGGCCGTAGAAGAGACCCGCCTAGAGGGCGCGACCGAGCATATCGTGTTGCCGGTTTCGCATCTGTCGATGCTGTGGTCTGGAGTCGTCGCCGAGCAAGTCGTGAGCTTCTTGAGCAGCGGCCGTTTTCGGCTCAGCAGCGAATCTCCGTAGGCGCGGCCACCAGGACAGTCATGTCACCGCCGTGCTCGACGCTGTGGTGACCGTGAGGGGACGCGCACCCGCTACGATGATCGCGTCCGTCATCTGTGGCCAAGCAGCCGCTGCTAACAAACCTACGGCTTAGTCGCGATCTTTCGCTTCGGCGTTTAGTTTGAACAGGAACTCCAACGCCTGGCGTGGCGACAGCTCATCGACATCGATCTCGGCGAGGCGCTCACGCAACGGGTCCGGTGGCGCGGGCGCATTGAAGGCCAGTTGTCCCTGGGGTCCGCTATCACCCAATACTCTGAGCTGTTGTTCGAGGCTGGTGAGGTAGTCGCGCGCCTCGTCGACGACATGGCCTGGCACGCCGGCTAACCGGGCGACGTGCAAACCATAACTCTGGTTCGCCGGTCCCGCCTTGACGCGATGAAGAAAAATCAGTTCATCGCCATGTTCGCTGGCATCGAGATGGACGTTGGCGGTCGCGGGCAGATCATCGACCAGGCTGGTCAGTTCGAAGTAATGCGTAGCGAAGAGCGTGAAAGCGCGTGGCCCACGGGCGATAAAACGCGCCACAGCCCAGGCTAACGAGAGTCCGTCGAAGGTGCTCGTGCCGCGACCGATCTCATCCATCAAGACGAGGCTTTGCGCAGAGGCGTTATTGAGGATATTCGCAGTCTCGGTCATCTCGACCATGAACGTCGAACGGCCACCGGCCAGATCGTCGGCTGCGCCGACACGTGTAAAGATACGATCGATGGGCCCGATGCGGGTGTTATCTGCGGGTACGAAACTACCGGTGTGGGCGAGAATCACGATCAGCGCAGTCTGGCGCATATAGGTCGACTTACCACCCATATTCGGGCCGGTAATGATGAGCATGCGGCGCTGGTCGTGGAGATCTAAATCGTTGGGAATAAACGCCGCGTCGCTCGCCAGCTCGACCGCTAGATGACGACCGTTCTGGTATTGGATTCCTGGCGACTCGGTGAGCATCGGCTGGGATAAGTTAAACGCCAGCGCGCGCTCGGCGAAATTCGTCAGCGTATCGATCTCCGCCACGCTTGCCGCGGTTAATTGCAGCGTGGCCAGAGACTCGTTGAGTGTTTCGATCAGCTCGTCGTAAAGTTGTTGCTCGCGGGCAAGTGCACGGTCGCGGGCACTGAGAATTTTATCCTCGAATTCTTTCAGCTCCGGCGTGATGAAGCGCTCGGCATTTTTGAGCGTCTGCCGCCTGATGTACTCATCCGGCGCGGCTTCCGAGTGCGTTTTGCTGATCTCGATATAGTAGCCGTGCACGCGGTTGTAGCCGACCTTCAGCTTGCTGATGCCGGTGCGCTGACGTTCGGTTTTCTCCAGATCGTCGAGGAAGCGATTCGCGTCGGCGCTGATTGTGCGCAGTTCGTCGAGTTCGGCGTCGAAGCCCGACGCAATCACGCCACCGTCGCGGATGAAGATCGGCGGTATCTCGACCAATGCCGCCTCGAGCAGCGCTCGTTGCTCGTCGTGGCGGCCACAACGATCAGCCAGACCGGCGAGGTGCGGCGAGTCCAGTGCAGCGATCGCGGTCGCGACCGTCGGCAGTTCTTGCAGGGCATGGCGGAGTTGTGCCAGATCCCTGGGTCGCGCAGAGCGCAGCGCGATCCGGGTCAAAATGCGCTCAAGGTCACCGATCTCATTGAGGCCGGCTTGAAGCTCGGCGATCGATCCGGGCTCGCGTAGTGTGGCGACCGCGTGCTGGCGGCTGCGTAACGTTTGCCGGTCGCGGATCGGCCGGTTGAGCCAACTTCTCAGCAGCCGGCTACCCATGGGTGTCGCGCAGTGGTCCATGAGGCCCGCCAGCGTGTACTCGTCACGTTGACCCAGACTCGAGTCGATCTCCAGGTTGCGCCGCGTGGTGGCGTCCATGATCACGGCTTGATCCCGCCGCTCGCGGCTCAGACCACGTAGATGCGGTACTGCGGAACGCTGAGTGTCCTTGACGTATTGCAGCAGGCAACCGGCTGCCGCTACCGCCGCCGGAATATCGTCGGCGTCGAAACCAGCCAGATCCTGGGTGCCGAATTGTTGGCAGAGCGCGCGTTGACCGGTCTCGGCGTCAAAGTGCCAGGGTGGGCGCCGGCTGAGGCCGGCGGCAGCCGCAAGCCAGGATGGGAGCGTGACGTCCTCTGCGACCAGTACCTCGGCCGGTTTGAGACGTTCGAGCTCGTCCTGCAGGTCGTCGTTATTGGCAAGCTCCATGACCGAGAAGTGACCGCTGGCGAGGTCCAACCACGCCAGACCCGTGGCATCGTGGTTGCGATGGACGGCCGCAAGATAATGAGCGCGACTTTTATCCAGCAGCGCTTCATCGGTCAGCGTCCCGGGCGTGATCACACGAACCACTTGCCGTTCGACCAGCCCCTTGCTTGCGGCCGGGTCACCGATTTGCTCACAGATGGCGACCGACTCGCCGAGCCGAACGAGGCGGGCCAGATAATTGTCCACGGCATGAAACGGTACGCCCGCCATCGGAATCGGTTCACCGGCAGATCGTCCGCGACTCGTGAGCGCGATATCGATCAGTTTGGTCACTCTGCGGGCGTCGTCGTAGAAGAGTTCATAGAAGTCGCCCATGCGGTAGAACAACAGCACATCGGGGTGCTCGGCCTTCAGGCCGAGGTACTGTTGCATCATCGGGGTGTGGGCTTGAGACAAGGTGCGACGCTCTCGATTCGAGGACAGCCTATTGTAATCGCGGTCGGCCGGTCGCTCCTATACCGAGCAGGACGGCCGCTCCTTTCGCCGAGCGGTTACCATCGTCGTATGCGCGTCGTTCACCTGGAATCCGGCCGGCACCTCTATGGCGGCGCCCGGCAAGTGTGCGATCTCATCGCAGGTCTCGCCGGTTTAGGCATCGACAACACACTCATTTGCCCGCGAGACAGTGCCATTGCCACTACGGTTCGCAGCATGGGCCAGGTAGCGGAGGTGATCGAGATACCGATGCGCGGCGATTTGGATTTCTCGGTACCGTTGCGATTGCGGACGCTGTTGGCGTCGCGCCAACCGAATCTCGTCCATGTGCATTCGCGGCGGGGGGCCGACCGCTTCGGCGGCTGGAGCGCACGCTGGGCCGGCGTGCCTGCGGTCTTGACGCGCCGAGTGGATAGTGACGAATTGAAGCCGCTTGCGCGCCTCAAGTATCAGCCGTATACGGGGGTCATCGCCATCTCTCGTGCGATCGAGGCGCAGCTAAAGAACCATATCGGGCTCGCGGCACAGCGTGTGCATTACGTCGCAAGCGGCGTTGATACGGATCGCTACCGACCGGCTCAGCATCATGGCCGCCTCGCTGAAGTTTTTGCGCTGCCGCCCGGTGCGATCAAGATTGGCATGGTCGCTCAGCTTATTTCGCGCAAGGGTCACGACCGGTTGTTTGGTGTTTTGCCCGAGCTGATTGCGGAATACCCCGCAGTGCAGGTGCTGTGTTTTGGGCAGGGGTCATTACAGCGCAAGTTGGAGCAACAGATTCAGCGCCTCGATCTCACGGCCCACGTCAGGCTGGTCGGTTTCAGGGATGACCTGGCGTCGCTCCTGCCGGAGCTGACGTGTCTGGTCCATCCGGCCCGGCGGGAGGGTCTCGGCGTTGCCGTGTTGGAGGCCCTGAGTTGTCAAGTTCCGGTGGTGGCCGCCGCGGTGGGCGGCGTTGTCGATATCGTTGAGCATGAGGTCAATGGGCTGCTCGTGGACCCCAACGATGACCGCGCCTTGTTGGCTGCGTTACGACGCATGCTGCGCGAACCTGAACTGCGACGGCGTTTCGGTGAGGCTGGACGACGGCGCGTCGAGGCGGCGTTTTCCGTTGACGCCATGACTCAAGGTAACCTGTCGGTCTATATGAGGTTGATGAAGCGCAACCATGGCAGCGACTGACAGCGAACTTCTGCATCTGGCGAGTGAACTCGGCACGGCACTCGAGGCGCGGCGCTGGCGCGTCGCCTGCGCCGAATCGTGCACGGGTGGCTGGATAACCAAAGCGCTCACCGATATCCCCGGTAGCTCCGCGTGGTTCGGTTGGGGCTTTGTGGCCTACGACAACCAGGCCAAGGTCAAGATGCTGCAGGTCGCAGAGCACCTGCTCGACGAGCACGGCGCCGTCAGCGAGCCGGTAGTACGCGCGCTGGCGGAGGGGGTCAGACGGGCCAGCGGCGCGCAGTTGACGGTTGCCGTTAGCGGCGTTGCCGGACCGACCGGCGGCACAGACGACGAACCCGTCGGCATGGTCTGGTTTGCGTGGGCCGGTCCTGCCGGCACGCAGACGCAAGTGCATCGCTTTACGGGCGACCGCGAAGCGATCCGTCGTGACAGCGTTGCGCAGGCATTGCACGGTTTGCTGGCGCTGCTGGAATCTTCCTAAGGCCAGCTTGTGGCGGCCAGTCGAGCGCGATCGGTTCGGGGTGGCGCTGAGCGAGAACGGCGGCGGCGGGTGTTTTTCGCGCTGTGGCTGGACGAAG
>Ga0209988_10000934_pt1 | contig 18758 bp, 22 predicted proteins | sample N075metaG_FD_183115 | JGI IMG/M metagenome (GOLD analysis project Ga0209988, IMG submission 183115) | Deep subsurface microbial communities from Kermadec Trench to uncover new lineages of life (NeLLi) - N075 metaG (SPAdes) (version 2) | ecosystem: Environmental > Aquatic > Marine > Ocean trench... | reverse complement strand
TGCGGCGCACGATACGCTTCACCCCACTGAGCAGCTCCTATCCCGTCTCAGCCACTGAGGTACACCAACGGGGCGAAGGGGTGTGCCGCGATCTCGCGCACATCAGTATCGCCCTGTGCCGAGCGCTGTGCATACCTGCACGCCTCGTGGTGGGCTACCTCCAGAATCTCGAACCAATGGACATCCATGCGTGGTTCGAGGTGTTCGTCGGTGATGATTGGAATACATTCGAGGCGATCAGCACTCGCGGTGCCGGAGCCCGCATCGCCATTGCCCAAGGCCGGGACGCCGCCGACGTGGCGATATACAACCAATATGGCCCGTTGCTGTTACCTAGAGAAATGCAGGTAACGGTCGAGGAATCTCATCGATCGGCGTAGTGAGTTTTACGTTGCGCGTCCAGGTACCGCGCCGGGTAGCTCGACACGAACACACTCAGGGTCAGCAACATCAATGCCGCGTAGATCAACGTGTCGAACCCGTTTTCCCGAGTCAACAACGCGCCCAGGACGGGCCCGCTGGCAAGGCCCAGGGTGCTGAGAAATCCACCCAGTGCAGACATCTGTCCAGACGTGTCCAGCGTTGATGCAAGCCCCAACAAATATGGAATGGTGATTGCGAAAGCAAGCCCGAAACACACGTTCGCTGCGATGAAGCTGACACGGTTGCCTCCCAGAAAAATCGTGATGGCGAACATCGTTAACCCGATCCCGAACGCGATGGGCCGCAGCCGACCCGAACGCGTGGACCACCAGATCACCAATAACGCACCTGGGATTCCTGCCCAGAACGAACCGCCCACCGTCAGGCTCACAAAGCCCAGTTCCAACCCGTCGTGTTGGCCGAGTTCGATGACGTAGGTGAACACCGACATCTGCCCAGATTGGAAGAGGAAGATCGCAGCCATCGCCGTGAGCACCACCAACAACGGCGCCCTTCGGGTGGCCCGACCCCGGGCGTTGGTACTGCCCGAGATCGGATACCTATCGAGAAAGGGTAACGTCAAGAGCGCCAAGCCACTGAATATCGCGAGCGCCGACCAGACCACGGTGGGACCCAATGACGGCAGCAGCGGCGTCAACCAGGCAATGGCCGCACCACCCACGCCGAGCTGTACCAGGATCACGAAACCGAACGTGCGCTCGGGATGCTGCATCCGCGCGATCACCGAGAAGCCGAGGCCCATCGTGGCGCCGCCCGTAAAGCCGTGCAGAAACCGCATGCCAATCAGTGCGGCAGGACTGGTTACGCCGATGGTCATCAGGTCGAGGATGATCAGCGTGACGAGCAGGAACGCCGCCGTTGGGCGCCACGGGGCCCGCTTGATGAGGGCGATGGCCAGGAGCGTGCCAACCGCCGCGCCGTAAGTGTTTGCCGCCATCACAAAGCCGGCGTCGTCGTTCGAAAATCCAAGGTAGCCAATGAGCCCGCTCACGATCACCGGGCTGAGATTGGCGTAGAAGATTCCCGCGCTTGTGAGAACCGCCAGCATCAGGCGTGCGGCCGCGCCGTGGGGAGCTAACGTGAACCTCGGTCGGTCCGTCGCGGCGGTGATTTCAGGCATGTCTGCGGTGGATGATAGACTCTGCTCCGTTTTGCGGACACCATGGGGGTTTGCAATACTTGTGGAACCAGGAGGAGGCGATGAAAAAATACCTGATTGAAAGAGCCATACCGGGCATTGGCGATTCAAGTCCTGAGGAACTGAAGGCCGCATCACAGAGATCGAACGCCGTGCTCGAAGAGTTGGGTCCCGACATCCAGTGGGTCGAGTCCTATGTGGTCAACGACATGACCCTCTGCGTGTATATGGCCAGGGATGAAGACATCATCAGGGAACATGCCGAAAAGAGTGGATTCCCCGTGACACGCATCACCGAAGTCAAAACAATGATCGGCCCGAGCACGGCCGAAGCTTAGTTTCCTAATCTTGGGCGAGACGCGACTTCCCGTGCCCGAGGTGGGTCTGTGACGGACATTTTTCTCAGCTATGCGAGCGATGACCGATTGCGTGTCGCTCCCCTCGTTTCGTCCTTTGAGGCCCAGGGCTGGTCCGTCTGGTGGGACCGGCATATCGTTCCCGGCACGAGTTTCGACGACATGATCGAGCAGGCGCTTGCACAGTCCGCCTGCGTCGTGGTCGTCTGGACCGAAGCCTCGGTGACTTCGGACTGGGTGCGGCGTGAAGCGCTTTTTGGCCTGGATCAAGACATCCTGGTCCCTGTTCTTCTGGACGACATCGAGTTGCCGTTCGCCTTTCGCCGGACCCAGGCTGCAAGGCTCATCGGCTGGACACCGCACGATCAGACCAGCGCCGATCTGGAAAGCCTGCTTCAGGGTATCCGTCACGCACTCGGGTCGATCCGGGGTGCAGCGGAGGCGCCGGCCAGCCCAAAGGGTGAGGAGCGTCCCTCCTTCGCGGTCCTTCCCTTGGACGATTTGACCAACGATCCAGCGCTTCTCGGACTTGCGGAGGGTATGACCGAAGACATCATCACGCATCTTGCCCAGAACCCGACCTTCTTCGTGACGGCCAGAAACTTGAGTTCCCAGTTCAAGGGAGGGGCGTCCGATGTCCGTGAAGTAGGCCGGACACTTTCCGTTCGCTATGTGTTGGAAGGTAGCCTCAGGAAGGTGGGCAGTAACATCAGAGTGGTTGCCCAGCTAATCGACGCCGAGACGGGCGGCCATATCTGGACGGAGACCTTCAATGAACCCATCGAGGATATTGGTACCGCACAGGACAGTCTCACGCTGAAGATCAGTAATGCGGTTGCGTCCGCTGGTGGCAACGACAACTTCCAGCGCATCCTCCGCACGCCTCGGGATGAACTGGGTCCGTGGGGTCTCCTGGCGCTCGCTGCTGCGAGCCCGACGAATCACCGGGAAGGCCGGGAACGGCGGCAAAACCTGATCCGAAGTGCCATCGCACTGGATGCTTCGTCGGGCGTTGCCCATGTGCGCCTGGCTGACGTGCTTGCGCAGGACCTCATTGCTGAATTCAGCGAAGATCCTGACGCGGATCGCAAGCAGGCGCTCACCGAGATCGAATCCGCGCTCAGGCTCGCACCCAGAAACGCCGCCGTAGTCGCCATTGCCGCAACCACCTACATGAATCTCGGTGAGACGCGGCGTTCCATTTCGCTCGCGAGAAAGGCGCTCGCCCTTGCGCCCATTGCACCTTCATCGGTGACGCTGGCAAATGTCCTTCTGCGCGCCGGCGAGGCCGAAGAAGCCAAGTCCATTTATGAAGAGCTCGCGGAAAAGGCGCCCAAAGACCTGGGTCCCAATCATCTGGGGCTCGCATATGCCTATACTATTCTTGGCGACTATGAGCAGGCGCTTCCCCACGCTGAAGATTGGGAGCTTTGGTCGCCACACGATTACACTGCCTGTCTCGTCCAGGCCAACGCGCTCTCCCTGCTCGGCGAGACGGACGCGGCACAGGCGGCGATTCAGAGGGTGCAGGTGACGATACCGGGATTCCGTCTGGAGCAAGGCATCGCATCCCTGGAAAGGGGTCAGCACACCGAAACGGCCAAAGAGCGGATTACGGCCGGTCTGAAGCTGATGCTCGAAAAGGAGCATTCTGCCAACTGAGCCTGCGTTAGAAATCCCACCCCAAATGCGGTTGGGGCAGACGTAGCGTCGCGTCGAGTTGCGACAACAGTTCCGGGGTGCCGCGCAGTTCGTCCGTGATCGCAAGGCCCGAGGCGGCTCTTACGCCGAACCACATGCGACTGAACGCACCAACGCTGGCTGACAGCGTCGCCAGGCCTTTCCTGGTACCCGGAGTCGCGTTCGATTCCGAACCCAGCGTGATGGTGTATTCGCCGCCGATGCCTCTCCAGTTCGATCCGTCATCCAGGTGATCGATCACCGGATCGGTCAGTGTCAGGTTGAACTGTGTGGTCGGTCCGTCGAGAACCGTATTCGCGAGGCAGGTCTGGAGGTCAAGTATGCGCAATTGCCAATACGCCGTACTGTCGATCTTGTTTTCATGCTTGGAACCCGCCGTTCCTCTTCTGTGTCTGAACGGCTGCTTGAGCAGGTCCTGCAGCTGAATGTCAGCGGGCTCGAGCATGCGAAACGACGACACCTGGTCGCCCAGGGACTTGATCAGCGCGAGTAACTCCATCAACTGCTCGGCGTTCTGGTAGGCCATGGCTTTTTCGCTGTACGGCCCATGCTCGCCTTCGGCGTTGCCCCAGATGAAGTGAGACAACGTGCCATCAGGGCCATCGTAATACCCGAAGCCAAACGGGTTGTCGGTGAACCCAACCTCAGCTTTGAAGAAATCGGCCGGGCTGAGCGTCACCCCTCCGTGGCTTCGGTGGCGATTGAGCAACGCATGATGCATATCGGCCGAGTCATCGTAATTCAGTCGTTTGGGTGGACGGAAGCCGTTGGCTACGGTCAGCGATGCGGGATCGAATACGGCGATCTGTTCGTATGCACCCGTTCCGAAACCAACCTTATCGTAGAAGCCTTGGTCGAACATGCCGAGCACCGACACCGCGGCGCCTGACTCTGCTGCATTGGCGAGTGACGCAGCCGTGAGACGTTTCGCAAAGCCGGTTTTTCGGGCGATTCGACTCGTGGTCACGGCGGTGACCGCCGCAAGGTCCAGGTCGACGCTCTGATGCCGGATCGTACCCTCAGTGACGTGCACGAAGCACTCGGCTTCGTTGTCGATATCCGCGACTATGGCGCGCCCTGCGGAGATAAACGCGTCCATGTATTTGGCCTGGCGCTCGTTCTTGAACCAGCCGATCTCGAACCAGATGCGGGTAACCGCTTCGAGGTCACGCTCGGGGTCGTAGTCGCGAATGGTCACGTCTGATCACTCCCCACGAAGGAGCGGCGAGTATAGGGTTGCCATAGGACTGCTGCACGCGAGTGATCGTGGTCGAGGAGATCTGGCCGGCTAGCGCTTCTTACCCAGTCGCTTATCAGATGCCAGGTACGCGGCGATCGCGGGGCGCATACCGATGGACTCGAAGAACTTCTCCACTCGCCCGAACGCACCGAACCCGGCACCTTCAATCCTGTTGACGATGGCATCCAGTGCGTCCCAGACAGCGAGGTCTGCCTGGGTCAGAGACGATCCCACCAGGTAGCCGTTGTCGCCATTGAGGTCGAGTAGTCCGTCCCAGGCCGAAAGCCAACGGTCACGCCAATCACCCTCGACGAACTTTGACCGCCGGTCTGCTGCACGGTCGTCATCACCCAGGAGACGAAAATACGCCATCCGCATGTCCTCTGCGCCCAACACCATGGCCTCCGTCTTGGCGGCCGCTTGGAAGTCGCTCGGCATGATCCCGTGCTTGCGACCGAGATAATTCATGATCACAGGGCCTTGCACGAGCGTGAAATCGCCATCCTGAAGCATGGGAACGGACCCGAACGACAATGTACCGGGACCTTCTCGCTTCATCTTTGTGAAGTTGTCGTCTTTGACGACGTGGATGTCTTCGTATTCTTGGCCTAGCTCGTTGAGTAGCAACCGAACCTGCTCGCCGCGTCCCTGTAAGGCCCAATAAAACAATCGATACGCCATCGTCCTCTCCTCGCCGTCGCGATCAAATTGGAAGGAACCGCTTCGGCAGCACCGCAGCCGAGTCGGCATACACCCGTTCGGATGTCAACTTGCCTGCCTCGTCAAACTCATAGACCACACACATCGGAACGCCCACGGATCGACCTTTCGGCGCGTCGGGGAGATCGATCTCTATCGTGGCGCGAAGCGCGTATTCCACGACCATGCTCTCTTGCGTGTAGGTAATGTGGGTAATGTCGCCACCAATTCCCGAGAGCATGCCTTCGTTGCTAAAGCCGAAGCCCTTGTGAAAGGCTGTCAGCTCTTCCTCCGATTCGTAACGGACACCGTTGAAGTTGAGATGCCCGCCGTCCTTTGAGTAGCTGGCGTTGATCGCCGGCAAGTCACCTGCCAGTTCAGCTCCGAAGTGTTCCTCGAACGCCGCGTCCAGGAACATCTTGCGTTCTTCCCCAATCGTTGCGACTCCCTTGTTCGGGGCTTTCCTAATGAGTTCCTGTACTCGTGAGTCCCTCTTCATGGCGAGCTCCTATCGCGTGCCTGCTTTCACACCACTTGCGATGTGCAAGCGATTGCATCATGCCTCAATCACTGGCACACTGCAAGTGATCAAAGTTAGAAAGAAAAGGCGATGGCGTTCGACGTGAACCAGCGACGCTCCGGCTGCCCGATCAGTTCCTCACTGGATGTGTTGGGTGACAAGTGGAGCCTACTCGTCGTGCGCGACATGGTCTTCGTGGGAAAGCGCTACTTCAAGGAATTCCTCTCCTCGGACGAAGGCATCGCGACCAACATCCTGACCGATCGACTCAATCGACTAGACCTCATCGGCATCATCTCCAAGCAGCAGGATCCCGAGAATGGGCGGCAGATCGTGTACACGTTGACCGAGAAGGGTGTCGGACTGATCCCTCTCCTGGTGGAATTGGTATGCTGGGGAGCGATCTACGATGGAGCACCCAACGTCGACCCTGACGCACTGAAGCTAATCCAGAGGGATAAGCCGGGCTTCATACGCAAGCTAGAGAAAGGCTGTGGCCACTAGGGTCCCGGAGTTGGTTCAGGTTGCCTGTAGTCGCAGGCCGGCCGGCCTGACTTTGCAGTTGGTCAGGCGCAGCACCTGGTCCGCGGCATCGGCAAGCGCACGTTGGTGAGTAACCGCGACAACTGTGAGGGGACCGGCGAGACTGCGAAGCGTCGCGCAGATATCTTGTTCGGTGCGCTGATCGAGTGCGCTGGTCGCTTCGTCCAGGATCAGTAGTCGTGGATGGTGAGCCAGTGCCCGGGCGATCATGACGCGCTGACGCTGTCCGCCAGACAATCGCGTGCCCCGTTCACCCACGATGGTGTGGATGCCGTCCGGCATCTGCCTGACGAACGTCCATGCGCCGGAATCGCGCAGTGCCTGTTCGGCGTCAGCGTCGCTGAGGCATTCGTCACCGAGGGTGACGTTGGCCAGCACGCTGCGATGCAGCAGGAGATTTTCCTGTGGAACGTAGCCGATCTGGCGCCGCCAGGCACGCAGGTCGATGGTCTCCAGGTCGACGCCGTCGATGCTGATCCGCCCGGTGTCCGGCCTGATCAAGCCGATGATCAGATCGGCGACAGTGGTCTTGCCGGCACCTGAGTCGCCGACCATGGTGGTGAATGTACCGGCTTCGATCGCGAAATCGACTCTGTCGAGGATGACGTTTTCGCCGTACGCGAAACTGACGCCCTGAAACTCGATGCTTCGTTCCAATACCGGTGGGGCACACCCATCCGTAACTTCCGCCTGCAGCAGGGCGCGGTTCGTGGAGGCCTCAATGGCAAAGTAGGCGCTTTCACACACCATCATCCGCTGGTAGATCTTCTGCACCTTGCCGATTCGTTTCAGCAGTCGCGCGAGGATCAGAACCATGAAGGTCACCGTTGCGAGGTCCAAGTCAAACAGCACCAGGGCGACGAACATACCGGCGGCGACAACCGAGGTGTACATCGGTTCCTGACCCGCCTCGAGTGCCGAATTGCCCAATACCTCCTGTTTGAGCGCACGGCGCAGCTGATGGGTGTCATCCTCCAGCGCGTCCTCGGCGATGTGGTCACGGCCCATTGCCTTGAACGGTTTGACGGACTGCAACACGTCCGTCAGCCGGCCGAGCAGCGTTCGGTACCACTCGGTCTGCTGGATTCCAGCACGGTGGCTGATGCGAACCAGAATCTGCGACACGGAGACAATCACCAGGCTCGCGGCGAAGCAGATCAGGGTCGCCTGCCACGACACGAGCACGGCCACGACCGCGTAGACGAGCGTCTCGACCAGCACCGCGAACAGCCGAACCGCGTAAACGTACGCATTAGATGCGCGCAGGGCCTCGGTCGCCATGGAATTGGCGAGCTCCCCGGTTGACTGACTGACGTAATACTGCCAACGCGTCGCGGTGACGGCGCGCAGCAGGTTCATACGCAGCTCTGTCGCCACGTCCGCGGCGATGTAGCCAATGCGCTGAGTCGATACGAACACCAGCGTATTCTTGATGAAAACACCGATCAGCATCACGATCAGCAGGGTACCGATGGACGGCGACAGCTCGAACTGGGCCATGGTATCGCGCACGAACTGGGCCAGCTCGGAGTCGTCGCCCGGGGTGTCGAACGCAAGTTGCAGCAGCGGCAGCAAAGCCGTAAGACTGAGACCGTCCGCCAGCCCGGCGAGCAGCAGGGCGGAGACCAGAAACGCGCTCTGCAGGGGGTATCGCGTGATGAAGGAAGCGAGCAGCGCCATCGCAACCGCCGGTTCGCGGGCTGGACGCGCCAGTATAGCGGCTGCGTGGTCCCTCGGGTTCGTTTTCGTGGCGGTGCTTGCGGGCTGTGCGACCAACAGGCCCATCGAGGTCCAACGGCTCGACGCCCGCCCCGGCGCGTTGTTTAGCGCCGCTCGAATCCGCTCGTACCCCGCCTGGACTCTGCGTCTGGGGCTCTGGTTTGCCGGGGCTCCGGCGGGGCTAGAGGTGCGCAGCTCCATGACGCTGTACCGAATCGGCTACTGGACCCGCGATCCCGCGGATCAGCCCGCGCAGGCTACCGCACTGGTGGGTGTGCCTGCAGTTGAACGGGTCAGGGGGGTGGTGGCGTATATGCACGGAACCCGTACCGATCGGCGTCTCGCGCCGTCGGTACCGACCCTCGAAGGAAAGCTCGTGGGCGCGACGTTCGCGGGTGCGCAATACCTGTTGGTAGCCCCGGATTACCTGGGCTTTGGGACCCGCCCTGGTCCGCATCCATTCCTGCATGCGAACAGCACGGCTGAAACCGTGATTGATGCGTTGCGGGCGGCCCATCAGCTCGCCGACCTGCTTGGCGTCGCGTGGCCCGAAAAGCTGTTCCTGCTGGGGGCGAGCCAGGGCGGCCATGTCGCGCTGGCAACGCATCGCGCACTCGAGCGGGAGCCCGTGCCGGACCTCGCGGTGCGCGCGACTGCGGCAGCCGCAGGTCCGTACGATCTCGCCGCCATTAGTTTCCCTGTGGCACTGCGGGGCGGCGCGAATTCACATCGGGTCTATCTCGGTTACCTGGTGGACACGTATGCGCGGATCTACGGGCGCTCCCGGAGTTCCGTGTTGCGTAGCCCCTACGATGAGCGGGTTGAAGTACTGTTCGATGGCTATCATGACGACGACGCGGTCAATGCCGGTCTGCCGGATCGACCACGACTGATGTTTCGCGACGACTTCCTGGCCGCCTATGACGCGGGCCGGGGATCCTGGTTGCGCGACGCGCTGGCCGCGAACTCGGTACACGATTGGGTGCCGCGGAGTCCGCTGCGGCTGTACTACGGTACCAACGATCAGGACGTTCCGCCCCGCGAGGCCATCGAAACTGCTCGGCGCATGAGTGCCCTGGGCGCACCCGTGGAAGCCGTTTGCGTGGGCGCACTGGAACACGAGGAGTCGGCGCTCAGTGCGCTCGGACCGATCCGTACCTGGTTCGATGCCCTTTCGCGGTAGTTGTCGATCCACGGTATGGCAAGGTTTCCAGGGTTCCGGCTGGATCAGTGCACACGAATCGGAATTCGGCGCGCGCCAAAGCATCCAGGAGCGACATCGAAACGTCCAGCAATCTCGGCGCCGCACGCGTCGCAGCGACCAGTTGCGCCAAGGCGCCACTCGCCGAGCTGATACCAGTCGCGCTCGATGACGCGCACCCCACAGCTCGCGCAATATGTGCTCGATCCGGCGGCATCGTGCACGTTGCCGGTGAACGCGTAGCGGACGCCGCTTTCGATTGCGATCTGCCGCGCGCGCGTAAGTGTCGAGGGCGGCGTGTTGGGTAGATCGCGCATCTTCCAGTCGGGATGAAACGCGGTGAAGTGCATTGGCACGTCCCGACCCAGGTGTTCAACGACCCACTGCGTCATCTCTCGAAGCTCGGCTTCCGTATCGTTTTCGCCGGGAATGATCAACGTCGTGAGCTCGAACCACACATCGGTTTCGTGCTTCAAATACTCCAGAGTCTCCAGCACGGGCTGCAAATGTCCCCCGCAGATCTTGTGGTAGAAGCGCTCGGTGAACGCCTTCAGGTCGACGTTGGCGGCGTCGACGTGATCAAAGAACTCGATGCGCGGCGCGGGATCGATATAACCTGCCGTGACCGCCACGGCGTTGACGCCGACCGCCTTGCACGCATCCGCCACATCGATGGCGTACTCGAGAAAGACGACCGGATCGTTGTACGTAAACGCTACGCTCTTACAGCCCATCTCGGTCGCGGCATCGGCGAGTGCCTCCGGTGTTGCGCGATCCGCGAGCGTGTCCATCTCGCGTGATTTCGAGATATCCCAGTTCTGGCAGAACTTGCACGCCAGATTGCATCCGGCGGTGCCGAACGACAGCACGCTCGTACCGGGGTAGAAATGGTTGAGTGGCTTTTTCTCGATCGGGTCGACGCAAAATCCCGACGATCGACCATGGCTCACAAGCTGGATTTGGTCGTCGAGCCGCTGGCGCACGTAGCACAGACCGCGCTGACCCTCCCGTAGCTGGCAGTGGCGCGGACAGACGTCGCACTGCAACCGGCCGTCCTCCAGACGGTGCCAATACCGGGTCGAAACCGTCGTTTCCTGCTGCATGGGTTACCAAGGGGGATCACGACCCCCACATGGTAATCCATAGGGTTAGTATTGAACCAGGGCGTGAGCACGAGACCATGACGACACGAGACACGGCTGTTGCCGGAACCTTCTACCCAGCCACTGCCTCGGTCCTACACGCGGACGTCGAGCGAATGCTTACTGAGCCCCCCATGGCGTCGTCCGACCACTGCCCGAAGGCGCTGATCGTTCCGCACGCGGGTTACGTCTACTCGGGAGCCGTGGCCGCCAGCGCATACCGGCTGCTGGCGAGCGTCGCCGGATCGATCTCCCGTGTCGTGGTGCTCGGCCCCGCCCACCGCGTCCCCGTGCAAGGGATCGCGGTACCAGCGGTCAGCCACTTCGCAACGCCGTTCGGCGACGTACCGGTGGATCTTGCGGCCATCGCCCGGATCGAAACATTCCCCTGGGTTGTGACCTCCGATCCGGCCCATCAGGGCGAGCACTGCATCGAAGTGCAGCTGCCCTTCCTGCAGTCCGTGCTCGACGCGTTCAGCCTCGTGCCGCTGGTAGTTGGCGAGTGCGCCAGTACGCAGGTGAGCCAGGTGCTCGATGCGCTGTGGGGCGGCGACGAAACGCTGGTCGTCGTCAGCTCCGATCTCTCGCACTACCTGCCGTACCGAGAAGCGAAAGCCATCGATGCCGACACCAACCGCGCAATCCTCGCCCGTTCACACGCCCTGCACGGCGAGCAGGCCTGCGGTGCCTACGCCATCAACGGTTTGATGCGTGTTGCTGAGGCGCGAAGCCTGCAGGTCGAGCAGCTGGATCTTCGCAATTCCGGCGACACGGCAGGTGACAGATCTCAGGTCGTCGGTTACGGCGCGTATGCACTTTACTGATACCGAGCAACGCGCTGTCATCGCTCCTTTGCCCTACTGTTGCATTCTCTCCATGCGCTGCAACATGGCAGTCAACGATTTGTGGAAGTGCACGATCGCCTTTTCAAATTTGCCGTAAGTAAAGTGTTCGTTGGCGCCGCTCGCAAGGCTCTCTTGAATTGCTCGTATCCTGGCGGCGTCTTCTTTTCCGCCTGTATCAGCAACAAAGCCGGCGTCGCGCTGCGCCCGCTCGTTGTCGGTATCTTCGCGTGTATCTCTGTTGGTCAGGCGGTAGTTGATAAAACGCGTTTTCGTTGGCGATAGCGGTTCGGAGATCGTCACTGTTGTGTGATTGGACAGCACCGCAATCGAGACGTTGGGAAAGAGATGATAGAGATAGGTGACCATGCCGGCGATATCACGCGCGGCCGGTCGCATGTTGCGCAGCTTCTCGATGCGCCGGAATGGAAAGGTCACGCGGCTGTTGTTGCCGAAGGTCTCAACAACGTTCAGGTTGTCGAAGCCGTACGGGTAAAAGGTCTCGCCGTGGGTCGGTTTGATGTGATATCCCTCCAGGTTGCCCTCCATGCTGAGCTTCCAGTTCACATCCGTAACGTTGTCACCCGAGGCAAAGATCCGTTGGTCTGGCGTGATCAGATCGGGTATGTCGCCGAGGCCTTTGAGCGCCCCCTCGTCAACCGGGTCTTCCTGGGTCACAAAGATAAAACCGTGTTGCTCACAGGCCTCGACCGGCACGAGGGAGTGCGCAGACTTGTCGAGATCGGGGAATCCATAGTCATGGGGAATGTGCCGTAACCGGCCGTCCAGGCGGTAGGTCCAACCGTGGTACCCGCAGACGAATGCTTTCACGCAGCCGCTGCCGTTGGCCACTTGCATGCCGCGGTGCCGGCAGGCGTTGCGAAACGCACGCACCGTACCGTCTTCGCCGCGAACGACCATCAGCGGTATACCGGCTGCACTGCGTGCGACATACGAACCGGTATCCGGAAGTGCCGCGGACGGGCAGAACAGGACCGGCAGTCGTTTCAGGAGCTCGAGCTCTGCCAAATGTCGCTCTGTCGAGCGGTAATTATCAACCGGTTCCCGCCAGACTTCGTCACCGACATCGGTGGTTTTGTTGTCAATGTGATCGAACACGCGCTCGAAAATCGCTACGTCGCTCAAGAGTCCGGCCATCACGTTCCCACCTGTCGTCGCGCGTCCCAGTTTACCACTGGACTCGTCGAGCAGCAGAGCGGCCCTCTTTTAGTTGGGCGGATTCGATCTGGTAAAGGAGTTCAGCCTGTGTCTCAATTAAGCGCATCGCCCACGGCGCCAGCGTCCGGTGCGTCACGAAAACCAGCACGTGAGCAAGTGATTGATCTACGACGCCACACTGCCAAGAATGGTAGCGACACCAAGGAGACACGTGAACCATGTTAGTAGCAGGCCTGGTGGGAATTGCCTTCGTTGGATTGGTCGTCTTTCTGCTGGTCAGCAACGTAGAGCTGTTACCCAAACCGTTTTTGAAGTTCTTCGGATACTGTCTGATCGTTGGCGGCTCCATTGAACTGCTCGTTCTCTTTTGGATTTTGGTATACGTCGCGATCAGCGATTGGTCGTTGTGGCGTCTCTCGTTCGATGCCTTCTGGAGAGAACAACTGTCTGCGATTTATTTCATTAAAGAGTGGTTCTATACCTGGTTCTGGAATGACCTGCTGAATTTCATCTTCGTGTTCCTTCCAGCGGTCGTGTTTATATCTGTCAGGACGACTATCACGACCGTTTTAGGGTTCTGGGCACTGAATGCTTCCAAAAGATAAAGGTCGCAACATGTGCGCGATGTAGAGGACTGGGAGTAGACGGATAGCGGTTGCTTGCAGCGCGGATCGGCCTTCTGGATCTCGGCGATTTGCTCGATGGTGGTTGAAGGGCGTGTCGGGCCATTCCAGCACAACCATGCACCAACTACCTATCCTGCTGATCGCTGTTTCTTTGGCTCGCTCTTCGCCCCGCCTGGGTTGACCAGGACAAAGACGAATCACGTCGGGCTGGAAAAACCACGATGAGCGGCCGCCCGTCAGCTCCATATTCCGCGGACCCGGTGCTGAGCCGGGCTGGTCGCAGAGATTTTCTGGTTAGCGCCCGATGAGAGAAGCACTACGGGCTTGTCCTTACTAAATTCAGGTCGTTGTAGCTTGGGAGAAACGAGGGGTTGGCTTCCCGTTTTTTCCTATTAATTCACCCGTCTCGACGTGGTGTTTTAGACCTTTCAATACTTTGTTGAAGGTGGAACGCATGGCCATACGCAGCACCAGTACATCTAGGATTTTCCCGAAGATTCCCCATTTGGGTACATAAGTCATTTCAATTTGGACTTCGGAGTGATGGGAATCAATTGTGTTGACCCGCATGCCGGCCGTTACATCGCGTATTGGCGCCGCGATTTCAGTGACGGTACAGGTGAAAAATTGTCGTTCGTCATCCCACGAAATGATTTTTTCGACAACGGAACCGCCAGTATAGAAGTTACAGCGGCGTTCAGCGCCGAGACCTCGATCAACTTGGCTGAGTTGATCAACATCTAGGACGTTGGGGTGAAAGATCTGGATATTGCTGAAGTCACTCAAAACGGTCCATATCTTTGATGAAGAAGCGTTGATGGTGCGTGTGACCTTCGCTGTCGTCATATGATTCTCCTAGTTAAGGCCTATTTGATTCGAGTTTTCAAATGGGGAGGCAGCGTCCCGCTTGCTTCTCTCTAATTGTGATCGATCAATCACAATTAGGCACGCTCACATACACCCTGTCAAGAAGTTCGGCGAACGATCCCGTACTGCGGGTTGGTCCTCACCGGTGAAAGATTGCCCTGCGCAGATGAGGCAACTTCACGCGGTGGATGCGGGCCTCGACCGATTATTTACTGATCGGTCTAGAAAGCGTACTTTTATTGCGATAGTCTTGCTCATATGGCGAAAGGTAGGCCCAGAGCGTTCGACGAGTCCACTGCCCTTCAGCAGGCGATGACCGCGTTTTGGCGGCATGGCTACGACGCGGTGTCGCTCGCTGATCTGGAGGATGCAACCGGCCTTGCTCGTCAGAGCCTCTATCGGACCTTCGGTGATAAGCGCACGTTATTCCTGCGGGCGCTCGATTTCTACGGTGAGCAAATGATTGGGCCAGTCGTTGGCGAGCTGAACACCGATGGCCGAGCGATCGACAGCATCCATCGGGTCTTCAAAATGTGGGAAGCCGGTGCGACGCTACCAGGCGGGCCAGGCTGTATGATGGTCAATACCTGTAGCCAATTTCTTGATGCCGACGAAGATGTGACCGCCTTGGTGTTGAAGTACCAGGGGCGGATCGCCATCGCCTTTGAGGGCGCGCTCAAACGCGCGCAAGACGAGGGCGATGTCGAGCCGGCGATCAATGCGCGAGGCATGGGCCGGACCTTTGCTTGCGTCGTAGGCGGCCTCATGGGGATGTCACGCATGGGCGCTTCCACGGCTTTCACGCGCGATGTCCTTCGCACGCTGAGTGATACGATAAGCGTCCGCGGGCCCGCTAGCTGAGCATTCCTCCCCGAGTGACTGAATGGGCTTGTGTCAGAAAAGGGACAAGTCTTTTACCCAGCTAGATGTCGGATGACTCTATCTGTGAAATTTCCGACACATAAATGTAATTAGACGCGAGTCCATGTCTCGTACGTCGTTGAGGGTTGATGATTGACGGGCGCGCCTGGCTTTCGAATGATCAGCCACTGGCCCGACAACGGCACTCCCGAGGCGTTGAGGCCTGACCTAACGACTGGCTCTGCGTTCCTGTATCAAGAAATGTCAGATGCGGTTCGAAGAGATCTTGTCGGAGATTTTTCAGTGATTACGAACAACCACTACGACACTGACGGCGTGCTCTCGCTGTTCACTTTTCTTCAACCGGACGTCGCACTCCGTCATAAGCACTTGATGCTTCGTACCGCGAGGGCGGGAGACTTCGCGATCTGGGGAGGGTCGGACTCTCTGGCACTCGAACTCGCCATCCTGTCGGACCTGGGGCCGTTTCTGCCGTTTTCGACCCCGCCCTTCGGGGGTGATGGGTCCGTATACCCGGCTGGGCGGCTGCCGGGGTGGTGCCTGGCGTAGAAAAGACTGCGCACTCAATAGGCATTGGGGATAGTGCCCAGAGGCCGCGAACTTCTGCTATTTGCCGATAGTCTACCGAGTTCTCAATTGATCTAGATGTGTTGATTCAACTCGGGTTTTGGCCCGTGACAGGTCCGTGTATGTTCTGGATTTGTAGTTCTGATTGGGTGATATCCCCAGCGTACCTACATTAGAACTACCAGAGCAAACTCACCGTCTTTGCAGATGTCGCTTGCCAAGCCCGTAATCGACACCTCGGAAAGATCGAGCAATTCACCGGCATCCAACGGGCGATGCGAGCATAGGGAAACAAACCAATATTATTGATCGCTATCAGTGTCCGCGCTGTAGCGGATCAATGGTGCGCGCTGTTACTTTCGTTCGGGCGTGGCAAGATCCTTGAAGATATTTTCTGCTGAATATCGATGTATTCATGTGGTCGATCCGCGACAGCGACACATCTGGTACGAGACCTGCGGCTCCTGTAGCGGGTCGTTTCTACGATAGGGGCCCATAGGGGCCTTTTTGGAAAAGGTGGCCAGGGGCTGAATCGAACACGGACGCGCATCGACACATGTTGGCTTACTGTAGTACAGGTCCACCTGGAATTGGCCGCAGCTGGAACGAGCCACCGAGCTCGCACCTGGTGCCCTGGCATTGGCTGTATTTTGCGCAGAATGAAGCTGGCGCGTGGGCAGGCGTAAAAGCGAACATGGATCGGGTGCAGCGACACCAGATAACGGCGGTTGGATCTCGAGAGCACCGACCTCCTTCAATCCGTCCGATAGGCCAACGCAGTAGCGAATCTCGATGCGGTGGGTCATCTGGATCAGACCTTCGCGGGCGTCTGTGGAATCGGCACAAGTTTCGAACGGTGGTTTGGACTGATCACGCAACAGGCCATTCGCCGCGGCTCCTTCCGCAAGGTTCCCGACCTGGTGGCAAAAGTCGAGGCGTTTACAACGCACTACAACGAGCACTCACCTCCATTCGCCTGGACCGCAACAGCGGACTCGATCCTCAAAAAGATCGAACGCCTATGTAGAGTTATCTCCGGGACAGGGCACTAGGCCGCCCGATCTGGAGCACGGCGGTCTTTTCCGCGCCTTAGATTTTCGCCGTAGTAGGTGATCTCTGGCATGCCATGATTTGCCGCTCGCCTCATTTTCTTTCGGCGGTCTTCGAAGCCGGCGGCCAGTGGCACCGACTCGGATTGATGGTTCGGAGGCTCCTTCATGTGCTGGAGCCACGCTTTGCGACGAGCTTCGTCATACAGGAACCATTGAAAATTGATCAGGTTCGTTGCATCGAGAACCGACCGGGTCAGACAGCGCAGATCTTCGAGGTAATCGGCATCTTTATTGGGTTTTGGATTTGTCATGGGTCTTGAGATCCCGATTGCCGCTGCTCCAGATGAAAACATTGAAAACAGGGCCGTCTGCAAAGTCCGTGTTGCAAACGATTTCCTATGACTTGATAGATCCCCCAAGGGCCGATAAATCTATTCCTCCGGGACGACGGGTGCAACGAAAATCTGGTAATTTCCGCGACGACGCGAGCGTTGTTCCAAGAGCGATCAGAAAGTGGGGTGAGATAGACCGGCGGTGGCAGAACTTGGTAGAACGGCTGAACGAGGAGATACGACGGCAGACCGATCTAGATGCCCTCATTCAGAGCAATGGACATGAACGGACTGCAGAAACAGATCGAACGATTTGTGACCCAGAGCCACGTGGCTTTGTATCGCGGCTGAACCTGGAGGCCCAGCCTCGAGCCGACGTGGAAGTCGGGCTCTCCCGATACTCGGTACGCGCGCGGGAGGCCGAGCGCGAGGAACGTGAACGCCCGTGGCGCCGCGTGACCGGCTGGATGCCGATGTACGCGTTCTACCAGAGCCGCACCGAGCGCCGCATTTCCGTGGTGGTGCTCGAGCGGGACTGAGCGCGTCCTAATTGGCAGGCTGTTAGCCACTCTCTATCACCCATCTCGGATCGACAATTCGCATTTGGTGCCTATTTGGTGCATAAGCTCGCCCTCCAGTTGTAACATCGATCGAGTCGTTACGCTGCGACGGGGAGGGGAAATGAAAACAACCGCAGCCCTTACTACTGCCTTTCTGCTGCTGTCCGGGCTCGAACCGGTCGCCCAGACCACAACTTTGATGACCGACGACGGTCCAACCAGGTTGTAGCGGACCGACAATGCTCAGCCCGATCGCAATGCGTATCGAACTGGTGCTCGCAACGATGACGACGGCGTCCGTCCCAAACACACCAGAACTCGACGCGCTCTTCGACCTGCTTCGCGGGGCTAGCGATCCAGGTGATCGCTCGGACGCGGAGCAACGCATCTGGGCGATCTGGTGTAGCAACGAAGACGCGGATGCCGCTCGCGCAATGCGCGGCGCCATCGCGGCGCTCGAAACCGGCGATCCAACTGCCGCGGATCGAGCGCTGAACATGATGGTCAAACGGTGGCCGAACTGGGCGGAACCGTGGAACAAGCGCGCAACGTTACGATTCGTCGAGGAGCGCGACGCCGATAGTCTCGACGATATCGGGCGCACGCTCGAACTCGAACCACGCCATTTTGGCGCACTCAGTGGCTTCGGTCAGATCTGCATGCGCGCGCGCGACACTAGCTCGGCATTGCTTGTGTTCGAGCACGCAGTTGCGATCAACCCGAATATGGACTCGGTTCGTCGAGTGGCGGAGGTGTTGCGCCGACAGGGCCAGCGCACGATCCACTGACACGCATCGGCTTCTGCGCATCGTGGACGATTGCATTGAACGCGGCTCTCGCGGCGGCAGCCGTCACCGAGTTCATGGTTTACGGGACATTGCCGCCATGGTTCTCGACCGGAGGCATTCGAGGCGATCCAGCCTCACTAGAAACGTGTCCACAGCGGTCACTTGAACACTATTGTTCTGGGAATCGGGGTCGAAGTGCAGCTTGAAGCCATTCCTTTCCGTCGTGCTGAAGGGGAAAAAGAGCCTCACCGGCGCCACCTCTCCCGGGTTGGGATCGAAAAGGTGGTCCGCCATGAGCAGAACTCCTCCGCACCGGCCTCCATGGCCGCGTGGATGACGCGTTCGATCAACGGGATGCCC
>Ga0209988_10000932_pt1 | contig 18763 bp, 18 predicted proteins | sample N075metaG_FD_183115 | JGI IMG/M metagenome (GOLD analysis project Ga0209988, IMG submission 183115) | Deep subsurface microbial communities from Kermadec Trench to uncover new lineages of life (NeLLi) - N075 metaG (SPAdes) (version 2) | ecosystem: Environmental > Aquatic > Marine > Ocean trench... | reverse complement strand
GATCCGTTGGCTGATCCGCGTCAGTTGTTCGCGTTGTAGGGATGGCAGTTCGCCCCCAACGCTTGGATGTTCACTACGGTTCCGCCGGGGTTGTCGCCTCGGACACGGATGTCCCACATGGCTTCGGCCCACACGACGCCCGTGTTCTGGCTCATGACCCAGCCCTCGCACGGATTGCCGCGGCCGATGTATCGGATCGCCTGCCCGGGGGCCGGCAGGTCGTTGGGATCCCTGGCGGCGGGGTCGCGGAAGAAGCGGGGCTGGCCCGCCGGGAAGGTTCCGGCACCCAACACCTCCGGGGCGCTCGGCTCCGGATAGTCCGGGGGAGCACCGGCGCTCGGGTTGTAGCTAGCCAGGGCGCCCTCGCCGCCTTCGGCCAACCCCTGGGCGTCCCGACGCAGCAGGCCCATGGCGAAAGCCACGCCGCCTTCGGCCGCGTAGAGCGCAGTCTGAGCGCGGCTCTGATAGCCGGCCACCTGGCGGTCACGGGTGACGGTATCGAGTGAGGACAACCCCATGATGCCCATCAGCGACAGCAGCACGACGGCCACCAGCAGGGCCATGCCGGCCTCGCGCTTGTCCCTCTCGTTGACTCGCGTCGTCATCTCGTTGATCTCCCCCGGCTCGACTAGCCGGCTACGTTCCGCAGGCGCACACGCGTCGAGCTGACGCGGCGGCGCTTGCCGTCAATGCTCACCAGGCTTGCGGCGGTGCGGTTTCCCGTGACCTGTCCCTTGCCGAGCCGATAGTTGGTGTTCGGATCGTTCTGGCGGGTCGCCGTCACGATGTTGATCCCGAGCGAGCGCAACGATGTGAAGTCGGGGCGATTCGCGGCCGGTGTGAGCTCCCACGGCCGGTTCGTACCGGTGGCCGTACCGAACATCTCGCCAGCGTCGACCACCAGGTCGTCATTCTGGTCGAAGAAGTAGGTGACCTGGAAGTCCTCGACGCCACTGGCCAGCATCTGACCGTTTCGCATCAGGCGCGGCGGGCTCACTCCCGTGTCGAGCACATAGACGATCGCCGGGATCACCACCACGTCCGCGTTGAGATCGACCGCCCCTGTCGACGTAGCGCCAAAATCGACCGTCAGATTGTTTCCCGCGATCGAGGTGATCGTGCCACATGCAACGGACTGATCGGTATTGTTCTTGTTCACGACGATCACGCCGTCTCCCACGGCGAAATCGTCGCCATCGGCGGCAGCATCCACCCACAAGCGGGAGAGCTGCAAAGTGAACGACGAGCCCGTCGCGTTGAACGTCGAGGTGTCGTTCGTCACCGGTGCACCGAGGTTTCCGCTCAGGTCGAGGTTGTCGTCTTCGAGGTCGAAGACCGAACGGATCACATCCGTGTGGCTCAGGTAGAGTGTGTCCGGCCCCGTCGTCGCGTCATAGCCGCAGACCGCGGCTTGCCTGGGCACCATGTATCCGGCCCGCCGCACGTCGCGCTCGATCAGGTCGGTCACGCCCCGCATGTTCTGTTGGGCTTCGGAGATCTGATCGACAACCACGTAGGTGCGCTGCTGTACCAGGAAGGCACTCGTCATCACGAAGATCAGGCCACTCAGTATGACCATCGAAAGCAGCAGTTCGAGCAGAGTGAACGCCCGTGTCGTTCTCGAATTCGTCATCGATCGTTTTCCACCAACATGGTTGAGATCGCCACCGTATTCTGGCCCGTCCGAGTCGGCTTGCTGTTGCTGACACCGTCCTCGGTCCAGATGATTTCGAGGTCGACGCGCCGCAGATTCGGGTCGGGAGTGACGGCGTCGTCTGCGCTGACCAGGTAGTTGACGGTGTAGACGATGTCTCGAATGTCCCCGTTCGGCGTGGTCACTGTTACCGGAATTTCGCCCGCAGCCAGCGTCGGGTCGCCACCGTTTGCGAGCCAGGGCGGTGTCGCCCAGATCAGCGGACTCATCACGTCGAGGTCCGTATCGCTGAACGGCGTATTCTGGATCTGCTCGATCTGGTCCTGAGCGATCATGGTCGCGCCGCTGCGGTGGCGACCCATCGCGCCCTGCCGCATCGCCTGGATCTGCATCATCATCACGGCGACCAGGCCGAAAGCGAACACCGTGAAGGCGATCATCAACTCCACCAGGGTGAAGGCGTGCTGGCGACGTGCTACTGCGACCATACGTTGGCTCCCTCCTTGAAGACGTGGACCCTCACGCCGCCCAGCGGCGCCAGCACCACGGCGTAGTCCCGAGTGCCGCTGGTCACGTAGATGCTGCCGTTCCCGCTGCCGACACCGCCGGTGGTGAACGGACCGGTGTCGAAGGAGCGTGGCAGGCCATCGGGCAGGAATACGACCCAGCGGGCGGCGGCATCGCCCGGATCCAGGAACGTGCAGCAAAGGTTCGCGCCGCTCTCGGGATAGCTGGCGGTGGCGTTGTCGAAGGGCGCCGCGAGTGCCAGCGGCCCAGCGAACTGGCTTCCCCAGCTGAGGCTGCCCGTGGTGTCCTGGAGAACGGCCAGCACCTTTTCACCGGCGTCAACGGCACCGTCCGCATTGGCATCGGCGATCAGGAGTGCCACGGCCGGATTGCCGCCGCGACTGGTGAGGGCAGCGTTCGCCGTGTCGAGGTTGAAGAAGACGACGTGGTTCGTGCCGGTACGGATCGCCTCGCTCCGGGCGAAGTTCAAGAGGTCAGCGATGGAGCGAACGGCGCCCTTTGCGCGCGTGTCGCCGAAGGCGTCGCGCATCATGATGCCGCCAAGCGCGGAAAGGATCCCGATCAGGACCACGACCACCGCGAGCTCGAGGAGCGTGAACCCGGCGTGTCGTCGTCGTTGCTTCATGCTTTCCCCCCGCACACAGGTGCGACCTGCCCCCTGATGCAGCAAGGGACATGCCATCTGCGTGTATTCGGTCAACTGGCCGGATTTCTTGATCTTCTGCGCAGCGCTCGGCGGGCCCGGCTATGCAGATCTCGGCAAGCTGCGCAGCTTTCTGCACAGCGGGGACGGCTTCCCGGGTCGCGTCCGAAGCGAACGCCAATGCGGCCACGGGCTCAGCCGATGTCGGCGCTAGAGCGTGCCGCGCTTGTAGAGCTCGAGCAGCTTGCTGGAAACCCCGGCTCGCTCCGCCTCGATGATCAGAGGCGCCACCGCCTTGCGGGCGTCGGTCTCCCGGGCCTCGGCCTGGGCGAGCCGTTCGCGCAGGCCCGCGTCGATGTCGCTCGTCTTCTCGACTTTGTCGAAAGCGCGCGCGTACTCGAGATTGACGGCCATCAGGTCGCCGCGTACGGCCAACAGCTGCTGGCGGGCCGCTCTCAGCTTCTCGATGATCTCGCGGTCGGCGGTCGGTGTGATGGACTGGGATTGCGATCCCCAGCTCTGCTTCGCCTGGGGCTCGGCCGGAGCCGCATCGCCGGTCGGGAGTGCGGCCGGCAGCTGCGCATTCGACTTGCGCGGCGTTTCCAGATTCCGCTCCATCTTTTGGACTTGCAGGCCCCAGAGTTCGCGGTTGAGTGTTTCATAGTCATACTGGCCAGCCACCCGGACGGTTTCTCCACCGTCGGGAAGACCGTGCTCGCGACGCACGAAGTCGGGGATCCGGATCATCATCTCCCCGGTTCCATCGTCCAGCATGAAGACGTTGTCGACGCCGGTGCGGACGTTCGTCGTGATCTCCCCTTCGATCACGAAGTGGTCGCCCTTCTCAGCCAGCTGCTGGACCTGGCTGATGGTCACCACGGACTTCTCGAGGCGACCCTGCCAGGCCGTCGCCGCTGCGACGAAGCCGAAGAACATCAATGCGGCCAACGCCGCGACGGTTGCACGAGTCATCAAAGCCTCCTGGTTCAGTGGCGGTCCTGGAAGGCTGGATCGGTTGGTCCGACCGGCGGCTTGAGGACCGAAACCCGCGTGATTCCGAGTCATTCCGGGTCTATGCTTCGGGCCGCCCGGGTCCCGGCCCGGTCCTGACCAGCGGAGCCGCCATGAACGTCTTGAGCCTCGAGAATCCCGCCGATCGACTGCTGGGGCGCTGCCTTCGCCGTCAGGCGGAGAAGATCCCGGACGATGACTTCATCGTCTGGAACGCGGAGCATTACTCCTATGGACGGGTCAACGAACTGGCCAATGCCAGTGCGCGTGGCTTCCAGAAGGCCGGCATCGGAGCCGGCGACAATGTCTGCTTCCTGATGGATACCTGCCCCGAATGGGTCTGGACCACGCTGGGACTCAACAAGCTCGGAGCCATCTGGATTCCGACCAATGTCGACTACAAGGGCCCATGGCTGCGCGAATCCCTCGAAGGCAGTGCCGCCCGCATCCTGCTGGCGGACGCCCATCTGCTGCCCCGGTTGGCGGAGCTGGGTTCCCTTCCCTTTGACCGTATCATCGTTCGCGGCGACGCAACGAACCTCGATCTCGCCACACCGCTGATGGAGATCGGCGAGCTCACCGGCGTCGCAGGCGAAGAACCGGATGACGACGCGCTGCGATACGGTGACGACGCGGCCATCCTTTGGACTTCGGGAACCACCGGACGTGCCAAGGGCGTTCGCCAAAGCCACAATGCCTGGATCCGGGGCGCCATCGACGGAATGCTGTCTTCGGGGCTGCGCGACGGCGAAATCATCTACAACTGCCTGCCCATGTACCAGTCGGCCGCGTGGGTGGCCAACGTGTACCGCGCACTGGTGGCCGGGGTGCCCTGCGCCATGGACCCACGTTTCTCGGCCAGCGAGTTCTGGAACCGCACGCGCCACTACGGCGCCACCATGGTCTTCACCCTGGGTGCCATGCACATGTTCCTCTGGAACGCGCCCGAACGCGACGACGACGCCGACAACCCGGTTCGGACGGCCAGCATGATCCCCATGCCCGACGACCTCGTTCCCCGCTTCAAGGAGCGGTTCGCAATCGACGAGATCGCCCAGGGCTACGGCCAGAGCGAAGTCATGGGTTTGCTGAGCCGGAGACCCGGCAAGAGCTACGCTCCGAACGCGTTGGGCGAGCCCAACGCGGGCATCGAAGTAAAGCTCCTGGACGAAGACGACTTCGAGGTGCCCGTCAGCGAGGTCGGAGAGTTCTGCGTCCGACCCACCGAACCCTACGCGATCTTCAACGGCTACTTCAACGATCCTGAGGCGACCCTGCAGGCCTGGCGCAACCTCTGGTATCACACCGGCGACCTGGGTCGGCGTGACGAAGACGACCAATGGTATTTCGTGGATCGCAAGGCGGACTTCATTCGCTTTGGCGGCCGCAACATCTCGTCGTTCGCCGTTGAGGCCGCCGTCGGCGCCCACCCGGCCGTCCTCCAGTGCGCGGCCCACGGGATCACATCCAAAGAGCTGGCAAGCGAGGCCGAACTCAAGGTCTGTGTGATTCTCAAGCCGGGAGCCACGGCCAAGCCCGAGGAGATCGCTCGCTTCGTGAACGACAACGCGCCGCATTTCTTCGTGCCGCGTTACATCGAATTCGTGGACGAGCTACCCCAGACCCCGACGGGCCGGGTCCAGAAGTTCAAGCTGCGGGAACGGGGAGTTACCGCCGAAACCTGGGACGCGCGGGCCGCCGGCTTCCAGGTCGAGCGCTGAGCCCGGCGACGGTGGATCTGGGCGTAGCCGCCGGATTGGCGCTCTGGGCAGGCCCGCCCAGCGTTGCCGGACGGATCGATCGAGACTCACGCGCGAACGAAGCTGTCCTGTGGCTCGTCACCCTCGCCGCATGCCTGGGCGCAATCACTGTCGTTCTCGCGCAGCCTCACCTGACCGGCTTCTGGTACAGCGGCGATGACCTCAGCTATCACGGCGCCGCCGCCGCCAGCTGGCTCCAAGGGGGACCGTTCTACCTCCCGACCGAGAACTTCCACGCCTACTACCCGTTCAATGCAGAGCTGTTGGCGCTGTGGTTCATGCTTCCGACCGGAACCGATAGCCTGGCCGGACTGGCGGGCGCCCTCTGGCTCGTCGTCATCGCGGTCGCCCTCGCGACCGCGAGTCTGCGTCTGGGCGCCACGCGACAGCCAGAGAGATCGGCATCGTGAGCCGGCGGCTCGAGGACCCAAAGCCGAGTAAAATCGGGACTCTCCGTCGGTTCGAGTCCGCAGGAAGCTTCGCGGCACGCTGCGCCGAATGCCGCGCTCAGCGATTCGTGCGAGGATGGCGCGCGTGGACACGCTGGAAGCCAGGCTCTGCGATTACATCGCCGGAAAGCTGAGGCATGGGTCAGGGGTTCGCGTCGAGAACCTCGATCGGATCTTCGGGGGCGCGTCGCGCGAGACCTACCGTTTCGTGCTCCATTGGAAGGAAGACGAGGCGGACCACTCCCGTCGCCTGATCTTGCGACGCGATCCGCCCAGCAGCCTGATCGAAACCGAGCGCGCCATCGAGTTTGCGGCGTACCGAGCCTTTCACGGTAGTGCCGTCCCGGTGCCCGAAGCACTCTGGCTCGAGGAAGACCCCCAGTACCTGGAGCATCCCTTCTTCGTGATGGAAGAGCTGTCGGGGTTCGAAGCCAGTCCGCAGGCCATCACCCAGCCGCCCTACTCCGACCACGCAGCGAAGCTCGCCCAGCAGAAGTGGAGGATCCTGGGCGAGATCGCCAAGGCCGACCCCTCGAAGCTGGGCCTCGAAGGCATAATGAAGTCGGTCGCTCCAGGCGAGTGCTGGCAACGGGAGCTCGCCCGCTGGGAAGGCGTACTCGACGAGGATGAACTCTGTCCCCAGCCAGTGATTCGCGCTGCGATCCGCTGGCTGCGGCGCAATCCTCCTCCGCCCGCACAGAAGATCTCGGTGGTCCACGCCGACTACCGGACCGGAAACTTCCTCTACGACGCCGAAGGTACCATCCACGGAATCCTCGACTGGGAGATGGCCCACCTGGGCGACCCCCTGGAAGACCTGGCCTGGAGCATCAACCCGGTCTGGCGCTGGGCGCGGGACGAGCGCTGTGGCGGACTCGCCCCCCGCGAAGACGCGATCCGGATCTGGGAGCAATCGTGCGGCCTGCGCGCGGACCCCGATGCGTTGCGCTGGTGGGAGGTCTTCTCGAGCGTCAAGGGCCAAGGCATCTGGGTCTCGGGCGCCCAGGAATTTTCCGAAGGCACGAACCAGGACGTGATCCTGGGCCTGTCGTCGTGGATCATGGGCAACGCCCAGGACCGGGCGGCCCTGCTCGCACTCGGGAGGCTGCCCTCATGAAGCCCGATTCCGCTCGTCTGCTCGACGTCTTCGCCGTGCACCTGATGACGAAGGTCGCGCCCGCTCTGCCCCAAGCCTATCAGCAGGGCGACGTCAGCGTGCTCGGCATCATGCTGCTGGCGGTCAAGGAAGAGACCGAACGCGCTGCCAGCCGGCGCATCGAGGAGAACGCCGCCCTGCGCCGCCTGTTCGAAACGGCGACCCCGAGAGTCCAGGACGCAAGACTGCGAGAACGCCTGGCCGAAGCCGCCAGCAGTGCGGACCCCGGCCTGACGATCTCGGAACTCGAATGCGCGAACATCGCTCTGCGCGATCTTCTGATCGACCTTCACGCGCACGTCGAGGAACTCGATTCGCCCGAGGCGCGCCGCCTCGACCAGGACATCTGGCACGAACTCGCCCAATCGACCGAGCGGAGACGCCTGTCGATGGGTGCGTTCTGATCGGGAGGACCCATGCTCAGCAAGTTCGACGACTACGCGATCCACCAGACGCCGGAGCCGATCGCACAGCCGGCCTCCACCGACCGCAACGTCTACGACCGTTATTGGTTCAACGGCTACGACCGCGACGGCGAGTTCTATTTCGGCATCGGGATGGGCTTGTACCCGAACCTCGGCATCATCGACTGCGGCTTCAGCATCGTGCAAGACGGTGAACAGCACGCATTCCACGCTTCGCAGCGAGCGTCCGGCGAGCCCGCCGACACCACAGTGGGCCCGTTCCGCATCGAGATCATCGAGCCCATGAAGACGCTGCGCGTGGTGCTCGATCCCAACGACACCGGTATCGAGTGCGATCTGCTCTTCACGCCCCGAACCGCGTGCATCGAAGAGGGTCGGCAGACGATGCGGGGGCCGCGCCAAGTCATCATGGACGCGACACGTTTCGCGCAGATGGGGACATGGACGGGACGGATCCGATATGCCGGGCGCGCAGTCAACGTCGACCCGGCTCGGGTCTTCGCGACCAAGGACCGGTCGTGGGGCCTGCGCCCTGTGGGCGAGCCCGAGCTGGGCGGCGCGCCGGCGGCAAAGCTTCCCCAGATCTGGTTCCTGTGGGCGCCTCTCCAATGGGACGACCACTGTACCCATTTTGGTGTGTTCGAAGACGAGACCGGCTTCAAGTGGCACCAGGATGCCATTGTGATCCCAGCCTACGCGTCACCGGATCAGATCCCGGGCGTGACGGATCCGAACACGCGGACCTTCGGTGGCTGCGAGCACAACATCAGCTACGAGCCCGGCACCCGGCGCGCCCGCTCAGCCGAGATCTCGTTGATCTCGAAGACGGGAGAGCGGCTCGACATCGAGCTCGAACCCCTGATCTGCTTCCGCATGAAGGGCATCGGGTACACCCACCCCGAGTGGGGACACGGACGCTGGAAGGGAGAGCTCGCCATCGAGGCCGAATCCTGGAAGTGCGACCTGCTCGACCCGCTCGCCCTCGAGAACCTCCACATCCAGCAGGTCATGCGCGCCCGCTGCGACGGGCGCACGGGCGTCGGCGTACTCGAGCAGCTCGCGCTCGGTCCCCACGCTCCTTCAGGGTTCAAGCAGTTCCTGGATGGGGCCGGATAAGCACTGGATTTTATAAAGATTCTCGTTACCGGTGTGCCGGGCTTCAACGGCTGAAACACGACCGCCCGCCGACGGGCACCGGTTGCGCGTCCGCTGCGTGCTGAAGGCCCGCCGCTTACGGCCCAGGCGGTTCCGGGCTTGCTGAAGGTCGCCTGAATGACAGAGGATCGGGATTGACGATGTTCGACCTCGATGGAAAGACCGCACTGGTGACGGGCGCCGGCCAGAACGTGGGCGCCGGCATCCCGAGCAGCATGCGGATCGAGCGCTTTCGCGACATGGACCCGGAGAGCTGGCGCGCCAGCATCGATCTCAACCTGTACGGCGTCCTCCACTGCACCAAGGCCGTGATCGACGGCATGTGCGAGCGGCATTGGGGACGCGTCGTCACGATTTCCTCCGGCGCGGGTGTGGTGGGCGCCCAGTTCGGCATCTCGCTCTACGGCGCCGGCAAGGGCGCAGCGATCAGTTTCATGCGCCACCTGGCCATGGAGGTTGCGCGCACGGGTGTCACCGCAAACACCCTGACCCTGGGCCTGATGGCAAGCGCGGAAGGCGGCGACAGCCTCGAGGCGACTGCTGCCACCGTCCCGGTGGGTCGGCTGGGAACGCCCCAGGACGTCGGAGCGGCCGTGGTCTGGCTCACCTCGAACGAGGCCAGCTGGGTTACGGGCCAGACCATCGGCGTCAACGGAGGTTCGTTCGGAAATTGAGGTTCCGGGTCTACGCCACCATGGACCAGCGCATGCGCCTTGGCGAAATCGCCGCCCATGCGAAGCGTGCAGAGCGGCTGGGGTACGACGGTCTTTGTGTTCCCGAGGCCGTTCACGATGGCCTCCTCAGCGCGTCGATCGCCCTCAGCGCGACCTCGCGACTGCGGGTCCTGACCAGCGTGCTGGTGGCCTTCCCGCGAAGCCCCATGACCACGGCCATGGCTGCCTGGGATCTCCAGGAACTTTCCGGCGGCCGCTTCGAGCTGGGTCTGGGCTCCCAGGTGCGAGGCAACATCATGGGCCGCTACAGCACGAGCTGGAGCGCGCCTGCACCCCGCATGCGGGAATACGTCGGGTCGCTGCGGGCCATCTTCGACAGTTGGCAGAATGGCGCGCCGCTCGCTTTCGAAGGCGAGCACTACAGCTTCAAGAAGATGCAGCCGTTCTTCAATCCCGGCCGCCTGGCATCCGGGCCGCCCCCGATCCTGCTGGGCGGCGTAGGCCCCGCCATGACGGCGCTGGCCGGAGAGCTGGCCGACGGTCTCGTCACCCATCCGACGAACACGGCACCCCGCTACCTGCGCGAGGTCGTGTTGCCGCGGCTGTCGAAGGGCGCCAGACGCTCCGCCCGGGCGAATCCGGTCGAGCTTCTGGTAGGCCCGCTGGTTGCGACCGGTGTCGGCGACTCCGACGTCGCGGCCGAGCGGGAGCGCACCCGACAGCTGCTCGGCTTTCTCTACTCGACCCCTTCTTATTGGCCCTCGCTCGAGTTGTTCGGTTGGAAGGCCTTGGGAGAACAACTCCACAGCCTGAGCCGAGAAGGACGCTGGGACGACATGCCCGCCCGAATCAGCGACGAGGTGCTCGACACCTTCTCTCCGACGGGTCGTTACGATCAGATCGCCCAGGTGCTGGCGAGCGCCTACGGGAAGCTCACCAACTGGATCACATTCCCGATGCCCCAGGCGGCCGGCCAGGACGCCGAAGCCGCCGAGGCGATCGCACGCCTACGCGGCGGCGCCTAGAGACTGACGAGGGACCGTGACCTATCCTACCGTCATGAGCACGCCCCTCTCGGAAGCCGAAGTCGTCCAGGCCCTCCAGCGACTCACCCAGTGGCAGCGAAGCGGTGACAGGCTCGCAAGGACCTACCGATTCAAGGACTTCATCGATGCCTTTGGCTGGATGTCGAGCGTCGCGCTGGTGGCGGAATCGATGAACCACCACCCGGAGTGGCGCAACGTCTACGCCACGGTCGAAGTCGAACTCACGACCCACGACGCCGGCGGGATCACCGATCGCGACTTGGAGCTGGCGAAGGCGATGGATCGTCTGGCGGCCGATCGGGCCAGCTGAACTCCAGTCACCCTCGCCAGTGATTCCGCTTCACGGCGAGATCCAACCCGCTGGCATGCCCCGTAAAAGCTGCGTGGACCCGACTGACCGAAGAACCCGGGCCCACCTGCTCGCAGTAATCGCGGCCGCGGGCCACGTTCTCGCGATGTCGCTCAATGGCGATCAGCAACAGATCCGGATCGACCTCGGGCGAATGCAACAGCCAGAGCGCGCCCCGACGCGTCTCGGACCAACCTCCCGCGGTAGCAGCCATCGGAACGACGGTAGCGTGCCCTGCCCCGCTGCTTGTGCCTACTGCTTGACGGCGATGAAACAGGAACTTCCTGTGCGCCTCTCGAACTCCAGCAAATCCACCAGTGGTTGACCCGCGCCCGGGAGCGTTGCAGGATCGCCACATGGCTGCCGCTCCCGGAACCTCCCCCGCCGCTGCCCCGGGCCGAAGCAGCTGGGTTCAATCGCCGGGCTGGGACGCCTTCTGGATGTTCTCGGGCATCTGGGGCTGCGGGCTGTTGCTGCTGGGAAGCATCATCGGCCCGGTGATCTGGATTCCGTTCGCCCTGCTCGCCTCCGCCCGGGGGGTGTCCATCGCCCATGCCTGGTCGACCACCTACCTGGTCCTGTTCTCGCCGCTGCTGGCGGAGCCGCGCGGCGAGGATCGCACCCGCTTCGTGTGGATTCCGCTGGGTCTCGCCATCGGTTGCCTCGCGCTGGGCTGGGTCGTCGCCAGCACCCAGCGCTACGGACCCGACGGTCGCTTCACGTCCGATCTCTGGGCGTTGAGCCTCTATCTCGGCATCTTCTGGATCGGGCATTTCTGGCACTTCGGCAGTCAGGACTTCGGCGTACTGACGATCTACCGGGCCAAGGCCGGCCAGACCCAGCCGATCGATCGCAAGCTGGACAGGGCCTACACGGCCACGATGATGTTCCTGATCCAGCCGGTGATCTACTTCAGCGTGATCACGACGACGGCCATCTCCGAAATGGCTTACACGCTGTTGCCGATTTCGAAGCCGTTCATGCAGGGAGCCGCCAACATCGCGGTCGGCGTTTCGCTGATCGTTTCGGTGGCAATCGTCACTTGGGAGTTGCGGAAGAAGAACCGCTCGATTCCGAAGCTGCTCTACATCCTGGTCATTGCCTTCCACCCGATCATCCTGTGGGGTTCGGTTCGCGCCGGCAGCATACTCCTGGGCCAGATGTACATCTTTTCCTACCTCTTCAGTCATTGGCTGATCGCCGTGGGTCTGGTGGAACGCATCAACACAGGTTTCTACCGGAGCGCGGGAGACACGTCGCGCTTCGCAATCCTGCGCCACGTGACCGTGATCGGAGCCCTCACCGGACTCGTCATGTGGTTCACCCGCCCCTACGGCGACTACCTGCTCTTCAACACCGACGGGTTCCAGTACAAGCAGATTCTGGCGTCCATCACGCCAGAGCAGGTCCCCGTCATCGGCCTGGTGCTGGGATTCTTCCTCGGTGAGCAGGTCCTCCACTACTACAGCGACCGCCGGTTGTTCCGATTCCGACACGCCTCGGTGCGCCGCAAGGTTGCACCGTTCCTGCTGGGTACCCCTTGAGCCGGACCGCCCACGCGACGCTCGCGCTGCTGACGCTGGTGGCCCTGGCCGGCTGCGCCACGAATCGCGTCACCCGCGAGCCCCGGCAGATCGAACGCCCCGTGGTCGAGCGCCTGGGCCAGGGGAAGGTGCGTCTGCGCTGGCCCGACTCGTTCACCCACGGTCCCGTGAACATCTACGTGGGCGAGACGTCGGACAGCATCGACCGGACTCGGCTCGTGGCACGGGCTACTGGAATGTCGATCGAGCTGACCGAAATCCGCCACCATTCCCTGATCGGGGACGGTCACCGCCTGTACTACGAGCTGGCCCGCGAGAACGGTGACAGCGTGATTGTCGCCGAGCGGCGTCTTCCGTTGGTGGGTGCGGACAACTTTCGCGACCTCGGCGGCTACCGCACGGCCGATGGTCGGACCGTCCGCTGGGGGCGGGTGTATCGATCCAGCGAGCTAGCCGGTCTCACCGCCGCCGACATGGCCTATCTGTCGGAAATCGGGATCGAGGTGATCGTCGACTTGCGCAGCGAACGCGAACGCGCTCAGAACCCCAACCCGGTGATCGAACCGCTCAACCCTCACGAACTCGTACTGCCGGTCCAGCAGCGCGGTATGGAACCCAACCGTGTGCAGCAGATGATCCAGACCGGGACCAACCGCTCAACCCTCACGAACTCGTACTGCCGGTCCAGCAGCGCGGTATGGAACCCAACCGTGTGCAGCAGATGATCCAGACCGGGACCATCTCGGCCTTCTACAGCAGCGACGTCATGCTGACCGCTTACCGATCCTTCGTGACGGATTTTGCTCCCCAATGGGCCCTTCTCCTGCAACAACTCCAGGACCCCGGGAGCACGCCGCTGGTATTCCACTGCACAGCGGGCAAGGACCGCACCGGCTTCGCGGCGGCCGTCTTCCTGCTCGCCCTGGGTGTCCCCGAAGAAACGGTCCTCCAGGATTATCTCGCAACCAACTGGTATCGCCGCAACTTCACGAATATGGTGCTTCGCTTCGCCCCGATCTATTCGCTGTTCCGGACCGAGCCAGAGGACGTGCTGCCGCTGCTGGCCGCTCGTCGCGACTACCTGGAAGCGTCCATCGACCTCATGAAGGAACGCTATGGATCGATCGACGCGTATCTAGAAGAATCGCTAGGCCTGACCGCCGAGAAGCGCGCGGCGCTACAACGCGAATTCCTCGTCGGGGAGGTCCTGACGAGCGAGGCCGATCCGGAACGATGACCTGACCCTTCTGTGACGCCGCCGGCGGCGACGCCACTACTGTGAGTTCGCACCGTTCGCGTCTTTGGAGCCCGGGACCGGCGGCGGCCCTAGCAGATCGACGAGACCGCCGACCTCATCTGCAGGCTTCCAGTCCTTCATCCCGGCACACCACACGAGCGTATCGCGACGCACGCGACCCTCCTGCACGGCCGCCAGGAACGCACTTCCCGACAGAGGACCCGCTGAGCGGCCGTTTTCGACGAAGTGCCACTCGGCCCGTTCGGGGGCGGGGTCGGCGACGCGCTCGGCTTCCGCCACCTCCGCCGTCGCGGCCGTCCAGGCCTCGTCTTCGTTCCCGTCGGATCGCCGGTTGGCGCGCCGCCACGACCGACTGCGGGCACGCACGATTCGCTCGCGTGCACCTTTGGCTTCGTCGAGCAGTTCTTCGAAGAGGTCTCCGACGTCGTCACTCACCGATTCCACCACGTCGAAGACTTCTTCGAGCACGTTGCGAACCAAGTTCGACGCGGGAACGCGCAGATCTTCAGCGATGCGGCGGATGTCTTCGACGAGATTCTCGGAAACCCGGGTATGGAGTACGCGCTGCTTGCGGCACCCGCGGTGTCCAGGGCGCCGCTGCGAACGCTGTCCGGAGCGGCTCGACTTTCGGTTGGATTCGGAGGCCGGGGTGTGTTTTTCACTCATGGACAAAATGTAATCTTTTGTATCACACTGTCAATAAAGGTATCACAACTACGTCCGATAATAAATCCCCGGGGGAAATCCCCAGGCTGAAGAGCCTGCGCTATCTCCTGATCCATTCCCATGAACGAGTCCGCCACGCTGCTTCCCGACTCGGTCGCCCGGGCATTCGGCGGCAGCCGCAAACCGGTCGAGTCCCGTCCCCTCGGCAACGGACTGATCCACCGGACCGTCCTGGCGCGATACGAAACCGCCACCGGGCCCCTGCCGCTGGTCCATCAGCGGATCAACACCGACGTCTTTCGCGAGCCCGCGAGGCTGATGGAAAATCTCGAGCGGATCACCCGACATCTTCGGGAGGCGACGCCTGCCACAGCCCACTCCCGCTTTCTCCAGCTGCGGCCGACGATCCGGGGCGAGCTGATTCACCGGGATCAAGCCGGTGACCTGTGGCGCAGCTTCGTCTACCTCGAAGAAACCCGGAGCCTGGATTCGGTCAGCCGCATCGACCAGGCCCGCGAGGCCGCTCATGCCTTCGGGCGCTTTGCGGCCATTCTGGCCGACCTGCCCGCCCCACCCCTCCACGAAACGATCCCGCGTTTTCACGACATGCGGGGACGTATCGAAGCTCTCGATTCGGCCATCGCATCGGACCCGCTGCGCCGCGTCCCGGCAGCCACGCGTGAGCTCGCCGAGCTCCGCAAGCTCTTGGATCGGCAGGAGGCCGTGTTCGGATCCGCCGATTGGGCGAACCTGCCACGCCGGATCGCCCACCACGACTGCAAGCTCAACAACGTCCTATTCGACGCCAGCGCAACGCACGCGGTCTGCATCGTCGACCTCGACACCGTGATGCCGGGCACGCTCCTCTCCGACTTCGGTGAGCTGGTACGGTCGGCGGCGGCCACCCGAACCGATCCGTCACGAGATCCGGAGCATGTGAAGCTGGATCTGGATGCCTATGCCGCCATCGCCGTGGGCTACATGGCCGGGGCCGGCGAGCTGCTGTCGGGGCTCGAGAAGCGTGCGATGCACTTCGCACCGCCCCTGCTCACCCTCATGAACGCCGTCCGGTTCATGACCGATCACCTGCGGGGTGACACCTACTTCCGGATCGATAGCCCCGGACAGAACCTGGAACGTGTGCACGACCAGGCACTGCTGGCCGGGAGGCTGCTGGATCAACTCGATGAAGCGCGCGAGATCATCGCCAGCGCTGAAAACGAAAGCGTCCGCTGACTCAGGCGAGTTCGATACCCGCCGGTCGCAACACCGCTTCGTGGTACGCGTCCAGACTGTCGAATACGGGGATCTCTGACGACCCCTCTTCGTCGCTGCGCGGCAGGACGATCGCACCCGACGCACGCTGAATGGCTCCTACCATCCGCCGCAGCGCGTCCATGGGATTCACTTCCTGGCCGATGAGGCGGCGCGGATCGAACTGATCACTTCGAAGCCGGATCACGCCCAACGGTCGCTCTAGGCCACCTCCATCGACGAAGACGTCCACGAGAACGATGGGCTTGGGCCCCATTCCTCGCACACCCACGACCGAGACCGCCCGAATGCGTGCAATCGCAATCGTGGTTTCCTGGTCGCCACCAACGGTCACTCGCAACCCGTCCGCGTTGATCGCGCTGGGCACGCCCTCGGTAATCGAATCCTCGGGAAACCGCTCGTTCAGTGCGCTCAGATCACCGATCTCGCCGAACTCGCTGCGATCCGACTCATCGTAGAAGGCGTTGGGCCTGGGATCGGGCTTTTCTTCTGCCGAAGCCACTTCGATCCCCCCTGGTTCCTCGGGCGCGAAGCGACCGCGCAGCGCTTCGAGTTCGGCGCGCTGGGCTTCGTCGAATCCCTTCCCGGCCAGCGCACGTTGTACCACTTCGAACGCACTTGATGGATCGAGATCGGCGGCCAGTCGCGCAAGCTGGAGCACGACGTCGGCGGTCGCCGAGCCCTCCTTCCAGTCAGCGGCCTGCCGGACCGCGACCACGGCGGTTTCGTCGTCCTCGATCCGCCGAATCGCTGGTATCAGTCGGATCAGGATCGCCGGATCATCGAACGCCCCGGGTCGCTTTGCGGTGACCTCGCGCCAATGGGCCACGGCGACTGCGTCTGCGCCCCGGCGCAGCTCTTCACGGACCAATCGGAGCATGGCCGGCACAGCAGCATCGACCGAGTCGCGTTCAACCGACAACCGCCAGAACATCGTAACCACATCCCGGTTTCTCGCATTCTGCTGCACACCATCGGCGAGCATCGCGTAGGCAGCGTCGTCATCGCCCATCTCTTGCAGCGCGATCACCCTTTCGAGCGAAAACCGTTCGGGTCTCCGCGCATTGGCCTCAGGACCGGCGCGCCCATATCGGGCTTCCCAGCCCATCTTGTGAATGGCCCCGGCGAAACCGGCTCCCAGCAGGAAACCGCCCGCATGCGCCGTATATCCCACTGCGTTGTCGATACCAGCCGGAAGCGCTCCCGGCACGATCCAGTACAGCAGGCCTTCGTACAGAACCCAGACCACGCCGAGCGTCCAGGCCGGAGCGGTCAACTCGGCATCGGCGACGCGTCCGAGCCAGCCGAGAAAGTCGATTTCCTCGTTTCCGAAGCGGATGAGAATTGCCCCCACCAGGGCAGCGACGATGCCGGCGCCGCCCAGTAGAGCCTGATCGACGGCACCGTGCACTGCGAGAAAGGCCGACGAGGAGGCCACGACCACAAAGACCATCACGCTGATCAGGACCCGACGCCCCCACAGCTGCTCGAGTAACGGTGCCGCCAGCATGAAGATCGCGACCGTGAGAAGCAGGTGTGCCCAGCCCGCGTGTACGAAGGCGTGACTCAAGAATGCGTGGATCGTCGGCTCCGCGGGAACCAGACCCAGGCGCCGCATGGGATGACCGTCGAGCGCGGCGAAGGCGCGCGTGGTGCGCTCGTCGAGCTCCTGTTGAGGAGTCGGCCCATCGTGCCCCTCGGGTTTCGCATTGCGGAGGAACGAGAACATCTCGTTGCTCTCGAAACCGGGCATCGCACCGCGAACGGCCAGCAGCAGACGGGAATCGATGGCGACTACGGGATTCTGGATGGCGTAGCTGACGGCGGCACGGAAGGAGCGATCGGTTCGTTCGAGGCGGCCGCTGAAACCCAACAAGACAACCATCGCCGCCACGAACCAGACGACGACCGCGCCGACGCTTACGAGGGGTAACTGCGCCACCCAGCTGGGCAGCAACGGTGTCGAGTCCTTCTGCCGCATCTCCTCCCCTTGCACTGGCCCATCGGACTTGCGTCCCCCTAGGGCGACCCCCTATATCGGCGCTTCTGGCCCGAAGACGAAGACTGGGAGCGAGGTTGTCGAGAATTCAGTGAGATCGCAGCTTTCAGCTCGTATTGGAATGAAACGCGCGCGGTCAGACGCACCCGCTGGGACCCGGAACGATGGCCAGCGTCAGCAGGGTGGCGACAGCCGGCGCCCCGGCCAACAGACTGCCAGATTCGCCTCCGCCAGCGACCCGTGCTCCGCAGCCCAGACCCGCGATGCCAACGCGGACCAGCGCGTGGATCTCGAAGGTCTGGAGCTTGAACGACAGCAGACGCCCAGCCCGACTTTCTGCAGGACAGCGACGAGGCCGAAGGCGAGGATCGTCCACTCAGGCCGCAGCAAACGATCCTGCACAGCTTCGTTCCGGGAAGACAGGTCCGTTTCCCGGACGTCCGAAGTCATTCCAATCGAGTGACCTTGAGAATCTGCTGCTCGAATACCTCGCGGTCCGATGTCGGCAGCAGACACACCCGATTCTCACACACGTATGCCGTTGGAAGGCCTCGTCGCGATCTCTTTCCTGCCAGCAACGGAACCAGCGGAATTTGCGCGGCGAGCGCGTCGCCCTCGGTCACGATGCTAACGGTGCGGTTCGGCACGAATCGGATCCGAAGCGGGCCGAGGAAAGCGGCGAGCTCCTTGCTGGCGCGGCCGCCTTTCGGAGCTACGACGATGATTTCCTTGGCAGCGTCCAGTTCGAAATCGAGCGCCAGCAAGAGCTCGGGTACGGCCGTCGGATTCGAGTCGAGCCGCTCATTGAACGCAGAGAACAACATCTGAACCCGCTCGCGATAGCCATCGGCCAAGGTCAGCTCCGCCAGGCGCAGGAGGTTGGATGCCGCCACCGAATTCCCGGACGGGACCGCCCCATCGAGGTGCGGTTTCTCGCGGGCCAGCAGACGTTCGTGCGCGTCGCTGGTGTGGAAGTATCCGCCGCCCCCGTCGTCCGCATAGTCAGCGTCGAGAACCACTTGCAGGCTCCGCGCCCGGATGAGCCAATTCGGGTCCGAATCGGCCTCGTAAAGATCGAGCAATCCTGCGATCAAGAAGGCGTAGTCCTCCAAGAAGGCTGGGCCGCTCGCCCGACCGCCCTGGATCGCGTGGAGCAGACGACCGTCCCGGA
>Ga0209988_10000929_pt1 | contig 18789 bp, 21 predicted proteins | sample N075metaG_FD_183115 | JGI IMG/M metagenome (GOLD analysis project Ga0209988, IMG submission 183115) | Deep subsurface microbial communities from Kermadec Trench to uncover new lineages of life (NeLLi) - N075 metaG (SPAdes) (version 2) | ecosystem: Environmental > Aquatic > Marine > Ocean trench... | reverse complement strand
GCAACGCGCCAATCTGTTTACGACATCGGTGGCGAACATCGCGCCCGGCGAAAAGGTCATCGTCGAGATCGAGTATCTCGAGGACCTGCGCTACGACGAAGGAATGTTCAGCCTGAGATTCCCGATGACGCTGACGCCACGCTACATTCCGGGGCAAGCGTTGCCCGATCGCCAGGGCAGTGGTTGGTCACCCGACACGATGCTCGTCGACGACGGTTCTTTAGTGACGCCGCCGATGGTGTCGTCCTCCAGGGGTCATCGTATTTCTCTACAGGCTACGGTTAATGCCGGCATGCCGCTGGAAATTGTTGCGAGCCGGTACCACTCGGTCAATGTCAGCGAGTCTCATGGCCAGTACTTGATTTCTCTCGCCGGCGGCCAGGTGCCGATGGATCACGACTTTGAATTAGTCTGGCGCCCGGTGCCGGCAGCAAAGCCCCGTGCAATGGTGTTCGCCGAGACAATCAAAGGCGAGCCGCACTACTTGCTCATGGTCGTGCCGCCGGAATCGGACCTTGTGCCTGCCGCACAGATGCCGCGCGAGATGATTTTTATTGTTGATACCTCGGGTTCGATGCACGGGGTCTCGATTGCGCAGGCAAAGCAGGCGTTGCAGCGCGCGATCAGTGGGTTGCGAACTGGCGACTTGTTTAATGTCATCGAATTCAACTCGCACACAAGACGCTTGTTCGCCGACAGTGTCATGGCGAACTCAGTGAATATCGAAGCGGCCAAAAACTTTGTCCGCGGCCTCCGTGCGAACGGTGGTACCGAAATGTATCCGGCGCTGGATCTCGCGCTCCGCACGCCGCCCTCGGAAGCGTACCTGCGGCAGGTCATATTCATCACGGACGGCGCGGTCGGTAATGAAGAGGGACTCTTCAAACTCATCGACGAAAAACTGCAGGGCGCTCGTCTGTTTACGGTAGGCATCGGATCGGCCCCGAACAGCTGGTTCATGCGCAAGGCCGCCGAGGCGGGACGTGGCACGTTCACCATCATCAGTGCACTGCACGAGGTCGGGGAGAAAATGGACCGCCTGTTTCGCAAGCTTGAGAATCCACAAGTGACGGATATCGATGTGCAATGGCCCAGCGGTGTCATCGTCGACAGCTATCCGAGCGTGGTGCCTGACCTCTATCTCGGTGAACCGGTGACAATCAGGGCCCGGGCATCAGGTGCTTTCCTGCCAGGCGCCGTCGTTCGCATCACCGGAAACGCTATCGGCGGCGCATGGACGAGTGAGCTTGCACTTACTGGCAACACACAAAGCGCAGGCGTAGGCGCGCTTTGGGCGCGAGCGAAAATCGCCGATCTGGCGGACCAGCTGCGCCGTGGCGCCAACAAAGACGAAACGCGAAGTGCCGCGGTAAAGACAGCGCTCACTCACCATCTCGTCAGCAAATACACGAGTCTTGTCGCTGTGGACAAAACACCAGTTCGCCCCGCCGGTGCGGGGCTTACGAGTGAGCAAGTCGCCAACCTGACGCCATACGGCCAGAGCGGTGCAGTGATCTTCGGTCTGCCCGCAACGGCGACCAACGCCGAGATTCTCAGACTGACGGGGCTGGCGGTACTGCTGGCGGCATTGCTGCTCATGGCATTGCCCGCGCTGGGCAGGAAGGAATCCCATGAGTTGGTTCACTAGTTCGCGGCGGGCCTGGATCGTGTCCTGTCTGTTGTGTCTCGGCTTCTGGCAGTTGGGCCAGGGTGCGTACATCCCGGCCAAGGCTTGGCTGGCGCAGGAACTGATGCAACGCGCGTGGACGCGAGGAACTAATGGCAGCGCACAACCAGTTCCGTGGCCATGGGCCGATACCTGGCCGGTTGCGCGGTTGGTGGCCAAGTCCGGCGATGTGGATCTGATTGTCCTGGCTGGCGGATCGGGCCGCACACTGGCCTTCGGGCCGGGTCACCTGAGTGCGAGTGCCTTGCCGGGTGAGATTGGCAACACCGTGATCGTCGGTCACCGTGACACGCACTTTAGTTTTCTTCGCGACGTGGAGGTCGGTGAGTTGCTCGTCATTGAAACAGTGTCCGGCGAAAAGCACCTGTACGAAATTTTCGATATCGACGTCGTTGATTCGCGTCATAGCAGTTTGCTACTGGACACAGATACCGCGATGCTCAGTCTCGTAACCTGTTATCCGTTCGAGGCAATCGATCCCGGCGGGCCTATGCGTTACGTCGTCACGGCAAAATTGTTGTTCTAGTCGTCGTGGGGGAGGATTGCGCGACGCCGGAGGCTGCGTCATAGTGGTTCTCGGCTGCGCGACCGGCGCGGACTGAACTCCCGAGAAACGATGCAAGAACCTAAAGCCAAACTCACCGAGGGACCGGTGGGTCGACATCTGGTGGACATGACGCTACCCGTCCTGCTCGGCGTTGGCACGATGATGGGTCAGGCGATTGTTGATGCCTGGTTCCTTGGTCGTGTCGGCGATCGGGCACTGGCAGCACACGCCTTCAGTTTTCCGATCCTGATGATCGTCACCAGTGTCGCGATTGGTCTGGGCGCAGGAACATCGTCGGTTGTTGCGCGAGCAATTGGCGCGCACGATTTGCGGCGAGCACGCCGGCTGGCAACCGACAGCCTCTTCCTGTCGTTTCTCATTACTGCGGCTTTTTGCATTCTTGGCGTACTGACGATCAACCCGTTGTTTCGGCTGCTGGGCGCGCCGGACGACATGATCCCGATGATTCGAAGCTTCATGCTCATACTGTATTCGGGCGTGCCGTTCGTCGTCGTCGGTATGGTTGGAATGGCAAGCATGCGGGCAACCGGTGACACGCGGTTGCCAAGCAAACTCATGATCCTCGGTTCGATTCTGAACGTCTTGCTCGATCCAATTTTTATTTTCGGTATTGGGCCGGTACCCGCTCTAGGATTGAACGGCGCGGCCGTAGCTGCACTGTTGGCACGCGGCGTGATTTTCGTTGGTGCGCTCTACCTGCTGCGCGGACGGCTGAACATGATCAGCTTCAATCGGCCGGACCCGGGTGAGCTGCGGCAGTCATGGCGGGATATCCTGCATGTGGGCATACCGGCCGCGGGTACCAACGCGATCGTCCCGATCGCGACGGCCATCATTATCGCGATGATTGCGGGCTACGGGCCCGAAGCGGTCGCAGGGTTTGGCGTTGCAAGCCGCATTGAGTCGCTGGTACTCGTCATGTTTTATGCGTTGTCCGCAGTCATCGGTCCATTCGTTGGGCAGAACCTCGCTGCCGGCAAGGAGTCGCGCATCTTGGAGGCGCTGCGCCTTTGCATGATTTTTTGTGTGGGGGCCGGGTTGGTCGGCGCCGGTGTGCTGGCACTATCCGCAGGGTTCCTGCCAACACTCTTCAGCGACAACGATGATGTCGTCCGCGTGACGAGGTTGTTTCTCTGGATTGCACCGCTGGGCTATGGCGGCTACGGACTCGTAATGGTGATTAATGCGTCGTTCAATGGCCTCGGCAAACCGATGCCCGGCGTTGTCGTCAGTTTGCTGCGAACCATCATCTTGTATGTGCCCCTGGCGCTGATCGCGGAGCACTACTACGGCATGGTCGGGATATTTGCGGCTTACACTGCCGCGAATGTGTTTACGGGATTCGTGGCATACGCCTGGGCGAAAAAGACCGTGCGCAGCTTTTGCAAATAGCTACCCGAAGTTCGGTTGCTCGCTATCTTGCGCGCTCGATTGCTCAGTCGATTGTTCCGTCTTTTCTTTTGCAACATGCGGATTCCTGCGACTGATTGCGCGCATCACAGAAATGCAGAAACTCTGGCCGACACAGACGAAGCCAACGGCGAAGTAGAGGAAGGTCGCCGAATATTCAAATCCCAGGCGGGTTCCCAAGGACATGAATAATAGTCCGAGCAATATCCAGAATTGGGGTAAACGTTCATAAACAGGTGTTGGCAGCCACATGGTGATTCTCACAAGTTGTCGATAATTGCTACGACCACAAAAATGCGCCAGAACGGCACAACTCGTCAGGGACTCGGGTCACAAGCAGACGAATTCGGGTCTGCCAGCGTTGATAACTGTGACCTGCATCACAGGATGCATCGCTAAACGTCTCGCATTTACTCCAGCGCGAGCGATGGCAGCACCTTGCGTCGATACCAGAGGTGCATACCAATACCGCGGCTCGCCATGAATAGCGTGAAGGCCAGCCACAGTCCGTGATTGCCGAAGCCCTGCAGCAGGTACCACGCGGGAAGGAAAACGGCGAATGCAGAGATCAGCATGATGTCTCGCATCTCCCGGGAGCGAGTGGCGCCGACGTAAACGCCGTCATACAGGAATGACCAAACTGAGATGATTGGCGAGACAATCAGCCACGGCAGGTAGCGCATCGCGGTGCTACGGACATCGGGCAAATCGGTTAGTACGCGAATCAGACCCGGCCCAATGACCACGTAGAAAAGACAAAAACCGATCGCGAAAATCAACGACCATTTCAACGCAAGCTGTACCGAACGTTCCAGTGCATCGCGGCGCTTCTCTCCGATTGCCTTGCCGACGAGCGCTTCTGCGGCGTGCGCGAAACCGTCCAGTGCGAACGCGGTGAGATGCTGCACGTTCATCAGGATTGCGTTGGCTGCCAGCACCAATCCGCCGAGCCTCGCGCCCTGCGCGGTAATAAAGGCAAAAGTAAACATCAGCGCCATGGTGCGAACAAAGAGATGCCCGTTGACGGTAAAGAACGCTGCATAGGCGCGGGCGTTAAATAGTCGGGCGAACGGCCAGCGACCTGAGCGCGCGCGTAACTCTCGTGCCACGAAAATGAGTCCGACCGTAAGCCCGGTGTACTCTGCAATGACAGATGCGAGTGCAACGCCATCGACTTTCATGCCGAGGCCCAGGACAAACCACAGGTCGAGGACAATATTCGTGAGGTTGATTGTCAGGAAAATCAGCAGCGGAACGCGCGCGTTCTGCAGGCCGAGAAACCACCCGATCAATACGAAATTGGCCAGTGTTCCCGGTGCGCTCCAGATGCGAATGGAAAAATATTGCAGCGCGAATGATTCAACATCCGGTTCCGCGCCAATCAGGCTCATTGCCAAGCGACCGATAGGCAACTGCAGAGCAATGAGTGTCATCGCAATCAGTAGCGACACAATCAGCGCTTGACCGAGGGAGACGCGCAGACCGTCGTTGTCATTCGCCCCGTATCGCTGTGCGGTGATGCCCGTGGTGCCCATGCGCAGGAAATTCATTCCCGTGTAGAGGAAGCCAAACAAAATCGCGCCGATCGCTACCGCGCCGAGATAGACGGGGCTTTCAAGATGCCCGGTGACTCCGGTATCAACCATGCCGAGCAGCGGCACGGAAACATTCGACAGAATCATCGGTGCTGCGATGCGCCAGACGTCCCGATTCCCTGGCAGTCGCTGGTCGTTCACGTGGAAATCATCCCAAGGCGTTTACGCCAGTGAGCTCCTTACCGACGACGAGCTGATGCACGGTCTCGGTGCCTTCGTAGGTGATGACGCTCTCAAGGTTGAGCATATGACGAATGGGCACATACTCCGCGCTGATACCGCTGCCACCCAGAATGTCACGGGCGTCCCTGGCGATATCGATCGCGGCGCGACAATTGTTCCATTTTGCGAGCGATACCTGGGTAGGACGAAGCTCGCCCCTGTCTTTGAGACGACCAAGCTGGAGCGACAATAATTGCGCCGTGGTGATGCGGCGTGCCATGTCGGCAAGGCGAATCTGGATTGTCTGTGTATGTGACAGTGGCCGATCAAACAACACACGATCCCCCGTGTATCGAATAACTTCATCGAGGCAGGCCTGTGCCGCGCCGATGACACCCCAGGTGATGCCATAACGCGCTTGCGTGAGACAGCTCAACGGCCCTTTCAGTCCGGTAACGCCAGGCAACACGTTTGCCGCCGGTATCCGCACATCATCGAAGAACAGCGCTGCGGTAATGGAGGCGCGCAATGAGAACTTGTTGTCGATTTCCTGTGAGGTGAAACCGGGCATGTCTTTCTCGACAATGAATCCCTTTACACCCTCGTCTGTCGTTGCCCAGATGACTGCCGCATCTGCGATCGTGCCATTGGTAATCCACATTTTCGAGCCGTTCAGAATCCAGTCGTCACCGTCCTTCTTCGCATGTGTTTTCATGTTGCTGGGATCGGACCCGCCTTGCGACTCGGTCAGACCAAAACAACCTATCGCCTCACCCTTTGCCATGGCAGGTAGCCAGCGCTGTTTCTGTTCCTCCGAGCCATAGGCGTAAATCGGGAACATGACCAGACTGCTCTGCACCGAAACGAAACTCCTGAGGCCACTGTCACCGCGCTCGAGCTCCTGGCAAATGAGCCCATAACTAATGCTATTGAGTCCGGCGCATCCATAGCCATCAATCGAGCTGCCGAGCAGACCGAGTTCGGCAACCTGGGATATCAGTTCACTTGGAAACCGATGCTGTTCGAATGCTTCGCGCATGAGGGGGATTGCCTGCTCGTCGACGAAGCGGGCGACAGAATCCTGAACCATGCGTTCGTCGTCCGAGAGCTCTGAGCGAATGTCGAACAGATCGAGGGGATTAAGAGCGGATTTACTGGCAGTCACGGATGTTCCTTGCGAGCGATTCAGGTCTTCAGGGGGCGTCGATTCTAAACGAACTCGTGCGTCCGGGTAACTATCCTCATATCGGTATGCCGATGCGCCGGTACAACACGGACATCAGCCAGGCCGGACCAATCATCATCAGTTGCAGATCCTGCAGAACGGCCCCGATGCTGCGCTGCCTGTGATGTCCCAGCCAGAGGCCGATCAGGCCTGCGGCCAGCAGGCCCCCACAGACGCGAATCGGCGAGTAGTCGGACTGTTCAAGCCAGAGCTGAAGCCACGCGACACCCAGAACAAACGGCAGCAAGCCGATCGCCAGCGGGATCGAAATAATAAAGTAATACACGGCCGTAGCCATCAGGAATGCGCTGCCCCAATTGAGCAGTGGCGAAATTTCGAAAAACTCGTCGGGAACCGGCAGGGACCAGAACAGCCCAACGATGCCGAGCACCACCATCAGCACGGCAGCCCAGTACATGGCCGGATAGCTCAGGTCTCGATGGGTTTCCTCGTAATGCTCGAGCCAGCCGTCAACCTCGCTCATTGCCACTCTCAAATCTTGAACATCGTAGCTCGGTATAATACGCAAACGGCCGCACAGTCCGTGTACTTAGACGATTGCGGTGCGCAGTTTCTTGATGGCGTTCGCTTCAACCTGACGGATACGCTCGGCGGAAACACCGTAACGGTCGGCGAGCTCGTGCAACGTCATCTTCTTGTCTGTCAGCCAGCGACTTTGCAAGATGTCGCGGCTGCGCTCGTCCAGATCCTTCATGGCAACGGTCATGCGCTCGGTCGCGTCATCGGTCCAGTCGGCCTTTTCAACCAACGTCGCCGGATTCGCATCGGGGCTCGGCAAGTAAGCGGCTGGCGTGAATGAATGCTCGTCGTCAGCAGCCGGCGCAGGATCGAAGATAGCGTCTCTGGCGCTCAGGCGCCGCTCCATCTCCGTGACCTCTTTCGGGCTGACGCCGAGGTCCTCTGCAATCGCGATTGTTTCGGCATGTGACAACCAGGCGAGGCTTTTCTTCTTTTTGCGAAGATTGAAAAACAGTTTGCGCTGCGCCTTGGTCGTGGCGACCTTGACGATGCGCCAGTTCTTGAGCACGAATTCGTGGATTTCCGCGCGAATCCAGTGCACGGCAAAAGAGACGAGTCGTACGTCGTAGTCCGGGTCGAATCGCTTGACGGCCTTCATGAGGCCCACATTACCTTCCTGGATCAGGTCACTCAGGGGCAGACCGTAGCCGGTGTAACCCTTGGCGATATGGACAACGAAACGCAGATGCGCCATGACCAGTTCACGTGCAGCGTCGAGGTCTTCGGCCTCGTTGAAACGTCGCGATAGTGCCTGCTCGTTTTCCTTGCTTAGCACCGGGATGGCGCCGACGGCGTGAATGTACGAGTTCAGGCTGCCGACCGGTCCGGCCAGTGCGACATCGTGGGCCAAAGTTGTGACTGCTGTTGTCATTGGAGTCCTCCTTGTGGGCGTTTATTTTAGCACTCGATGACTTAGAGTGCTAACAACTGCGTTAGTTCCGTCACGAGTGAACGAAAAATCCATTGGTAAACAATCACTTAAAACTAAAACGAGCGCCGGGATTATGTCGAATGAGTGGCCTAGCGTGGCTCGATTCGACGCATATGGCGGGCGGCCGCGAACCAGGAGCCGATGAGCCCCAGTGCGATGCCAATGCCAAGCAGGGTGAGCATTTCGAACGCCGACAGACCCAGCATGACAATGCCGCTCTGGTACAGGCCGGCGAGCCTTGCCACGGGCGGCCCGAGCAAGAAAAGCCCGAAGGTCACGAGGCCTACCGCGAGCAGTCCGCCGAACAACCCGTACCAGAAACCCGACCATAAAAACGGCCTGCGGACGAAGGCGTTAGTGGCACCCAGTAGCTTGGTGACTTCAATCTCTTCGCGGCGATTCTGGATATCGAGCCGGATCGTATTGCCGATGATGATTACGATCGCGACGCCAAGCAAGGAGGCACCAATGACAATCGCTTGCCTGACGATATCGAGTATGGCGTGAAATCGCTGCACCCACTCGGTATCGACTTGTACCAGGTCTGCTTCGGGAAGATTACCGAGCTCTTCGTGCAACAGGATCATTGATTGCGCCGTGTTTGCCGCGCTTGGCCGCACCACCAGGGTATGCGGCAGAGGATTCTCGGTCAGGTGGTCGAGCGCCTGACCAAATCCCGAATGCGTCTTGAATTCCTCCAGGGCAGCGCTTGCGGTAATAAATTCGACCGATTCAATATCGGCACGTTGCTGAATCAGGCTCGCGACGTCAGCGGCTTCAGACTCGGAAACGCCGCGGCGAAGATAGATCGAAAAATCGAGCACGTTATCCCAGCCGGAACTGACCGCATGTGCGTTCTTGATGATCAGGTTCAGCGACGCCGGGATCGCGAGCGTCACCGCGATGACCAGGATAATCATCAGGCTCGCGAATGGCTGGCGGAACAATCGCCCAAGCGAGCCTATCGACGTACTGACATGGCGAGTGAACCAGATCGACAGCGGCCCCGATGTGTGCACCGGTGCCACCGCATCCGAATGTCGTGTCACTGCCACGGATCGGGGTCCTCTGTTGTTGGGGCAAGCCGGCCGTCGTGGAGTTCGATACGCCGGCAACCGAGTCGGTCGATCAATGAAATGTCGTGGCTTGCGATCAGCAGTGTCACGCCGACCTCGTTGAAACGCCGAAAAATACGCATGACCTCAAGTGACAGGTCGGGATCCAGGTTACCGGTCGGTTCATCAGCGATCAGCAATTTGGGCCGGGTCACAATGGCCCGCGCGATCCCCACGCGTTGTTGTTCGCCAGCCGAAAGCGTCTCCGGGTTTCGTTTTTCCTTGTGCAGCAAACCGACTTGTTCAAGCGCGGGCCGGACGCGGCGGCCGGCCTCACGATATCCGACGCCAGCGATAATCAGCGGTAGCGCAACGTTGTCAAACACCGGGCGGTCGTACAACAATTTGTGATCCTGAAAAACCATTCCTATCTGGCGCCGATACGCTGGAATGTTCCGGCGCCGGACGCGGCGCGTGTTCTGTCCGTCAACAATCACCTGTCCATCTGTCGGTCGTTCTATCAATGCGATCAGTCGCAGCAGCGTACTTTTCCCAGCACCCGAATGGCCGGTGACGAACACCATCTCGCCCTTTTCAACGGACAGGCTTAATCCGGACAAGGCTTCCTGCCCGCCCGGAAATCGTTTGGTCACTCCTTCTAGTTGAATCATCATTGATCGTTCCGGGCCAGCAGCGCATCGACGAATTCATCAGCGGCAAATGGCTGCATATCTTCAGCCGATTCACCGATGCCGATAAAACGAACGGGCACCTGAAGTTGATTGGCAATGGCGAGCAGAATGCCACCCTTCGCACTGCCATCCAACTTCGTTACGGTAATTCCGGTGAGTCCGAGTGCCTCGTGGAACTTTTCAGCTTGAATGAGCGCGTTTTGGCCCTGGCTGGCGTCGAGGACCAGCATCACTTCGTGCGGCGCAGTTTCGTCACGACGCGAAATGACTCGCTTGATCTTGCTCAGTTCATCCATGAGCCCTTGCTGGTTTTGTAACCGGCCAGCGGTGTCGGCGAGCAATACATCGATATTTCGAGCGTGCGCCGCCTCCCAGGCATCGAAAATCACAGCCGCCGGATCGGCACCGTGTTGCTGGGCGATGACCGGCACATTATTTCGCTTCCCCCAAGCCTGTAGTTGTTCAACAGCGGCGGCCCGAAATGTATCGCCGGCGGCCAGCATTACGGACAGGCCCTGATCGCCGAATCGTTTCGCGAGTTTGCCTATCGTCGTCGTCTTGCCCGCGCCATTCACGCCGACCATTAATACGACGAACGGCCGATCAGACTTTGCGATCTCGAGAGGTATGGCCACGGGCTCGAGTATTGATCGCAATGAATTTCGCAGTCCATCACGAAGCGCTGCAGCATCTTTTCGTTCGCTGCGCGCGAGGTTCTTCTGCAGGTCATCAATGATTCGCTCGGTCGTCTCGATGCCGACGTCGGCCATGACGAGCTGCGATTCAAGTTCTTCAACCAGGTCATCGTCGATCTCGCCGCCAGGGGCCAGATTGGCGAGGTCGTAGCTCAGCCAGCTGTTTCCCTGGTTAATGCGGGCACGCAGCCGCTTGATAAATTCTGCTTTAATCAAAGCCACCTGTGGATGATGATTCGCCTACACTGACCGGACCAAGGATGCGTTAAATGGCAAATCGAAGCGCCGACAAAAAACCCCGGCCGGGACGGCTGCGTATTGTAGCGGGAAACTGGCGTAGTCGTCTGTTGGAAATCGAAGACGCGCCGGGTCTCCGGCCGACGCCTGAGCGCATCCGGGAAACCCTTTTTAACTGGTTGGCACCTCAACTCGCTGATGCGCGCTGCCTTGATTTGTTCGCCGGCAGCGGCGCGCTTGGTCTTGAGGCGCTATCCCGCGGCGCGGCGAGCTGCGTATTTGTCGAAAACTCGGCGAGGGTGGTGGTGGCGCTTCGCAAAAACATTGCCGCCCTGAATGCTGGCGGCGCTGATGTTCGCGAGATCGACGCCATTGAATATCTCAAAGACGTTGACGACGTCGAATTCGACGTCGTTTTTCTCGATCCACCATTTGCAACCGATTTGTACGCTGATTTGTGTAGACTTCTCGTCGAGAGATCGCTGCTCGCAGAGAGCGCGAGAATTTACATCGAGGAAGGCCGCTCGACACCGGCCACTGTTCTGCCGGAGGGATGGCAGATCTTGCGCACCAGAAACGCCGGCAACGTGCGATATTCGCTCGTGAGTTCAGGCAACAAAGCCTAGAGGAAACATCGATGACAGTTTCTGCAATGTACCCAGGTACTTTCGATCCCATCACGCTGGGACACGAAGATCTTGTGCGGCGCGCGGCCGTATTGTTCGACAAGGTCATCGTCGCAATTGCGGATAATCCGGGCGGGAAAGTGCCGATGTTTACAGCTGATGAACGGGTTTCGATGGCCGCGAGCGCATTGGCCGATCTGGACAACGTCAAGGTGACCGCGTACGCAGGTCTGACTGTGAATTTTGCGCACGATCATGGGCTTCGCGTGATCATTCGGGGATTGCGGGCTGTATCCGACTTCGAGTATGAATTTCAGCTCGCGAACATGAACCGCCATCTGACCGACGATGTCGAGACCGCATTCCTGACGCCGACTGAAAAGTACATGTTCATTTCTTCAACGCTTGTCAAAGAAGTGGCCGAATTGGGCGGCGATGTTGGAGAATTCGTGTCGCCCAAGGTCAAGCTCGCGCTGATGAAACGTTTCGGTCGGGCGTAGGAGCGGCTTGTAGGAGCGCTCCTTGGAGCGCGATTATCTCTGACAGTTCTTGCAGTAATAGGTCGACCGTTGCCCGAGCACGATGACCGAAATCGCTCGCTTGCATTTTCGGCAAGGTTCGCCGCCGCGGCCATACACTGCGAGCTCCTGCTGGAAGTATCCGGGCTCGCCATCACCGCCATAGAAATCACGCAGAGTCGTGCCACCGGCCTTGATCGCTGCTTGCAAGACATTCCGAATCGCCGCTACCAGCGCATCGTAGCGCTGTAACGCAATGCGGCCCGCGGCACGCCGGGGGTTGATTGCCGCGTGGTAAAGCGCCTCGCTTGCATAAATATTGCCGACACCGACGACGATATTGGCATTCATGATGAATTGCTTGATGTTGACTCGACGACCGCGTGACTTCTTCCACAGGTATTTGCCCGAGAAAGCGTCGCCCAATGGTTCCGGGCCAAGTGCTCTGAGCAGTTTGTGGCGCTCGGGATCGACCGCCCAATGCAACGAACCGAACCGGCGCGGATCCCGATAACGTAACGATTTGCCCGACGCAAGTTCGATGTCGAAATGATCATGCACTCCGGCCGGGGTGTCACGATCGACGATGGTAACGCTGCCCGACATACCGAGATGGATTATCGCGGTACCGTCAGTTGTATTAATGAGCAAATATTTAGCGCGTCGGCCAACCGAGGTCACAGTCTGACCGGCAAGGTGTCTGTCGACGTCGGTGCTGATTGGCCAGCGCAAACGCCGTTCGCGAATAACAAGTTTGTCGATACGCTCGCCGACAAGGTATGGCTCGATGCCACGGCGGCTGGTTTCGACTTCAGGGAGCTCCGGCATGTACTGAATTGTACTTGTGGGAGGCCGCCGTGCGGGCGATTCTACTTGATCTTGGCTTCCTTGTAGATCACGTGCTTGCGAATCGTCGGGTCATATTTCCTGGTTTCCATCTTTTCAGGATGGAGTACCTTATTTTTTTCCGTCGTGTAGAAATGCCCGGTGCCGGCACTCGAGACGAGCCGGATTTTTTCACGATTACTCTTGGCCATCGGCTAATCCTCCCGCGCTAAATTCGCTGACCCTGCTGACGCATGTCCGCGACGACTTTGTCAATGCCATGCTTGTCGATGATGCGCATGCCTTTGTGTGAGACGCGTAGGCGAACCCAGCGATTCTCGGACTCGAACCAGAAACGCTTTTTGTGCAAGTTTGGCAAAAACCGACGGCGTGTCTTGTTATGGGCGTGAGAAACGTTATTTCCGCTTTGCGGACGCTTTCCCGTGACCTGGCAGACCTTGGACATGATGGTTAAGTCTCTGATATTACAATAAAGTTGCCCGCGGCTGGCGGGCAGAGAGCGCAACTTTATACCAGCCTTGCGGGCTTAATACAAGGACCCGTTGGAGTGCGCCTTGGAGCGCGATAAAGGCTGTCACGTCTCAAGAGCCGCTCCTACAAGCCCTCCTACAGCAACCCCCGACTGGCCAAAGAGGTCGTCTCGCTGTCACCAATTATCAGGTGGTCGAGCAACCTGATGTCGACCAGTTCGAGCGCAGATTTGAGCCGCCGGGTGATGCGCTCGTCAGCCTGGCTGGGCTCGGCGACACCCGAGGGATGATTGTGGGCCAGGATGACTGCTGCGGCATTTATCGCCAGGGCCTCCTTGACGACCTCGCGTGGATAAACACTGGTGCCATCGATAGTGCCCCGAAAAAGCTCGTCAAAGCGGAGCACGCGGTGCCGATTATCCAGGTACAGGCAGCAAAACATCTCGTGTCCGAGATGCCGGATTTTGGCGCGCAGAAACGACTGTGTATCCGCTGGGCTACGAATGGCCTGACCCACGGGAAGTGACGCCTCGAAGTAGCGTCTGGCGAGCTCGGGCAGGGCTCGGATCACGGCGGAACGTGAGCGGCCAACCCCGTATTCGGCCGTCAATGCGTCGCAGTCCGCATGCAAAACCTGGCGCAGACCACCGAAGCGCTCAAGCAGTCGCTCGGCAAGGTCGCGAGCCGCAGCTGTGTTGTGGCCGGCGTGAATAATCGTTGCAAGCAGTTCGGCATCGCTCATGACTTCCGATTGTGCCAGTCACCCAGGCCCTGACAACTCGTTAATCCGGCCCGGATCACCGGATTCGGTGGCAATCCCGGCGAACAAGAGGCTAAGCTTACGACCATGAACGTTGTTCTCGGCATTACGGGTGGAATCGCCGCCTACAAGACACCTGAGCTCGTGCGTCGCTTGCTCGACCGCGGTGCTGACGTACAGATCGTCATGACGGCGTCGGCCGAAGAGTTCGTTACGCCGACGGCGTTGCAGGCCGTGTCCGGACGGCCGATACGATCCAACCTGTGGGACAAAGAGGCCGAGGCGTCGATGAGCCACATAGAACTGGCTCGCTGGGCCGACCTGGTATTGATCGCGCCAGCGACCGCCGAGATCATGGCGCGATTGGCTGGTGGGGCGGCATCCGACCTGCTTACGACACTGTGCCTGGCAACGGAAGCGCCACTCGCCATTGCGCCGGCGATGAATCGAGTGATGTGGGCTAACGCCGCCGTGCAGAAGAATCGAGAAACGCTTGAGGAGCGCGGGGTACGGATACTGGGGCCCGAACACGGATCACAGGCGTGTGGAGAAACGGGTGCAGGTCGCATGTTGGAGCCCAACGACATTGCCGCGATCGTCTGTGGGCCGCAACTTGTTGCCAGTGGTGCCCAATTGCTGGCGGGCAAAACGGTGCTCATGACGGCGGGGCCGACGCGTGAGCCGATCGACCCGGTGCGCTATATCACTAATCACAGTTCCGGAAAGATGGGTTATGCCATCGCCGCGGCCGCGGCCGAGCAGGGTGCGCGTGTTGTTCTTATCAGCGGTCCGACCGCGATCCCGGCGCCCGTCGGCGCCGAAGTTCATTATGTGCAGACGGCCGAGGAGATGTACGCGGCCAGTCACGCTCACGTTAGCGAGGCGGACATCTTCGTCGCAGCAGCAGCGGTTGCCGATTATCGGCCGGCAGCCAGGCAGGAACATAAAATCAAGAAGAGTGAGCAGACGATGAGCATCGAGCTGGTTCGTTCGCCGGACATCCTTGCCTCGATCGCTGGTCTTGAGGATGCGCCATTTACGGTCGGCTTTGCCGCAGAAACCGAGAACGTGCGCGAGTATGCGATTGGCAAACTCGAACGCAAGAAGCTCGACATGATCGTCGCCAACCTGGTTGGAGAAGATCGCGGCTTCGACAGCGACGAGAATACCGTCGATATATATTGGAACGGGGGTGAGAAATCATTTGAAACGGCGGAGAAAACCGAGCTTGCGCGCGATATCGTAAAACTCGTCGCTGAGCACTACGAATTGGCGAATACAAGAGCAAGTGTGTGCGACGCATCGAACTGAAGATCCTCGATCCACGGATCGGGGATTCAATACCTCTGCCACATTACGCGACCGACGGTTCCGCCGGGCTCGACATGCGAGCGTGTATTGACGAATCATTAATCGTGCAGCCCGGAGAAACGACGTTGATCCCGACCGGGTTCGCAATACACATTGGCGATGCATCGCTGGCGGCAGTTCTGCTGCCAAGATCAGGACTTGGGCACAAGCACGGGCTCGTGCTCGGTAACCTGACGGGGCTGATCGACTCGGACTATCAAGGTCAGGTGTTCATCTCTTGCTGGAACCGTGGCACCAAGAGTTACTGCGTGCAGCCCGGTGAGCGTATCGCACAGATGGTATTTGTGGCAGTGGAACAAGTGGAGTTCAACGTCGTCAGTGAATTCGGCGACAGCGATCGTGGTTCAGGTGGGTTCGGTCACTCAGGCAAGGTCTGAGCGGCGGACATTGTAATGCCTTTGAGGTTTTTGAAGCGATCGACATCACCCTCAAATCGCTCGATGATCGTGCGTTCGTCGAGCCGATATTTCTGCAGGTTTGACTCGTGCCGTTCGATCGTATTTTCAGTGTCCTGAATTTCCTGAACCAGGCTCGATTCGATCATTGGTGCGCTTGGGTCGGAGCTGTACGGGCGAAATCTCGACGATTCCTTCTTCAACAGCTGTAGTCTGCGATCGAGATTGCGCAAGTACAATTCCGTAACCCTGGATTGGGCCTGGAATAACTCAATTCGTCGATCACGATGCATCAGGATTTCATCCACGTTTTGGTAAGTCGAGAGCAATGCCCGGTCCGCACGCAGTTGTAATTCTTGCCGCACTTTAAGCACTGCTGCAATGCGCTCGGCTTCTAATTCTTCAGGCGTTTTCTTGCCCCGTATATGCCCGATTTTCACTCCATGCTCGTTGATCATGTCCTTCGGTACATCCGCGAACTCGGGCGGAATGCTATCGCCATAGTACCGGATGCCGTCTTCGTCCACCCAGGTATACGAAATGCGTTGTTGGGCGCTGGCGGCCAGGGGCAACAGGAAACACAAAAAGATTGTGAGTGCTCTGATTTGCATAGCGAAACTATGCCACGATTTTGACCCCCAGAACCGGGACTGGTTCGCGAATTCCAGTTTGATGGGTGCTGATATTTTGTAAATCACATTGCTAAAAATCAATAAATACAAGACGTTACGAAATTATACCGTATTCTCTCCGATATTCCAGAATCGACGCGAGCAAGTCCGCGCGCTCGCCGGACTCTTCCAGTGTAACAATCAGACTATCGAGCCCGATAATACTGATTACGGGAATGCCGAGGGCCTGCTCCAGTTCCTGAACTGCGGATGCCGGGCCCTGTCCGCGTTCCTGACGATCCAGCGATATCACCAGGCCGACAACGTCCGCGCCGGCTGCCGAGATAGTCCGATAGGCCTCGCGTACGGCCGTGCCCGCGGTAATGACATCGTCGACGATCAGTACCCGGCCCGCGAGTGGTGCGCCAATGATACTGCCGCCCTCACCGTGCGATTTTGCTTCCTTGCGATTGTAGGAAAACGGTACATCGATGTCCTGATGTTCCGCCAGCGCTGCCGCCGCAAGCGCGGCGAGGGGAATGCCCTTGTACGCCGGGCCGAACAACATGTCGAATGGAAGGTCGGCCTCGGCGATCGCCGTTGCGTAGTAGCGCCCGACACGCGCGGCGGCGTAGCCGGTATTAAAAAGTCCGGCATCGAAAAAATATGGGCTGATGCGTCCGGACTTCAACGTAAACTCGCCGAAACGCAGAACGCCGAGTTCGATGGCCAGATCGATGAACTCTTTCTTATAAGCCTGCATGGGTTGGCTTCTGTATGATGGCCGCCATTCGAAATCGCTTTAAAGTATGACACAGGGTTCACGGAGGCGCAGATTGTTTCGAGTAATTAGTTTGAACGCCAATGGCATACGGGCGGCGGCTCGTAAGGGTTTCTTCGAATGGTTGCGGGACCAGGACGCCGACGTCGTATGCATCCAGGAAACCAAAGCGCAAGAGCACCAATTGGTCGACGAATGCTTTTCGCCGGCTGGTTATCACTGCTACTACGAGGATGCGATCAAGAAAGGTTACAGTGGCGTTGCGCTTTACTCGAAGAACAAACCGAAAAAAGTCATTCGGGGCTACGGTGATCGGGAATTCGACGACGAAGGCCGATACATTGAGGTGCAGCTCGAAGGAATTTCTGTCGTATCGTTGTATCTGCCATCGGGGTCCTCCAGTGACGAGCGTCAGGCAGCCAAGTTTCGATGCCTCGATACGTTTACCGAACATCTGCACAAGCTGCGCAGACGTCGCTCGGAGACGATCATTTGTGGTGATTGGAATATTGCGCACAAAGAAATCGATCTCAAGAACTGGAGAGCCAATCAAAAGAACTCCGGATTTACGCCGGAAGAACGGGCATGGATGGACAAGGTGTTCGGCGAGTATCGCTGGGTCGACGCATTTCGGGTGGTGCAGCCCGACGCCGATCAGTACACGTGGTGGTCGAACCGCGGTCGCGCCTGGGACAATAATGTAGGGTGGCGACTCGACTACCAGGTCGTCACCGAGGGACTTCAGAACCGCGTTCTGGCTGCAGATATCTACAAGAATCAGCGATTTTCCGATCACGCGCCGCTGATCATGGATTACGATTAGTCACGATGAAGCGGCAGACATTTCGGGAAGCCATCCTAAACCGGCGCATGCTGATTTGCGTCTTTACCGGCTTCACATCCGGGCTGCCGCTCTACGTTCTCATTCAGCTGGTACCCGCCTGGTTGCGGGTCGAGGGCGTGGGCCTGGCGGAGATTGGTTTCTTCGCACTGGTCGGTTTTCCCTACACCTGGAAATTTCTTTGGTCACCCATTATGGACCGCTACACGCTGCCTTTTTTGGGGCGCCGTCGTGGATGGATGTTGGTGACTCAGCTAGCCTTATTGGCGTCTATTGCGGCGATGGGCTTTGTCAAACCAGAGTTGTCCATATGGACCGTGGCCTATATCGCCGCCGCTGTTGCTTTCTTCAGCGCGAGCCAGGACATCGTGCTGGATGCTTATCGTCGCGAATTGTTGCCCGATCTGGAACTTGGCCTCGGTAACTCTATTCACGTGCAGGCCTACCGATTGGCAGGGCTAGTACCTGGTTCACTAGCATTAATTCTCGCGGACTTTCTACCGTGGCATATCGTATTTGCAGTCGTGGCGTTGTTCATGGGAGTCGGGCTGGTCTTAACATTGATCATTCAGGAGGCAATTGCTGATCCGAGTCCGCCCAAAACGCTGCGCGAGGCCGTGGTGGAACCCTTTCGCGAGTTCGTGCAGCGTAAGGGCGTAGCGGCCGCGTCGTTGATTCTCGCTTTTTTGTTTCTTTACAAACTCGGGGACAACATGGCTACTGCATTGTCGACACCATTTTACATCGATATCGGTTTCAGCCTGACCCAGATC
>Ga0209988_10000928_pt1 | contig 18806 bp, 19 predicted proteins | sample N075metaG_FD_183115 | JGI IMG/M metagenome (GOLD analysis project Ga0209988, IMG submission 183115) | Deep subsurface microbial communities from Kermadec Trench to uncover new lineages of life (NeLLi) - N075 metaG (SPAdes) (version 2) | ecosystem: Environmental > Aquatic > Marine > Ocean trench... | reverse complement strand
GGCATCGCCGGTCGACAGGCGCCGAAGGCGAGGTGCCGCAGGCACCGTCCAACCGCAGCGAAGCGAGCCATGAGGAGGAGAAGCCTCCCGACCACAGCCTATCGGCGTGCCTCGAAGAACGTCTTCAACATGGCGCTACATTCATCGGCCAGCACACCACCATTGATTTCGAAGCGGTGATTCAGTGCCTTGCTGTCGGACAAATCGATTACCGAGCCAGCCGCACCGAACTTCGGATCGTAGGCACCGAATACGACTCGTGAAATTCGCGCCTGCGAGATCGCACCCATGCACATCGTGCAAGGCTCCAGCGTGACGTACAAGGTCGCGCCCGGAAGCCGGTGATTCGATCGCGCATTCGCCGCCGCGCGCAGCGCCACGATCTCGGCGTGACCGGACGGGTCGTGGTCTGAAATAGTGGTGTTGTTACCCGTGCCGATAATCTCGTCATCGAGCACCACGACGGCGCCGACCGGAACCTCGCCCGCATCGCCTGCTTTTATTGCTGCCGCCAGCGCTGCCTGCATCGAGACCACATCTGACTCGGCCCAGCTCATTACTCCCACTCGATCGTTGCGGGCGGCTTTCCGGAAATGTCGTAGGTCACGCGAGAGATGCCGTCCACCTCGTTGATGATGCGCAGCGATACGTGTTCGAGAAAATCGTAGGGCAACCGCGCCCAGCGTGCTGTCATGAAATCGACGGTCTCAACGGCGCGCAGCGCGATGACATAGTCATAACGCCTGCCGTCTCCCATCACACCGACGGATTTCACAGGCAGAAACACGGCGAATGCCTGACTGACATCGTCGTACAGATTGTGGTCGCGCAGCTCATTGATGAAAATGTCGTCAGCGAGTTGCAGTATTTGCACAAACTCTCGCCGCACCTCGCCGAGTATCCGCACGCCCAGGCCCGGACCCGGGAACGGATGACGAAACACCATGTCCCGCGGCAACCCCAGCTCCAGACCGATCTTACGCACCTCGTCTTTGAACAACTCCCGCAAGGGCTCGATGAGCTTCATCTTCATGTGTTCCGGCAGACCGCCGACATTGTGGTGCGACTTGATGACCTGTGCCTTGCCTGTCGCCGCACCCGCTGACTCGATCACGTCAGGATAAATCGTGCCTTGCGCCAGCCACTCGATTCCTTCGAGCTTCGCCGCCTCCTCTTCGAATACGTCGATAAACTGGCCGCCAATAATTTTGCGTTTTTTCTCGGGATCGCTTTCGCCTTCAAGCGCCTTAAAAAACCGCTCGGCAGCATCCACACGGATCACGTTGACACCCAGGTGCTCGGCGAACGTCGCCATCACCTGATCACCCTCGTGGTGGCGCAACAGTCCGTGGTCAACAAACACACAGACAAGTTGATCACCGATCGCTTCATGCAGCAGTGCTGCAACGACCGACGAATCCACCCCACCTGACAAGCCCAGCAATACTTTGCCGTCACCGAGATTCTTGCGCACGGTCGCGATGGCATCGGCCACGATATTGCCCGGCGTCCAATCGCCGCTGCACTCACAAATGTCGAGAACAAAACGCTCGATCATTTGCTGACCCTGCGGCGTGTGCGTCACCTCCGGATGAAACTGCACACCGTAGAAATTGCGTTGCTGATCTTCCATCGCGGCCAGCGGTGAGTTCGGGCTTGACGCCGTGATCGCAAAGCCTGGCGGTACCGACTCGACTCGATCGCCGTGGCTCATCCAGACCTGCAGCAGTGGCTCGCCGTCCTGGTCGCTCAATCCGCCAAAAAGCCTTGATTCGCCCGGCGTAATTTCGGCATAGCCGAACTCACGATGGCTAGACGCTTCGACGGCGCCGCCCAGCTCGGCAGCCATCGTCTGCATGCCATAGCAAATACCCAGCACGGGTACGCCCAGGTCGAAAACGGCATTTGCAACACGCGGCGGATCATCGAGATTGACGGACTCCGGCCCACCCGATAGCACGATACCTTTGGGCTTAAAATCACGGATTGTCTCTGCCGCTACGTCCCAGGGAAGAATCTCCGAATAGACACCGCACTCACGCACGCGGCGTGCAATCAGTTGTGTGTATTGGCCGCCGAAATCGAGAATCAGCAAACGATGTGCGTGGATGTCGGGATGCGTGGCGTTGCTTGCCGGTGCTGGCTGACTCATCAGGTGTTTATTGCCTTGCGGGAGCTAGCTCGTGGAGTAGTTCGGAGCTTCCTTGGTGATCGTGACGTCGTGGACATGGCTTTCTCTCATGCCCGCGCTCGTGATTCGTACAAATTTTGGCTTGGTGCGCATCTCCTTAATCGTCGCGCAGCCCGTGTAACCCATTGCTGCGCGCACGCCGCCGATAAGCTGGTGAATGATGGCAACCAGACTGCCCTTGTACGCCACGCGCCCTTCGATGCCTTCCGGTACGAGTTTATCAAGTTCCTCGGTCGTGTCCTGGAAATAGCGATCCGACGAACCGTGCGATTGCCCCATCGCACCAATGGAACCCATACCTCGATAGGCCTTGTAGGAACGGCCCTTGTACAGCTCAACCTCGCCCGGTGATTCCTCGGTACCTGCGAACATACCGCCAATCATGACCGAGTACGCGCCTGCGACGAGTGCTTTCGCGATGTCGCCCGAGAAACGAATACCGCCGTCCGCGATAAACGGAATACCCTTGCCCTTGAGCGCCGCCGCTATCTCGGCAACGGCTGAGATCTGCGGCATGCCAACGCCCGCGACGATACGCGTTGTACAAATAGAACCCGGGCCAATGCCGACCTTAACTCCATCGGCTCCGGCGTCTACCAGCGCAAGCGCCGCATCACCGGTCACGATGTTGCCACCGAGAACCTGCAAGTCCGGGTAGCTGGTCTTGATGCTTCGCACTCGATCGATTACCCCTTTCGAGAAACCATGCGATGTGTCGACGACAACAACGTCGACGCCCGCGGCAACTAGTGCCGCAACACGATCATCGGTGTCGTAGCCCGTGCCGACTGCCGCACCGACACGCAGGGCACCGCTGTTGTCTTTGCACGCGCGTGGATAGTCTTTCGCTTTCTGAAAATCCTTCGCCGTTATCATGCCTTTGAGTTCAAAGTCATCGCCGACGATGAGCACCTTCTCGATACGGTATTGGTGCAACAAGGACAGAACTTCCTTGTTCTCGGCACCTTCGCGCACCGTCACCAGACGGTCTTGCGGCGTCATGACAGTCGACACCGGCGCGTCCAGCTGTGTTTCGAAACGCAGGTCGCGTCCCGTGACGATGCCCACTGTTACTTTGTCGTCTACGACGGGAACGCCCGATATGCCCATTGCCGCCGTCAGCTCCATGACTTCGCGGATCGTCATCGAAGAATCAACGGTAATCGGATCGCGCACGATGCCGCTCTCGAATTTCTTAACGGTCAATACCTCGTGCGCCTGCTGTTCCACCGACATGTTCTTGTGAATAATGCCGAGGCCGCCTTCTTGCGCGAGCGCGATCGCGAGCCGTGATTCGGTGACCGTGTCCATTGCGGCCGACAAAATCGGAATACTGAGGGTAATTTCGGACGTCAGGCGCGTGCTTAGATCAACCTCGCGCGGCAACACCTCCGAATATCCGGGTTGCAGCAGTACGTCATCGAACGTCAGCGCGTCCTTGGCAATACGCAGCTCAATAGGCGTGGGTGTGGGTTTGGGAGTGGCGGTGGGCATAAGGTGGCAATATCCAGTGGCTTGCTTGCGCTTAAACGGTCAATTGTACGCCTAGCCGATTTTCGGGTAAACGCCGTTATACTGACGGCTGTGAATGACCTCCTCAAAACCACGCCCGAACAGGCCGCCATCACGGTCAGCCAGCTCAATCGCAAGGCGAAGATGCTGCTCGAACAGGGCCTCGCCCGACTCTGGGTTGAGGGCGAGATCTCAAACCTCGCGCGGCCGGCCTCAGGCCATATGTACTTTAGCCTCAAGGACGATGGCGCGCAGATTCGCGCTGCCTTCTTTCGCCAGCGCCAACGCGGCCCGACGATCCAGCTCAAGGATGGCGACAAGGTCCTGGCCTACGGCCGCGTAAGCATTTACGAAGCACGCGGCGACTATCAGCTGATCGTCGAGCAAATCGAGCCGGCCGGCGAAGGCGCGCTAAAACGCGAGTACGACAAGCTCAGATTGAAACTGGCCGCAGAGGGCCTCTTCGACGAAGACCGGAAACAGCCGCTCCCCAAACTGCCGCAGCGCATCGGCGTGATCACGTCGCCGTCCGGTGCAGCAGTCCGGGACATCCTGACCGTGCTGCGACGGCGATTTCCGTCCGTTCCCGTCACGATCTACCCGGCAGCCGTCCAGGGTGATGCAGCACCGGGCGAATTGATTGCCGCGCTGGCCGATGCCGTGCGTCGAGATGACTGCGATGTACTGATAATGGGCCGAGGCGGCGGCTCGATTGAAGACCTGTGGGCGTTTAACAACGAGCAACTCGCACGCGCGATTGCCGCATGCCCTATCCCGCTGGTCAGCGCCGTTGGCCACGAAGTGGATTTCACGATTGCCGATTTCGTTGCTGATGTGCGAGCGCCTACGCCAACTGCCGCAGCGGCACTGGTGGTTCCGGACCGCGCTGAGTGGATCAGCCTGGTCAATAGACTCGCTAAACGAGTAGCACGGCTCGGCCGGCGCACGCTCGAGGATCGTGCGCAAACACTCGATTACATGCTGCGGCGCATGGCGGCCGGCATCCGCCGGCAAATCGCATCCAATCAGCAGGACGTTGCGTTGCAGCGCAACGCGTTGATCCAGCAATCGCCAGCCGTGCGCGTGGAACGATCCATTGGCCGTTTGCGCAACGTTCAGCAACGCCTCACCACGGCCGGGCGCCGCTCGATTTCGGACCTCAAACACAGACTCCAGCTTGCGATGCGCTCGCTGCATTCGGTTAGCCCGCTGGCCACGCTGGAACGCGGTTACGCCGTTGTCCTCGACGCAGACAGCGGCAAGGCGCTAACCGATGTGAGCACCGTCAAAGCGGGTAGCGAGATTCGAGCCCGGCTGCATAGCGGCGAGTTGCTGGCGACAGTCAAGGAGGTTTCTGCCGGTGACGACTAGATTGTTCCTCACTTGCGCGCTGCTCACTTTGGCAACGGCCAGCAATGCCGAAGCGGTTCACTCGCCGTGGCCAGGCGGCATCGCGATTCTGGATCTCGGCACGTCCGCCCAGCCGCAACCTGCCGCGACCTACAACGCCAAGCGCGTGTTGGTTTTCGAAAATAACGCGCGCTGGTACGCCGCAGTGGGTCTGCCGCTAGCGACCACAGCAGGCAACAATTCACTCGATCTTGATGACGGTCGCCGGGTGATATTCGAGGTTCAGTCGCACGAATACCGTGAGCAACGATTGACGATCTCGAACAAGAGCTATGTCACGCCCGACCAGGAGCAGCTGGAGCGTATCGCGGGCGAACGAATAATTATCAATGCAGCACTCGCGAACTATCGCGAACATGAACTTGATAGTGTGTCGCTGGCCGCTCCCGTTGACGGCCCGCGCAGCTCGAGTTTCGGGCTGCGGCGTTTTTTCAACGACCAACCCCGAGCACCGCACAAGGGTATGGATATCTCCGCGAGTGAAGGTGTTGCGATCCACGCACCGCGGGACGGCGTGGTCACGGCGACCGGCAATTATTTTTTCAACGGCAACACGGTCATCGTCGACCACGGTCAGGGACTCGTCACGATGTACTGTCACCTGAGCAAGATTCAGGTTGCGGAAGGCGACACGCTGGCCAGCGGTGAGCAGCTCGGCGAGGTTGGCGCAACCGGCCGCGTGACGGGGCCGCATCTGCATTTCGGCGTGTACCTGAACGCCACGGCCGTCGACCCGGCTATTCTACTGAATCCGTAGGAGCGGCTTGTAGGAGCGGCTTGTAGGAGGGCCTTCAGGCCCGAACCGGGTCGCGGCTAAAGCCGCTCCTACGACCGCTCCTACCTGAAGAAGTCACAAATGACGGGGCGAAACGCGTCCATATCGACAAGAAATGAGTCGTGACCCTTGCTGCAGTCAAGCTCCACGAGCGTGGTATCGGGACAGACTTCCCTGAGCCCTGCCGCCAGATCACGCTGCTGGTGAACAGGAAACAATATGTCGCTCCGCACGCCGATGACCAGCGCGCGTTCGAGTTCGAGGCGCTTGAACGCGGCCTGCAGTGAACCGCCGTGCTCAGCGAAGTCGAACAAGTCCGATGCATGCGACAGATACAAATAGCAATTGGGATCGAAGCCGCCGGAAAACTTTTGCGCTGAATTCTCGAGGTAAGATTCGACCGAGAATTCAATCTGAAAACGATCGCCGGGCGACGCCAGCGTTGACGTGCTGCGCTCGCGGCCGAATCGCTGCACCCATTCTTCTGCCGATCGGTAGGAAATCATGCCGAGTTTTCTGGCCAATCGCTGGCCCACGAGCGGCGGATCTTCAGCGTCGTAATTGCCGTCCCGCCACTTCGGGTCCGAACGAATTAATTCGCGTTGCAGCGAGCGCACGGCAATCGAAAAGGGCTCTGCACGCGTTGTCGATGAAACCGATACAAACGCGCGGACGCTTTGTGGATGTTGCACGCAGTAGGCCAGCCCGCTCATGCCACCCATCGAACAACCGACCACTGTATGCAGCTGATCGATGCCCAGGGACTCAACCACAGCGTGTGCGGCGTCCGCCACATCCTCCAGCGTCAGTACAGGAAAATCGAGTCGGTAGACTTTGCCGTTCTCAGGATTTATCGACGCGGGACCCGTCGACCCCAGGCAGCTTCCCAGGGAGTTGACGCTTATAACAAAAAACCGCTTGCTATCGATTGGCAGGCCGGCGCCAATCATATCTTCCCACCATCCGGCGGACGGGTCCTCTACAGAGGATGCCGCATGCGCCGACGGTGACAGGCCGCTGAAGATCAATATCGCGTTGTCTTTGGCAGCATTGAGTTCGCCCCAGGTCTCGTAGGCCATGCTTGGCGACTCGAGATAAGCGCCGCGACGCATGCTGAAGCGGCCATCTATTGTCAGTCGTTTCGTTGCGCCAGCCATTTCACTTCTTCACATGCTTCATTAGACGCCGCCGCTTGCGTTCCTGTCGCGGCGTTAGTTTGTTGCGCCTGCCCTCGAACGGATTACGGCCCGTCTTCAATGATAATCGAACCGGCGTACCCTTGAGCTTGAAAATCTTGCGGAAGCGGTTGATCAAAAAACGTCGATAAGCATCTGGAAGTTTATCGGTTTGATTGCCGTGAATGACGATGACCGGCGGATTGCGACCACCCTGATGTGCATAGCGCAGTCGTATGCGGCGACCGCGCACCAGCGGTGGCGGATGTTCTGCGACCGCGGACTCCAGTGCCTTTGTCAGTGCCGTCGTGGACATGTCACGCGTGGCGGCTGCAAACGCGCGTTCCACGGCCGGTAAAAGATCGCCGACCGCCGTGCCGTGCAATGCTGAGATCGTGATGCGTTCCGCAAAATCGAGAAACGGCGTGCGGCGTTCCAGCTCGTTGCGCACATGCCTGCGATCGCTGGCGCTCATGCCGTCCCACTTGTTTGCTACAACAACCAGCGCACGGCCGCGTTCGAGCACCAGCCCCAGCAAGCTGACATCCTGTTCGGTGACGCCCTCGTGTGCGTCAAGCACGGCGATTACAACCTGCGCGCGTTCGATGGCTTGCAGTGCCTTCACAATGCTGAATTTTTCGACCGTCTCCGTGACGCGCGCCCGGCGCCGAATACCGGCCGTGTCGATCAACAGGTATTTCCTGTCGTTACGCTCGAACGGCACGGCGACGCTATCCCGCGTTGTACCGGGTTGATCGAACACAACGAAACGATCTTCGCCAAGCAAGCGATTCGCGAGCGTTGACTTGCCGACGTTCGGTCGGCCGACGATCGCGATCCGCAGTGCGCTGTCCTCCTCTTCCGAATCGCTTTCGTCCCCGGACTCTTTATCCTCGAACTCTTCAAGCACTGCTTCGATGAGTGCGCTGACGCGATCGCCGTGTGATGCGGAGATAGCAACGGGATCAGCAATGCCGGTCGAATAAAATTCCGCGCATGCAATGGTGGTATCAAGCCCTTCGGCCTTGTTAACGGCGAGCCAGGACCTGGTCGCATGCTTTCGCGCCAGTTTGACCACATGCTCATCAGCCGCGGTCAGCCCGGCGCGTGCATCGACAAGAATGATTGCGACGTCGGCTTCTTTGAGCGCGTGAATGGTCTGCTCGACCATCGCCTCTGCAATGCCTTCCTCGCCACCTGCGACGCCGCCGGTATCAATTACGATGTAGGGGATCTGGCCGAGCTTGCCGAAACCGTATTGCCGGTCGCGCGTTAGTCCCGCGTAATCGGCAACAATCGCATCACGCGAACGTGTAAGACGATTGAACAGTGTCGACTTGCCAACGTTTGGCCGGCCGATCAGCGCGATGACAGGCAGCATGAATTCGCAGCCTCGACACAGAGTGTCAGGCGCCCTCGTCTGCGGCTATGTCGGGAACGCTTTGCGGGCGCTCAGGATCCACGATCCTGTAGGCAGCAATCGTTCCCGAATCACTTTGTACGTACAAGCGATCTGCCACGACGACCGGGTCACTCGTGATCGCCGCGCTATCGACTCTTACTCGTGCCACCAGTTTCCCATCGAGATTGCTGAAGAAATGCACATAGCCCTCGAAATCACCAACTGCAACCGTCGTGTGAAACGGGATCGGCAGTGTAGGCTCGCGTCGAAACAAGGCTTCCTGACGCCAGGATTCTGCGCCATTACGCCTCGCCATTGCTATCAAAATACCTGTTTCCTGAACCGTGTACAGGCTGCTCCAGTCCGCCGCAACGCCCGATTGCGAGGAAATCTCCACCGACCATAATACCAGTCCTGACTCCGCGGCAATCGAACCAAGTCGACCCTGGTAGCCCGCTGCATAGATGTCCTGGCCGACGATTGCCATTGCGCCATCGATGTCTGACAGACGTTCGAGGTCCGATCGGCCAGACGGAGGCGCCAGGAAAGACCGCCAGTCGATGTCGCCCGTTTCGATGCTAACGGCGATGACGTAGCCATTATCAAATCCCGCAACGATGTTGCTGCCCGATACGATCGGCGCTGCTGAGCCACGTAACGTAAGCGCCGGCATTGTTTCCTTAACAGTCCAGCGCTCGCTGCCATCGAATATTTTTAATGCCCGCAAACGATTGTCAACGGTCTGCACGATGACGACATCGCGCGTAATCAACGGCCGTGCGAGAGATTCACCTGCGACGTTGACGCGCCATTGTTCAGACCCATCCGCCGCGTCAAGCAACACAACCAGACCGTCTTCTGACACGACTACGACATGCCCGTCACCCACACCAGGCCCCGCCGAAATATTAATATCCAGTTCGGTGCGCCACAGACGATTGCCGCTGACAGGATCGAATGCTGAAACATTGCCGTCATAGCTGGCGGCATAAATACGACTGCCGTCTCCGGCGGGCTGCAACGCTACGCGCAAGAACTCTGCGCCGCCGCCAAGGTTTGCCTTCCACAGGCGCTTCACGGTGATCGTCGATTTAAACTTGACCAGTTTCGCGGGTTCGAATTCCGGATCCTTGTCGTCGCCGAAAATGCCGCAAGCGGACAGCGCCACGCAACATCCCGCAAGCGCCAGTAAGCGGCTGAAAATTCTCACTCAGTAGCCTCATCGTTCGGAAACACATCGACAGGCAGGTCGAGAAGTTTCAGTTGTACGAACTGTTGATCGACAGTAGCGCCACCGCCCGACTCCGCAAGAGCGCGTTGATACGCGTCACGCGCATCGGCACTGCGATCCAGCGCAACATAGGCATCACCCAGAATTTCTGCGATGCGCGCAGCGAATGCGCCTTCTTCCTGCCCTTCAAACATCTCCACGACCGCGGCAGCTTTATCCTGGTACAAGAAGATTTTTGCCAGCCGAATTCGGCCGACCTGATTGAACTCGGTGTTGGCGTTTGCAGCCACCAGCTCGGTGAGCATGTCCGCCGCATCCTGGTCGCGATTCTGGTCCATGTACAAGCGGGCCATGGCAAGCTTGGACTGTGCCGCATAACTGCTCTCACCGAAATCCGCGCTCAGCATGGCAACAATGACCTCGGCCTCATCGACATTGCCATCAACAACAAAATTGGTCAGATCGTCGTACAGGATTGACGCGGCTTGTTGCGCCTCAATCTTACTGGTCCGAACATGATTAATTCCGAACAGGACCATCGCGCCAAGCACGATGCCGCCAATCACATAATTGCCGTACTCCGACCACCATGTGCGCATTTGTTCAATTTGTTCTTTTTCTGAAAGTAAATCGTCCACTCGAAATGCCTTTTACTGATGTTCATCGCCTGCTATTTGGCAGGCCCCAATCTGTCCGCCAGCGTTGCCGCCAACTCATTCCATGCAACGCTGATTTGATCCTCAGCGCTGCGCAAAGCTTTCAATCCGATGCGTTGTTCCGCAATTTCGGTCTCACCCAGAATTAACGCGTATTCCGCGTTGCTCTTGTCGGCCCTCTTCATCTGCGTCTTAAAACTGCCACCACCCAGATTTACGTCGATGCGTACGCCGGCTAATTGGTCGCGAAGCCCCTCCGCAAGCGTAAATGCCTGCTGCAAGACGCCCTCACCCACGGCAACAAAGTACACATCTGCCTCTTGCACAGGCGCCTTGCCACCGCAGGCCTCGTACAGATCGACGAATCGTTCAAATCCCATCGCCCAACCCACGGCCGGTGTGGCGCGACCGCCCAATTTCTCGACGAGTCCATCGTAACGACCGCCGGCGCATACCGCTCCCTGGGAACCCAGCGCATCCGTTACCCACTCGAACACCGTTCGATTGTAGTAATCCAGGCCGCGAACCAGCCGCGGATTCACTGTATAGCCTATTTCGGCCGCATCAAGCAGGGCTTGCAGCGTCTCAAAATGCTCTGCAGACTCTGTATCCAGGAAGTCCAGCATGACGGGTGCCGACTCTACAATCGACGCCATTTCCGGGTTTTTGCTATCGAGAATCCTGAGCGGGTTGTGCTCAAGGCGGCGAATACTATCCTGATCAAGCTGATTTTTCACGCTGGAAAAATACTCGACCAGTGTCTCCCGATATTTCACCCTGGCCGAGGGCACGCCGAGCGTATTGATTTCCAGGCTGATCCTTGAAATTCCCGTTTGCTGCCAGAGCCTTGAGCTCATGATAATGATCTCGGCATCGACATCCGGACCCTCGTAGCCTATGGCTTCTACGTCGACCTGGTGAAACTGCCGGTAGCGCCCTCGCTGCGGTTTTTCGCGTCGAAACATGGGACCCGAGGTCCACAATTTTTGCCGTTGGTTGTACAAGAGGCCGTTCGTGATTCCCGCGCGGACCATACCGGCTGTCGCCTCTGGCCGCAGTGTCAGACTCTCACCGCCGCGGTCCTTAAACGTGTACATCTCTTTTTCGACGATATCCGTCACTTCGCCGATCGAGCGCTTGAACAAGTCGGTCTGCTCCAGCAGCGGCAGTCGAATCTCTGAATAGCCGTAGGATTGCACGAGATCGCGAACAATCCCTTCGAGGTACTGCCAGGTCGTTGTGACCTCAGGCAGGATGTCGTTCATTCCTTTGACAGCTCTGGGCTTCACAACAGGGCTCAATTGATCGTAAGTCTGGCTGTCTCGCCGCGACGATCGGCTGCGGAGATGTTGTAAGCCATGCCGTTAACACGCACGCTGACGTTATCCGCATTGCCAAACAGCACCGACAATGGCGCCTGGCCACTGACGTTTACGCTGCGACCGTCGCGACCAAGATCGAAAAACAAGCGGCGGCCGCTCGCATCGGAAATCTCGGTCCAGCAGTCACCCGTGAATCGCAACGTCAACCGGACTTCCCCTGCAACCGGACTTGTCGCGGGCGTCACAGGCGGTGAGGTCTCAACCGTGACAGGTTCACTCAATTCAACCTCGACCGCTTCAATAAGGGCAGTCGCATTGTCAGATTCTGTATCGGTGTCCACGACGTCCGTGCCATCAGGATCAGCCGCTATCGGCTCGCTTATCGGCGGCTGTAATTCGGGACCCGTCGGCTGCGGCGTATCAGCCAGAAGAAACCACCAATAGGCTGTCGCCGCGACTAGCAGCACCACGAACGCTGCAATCCACCGCCCTGGCGACATCTTGTGTATCGGTTTGCGAACCTTGCCAACCACCGGCGGCATCCCGGCCGCACGATTGAGCTTGTAGTAGTCCTGCAAGACATCATCGTTGTCGACACCGACCAGCATCGCGTACTTGCGCAGATGTCCCTTTGCAAAAACAGGTGCGCCCAGCTCTTCAAAATTATTTTGTTCGAGGGCCCGAACCTTGGGCTCATCCAGGTGCAACTCCTTGGCAACCTCGAGAACAGTAATGTGCTGCGCGCGACGCGCAGCCGCCAGACGCTCACCTGCAAGCGGACCTGCGGACTTCTTACTGTCCTCCGGACTCTTTCCTGCCTGCGTTTGCTCGGTGTCGTCGTTCATTGCTGTCAGCCGCTCAGGATACGCTTCGATTCTTCAGAGCCCGGAAAGTCCCTCAGGAGCTCAGTCGTGCATTCTCTGCTCGCCTTTTGGTCACCCAGCACGTCCTCTATGAGCACGCAAAGATATAACACGCCCGGACTTGCAGGATTTGCGATGCGATAACGCTGCAGAAACGCTCTTGCAGTCAGGTCGTCAGCGGTCTGGTGTTTAAGCAATGCCATTTGCAGCAAAGCCTCAGGATGATTTGACCGGCGTTCAAGCGCCCTGCGAAAGTAGGATTCTGCTTTGGCGTAATCGGACTTTTGCAACATGCAAACCCCGGCATTGGTCATCATGAGCTCGGGAAAATCATTGGTCCTCGCACTAATTGAGCGTTCAAATTGCTTCTCCGCATCGTCAAAACGACGCTGCCTGCAAAGAAACACGGCGTAGCGGTTCTGCACATCGAAATTGCGAGGTCCTGTCCCGAGCGCCTTGTCATGCGATTCCTCAGCCAGTCGTAAATTTCCCAGCTGTTCGTAGGTCGTGGCTAATGTAGACCAAACGATTGCTCGCGACGGGTCAAGGTTGACAGACAATAACAAACGCTCCCGCGAGAGCTCGTAGTTGCCGCGGCTGAAATACTGGATACCGAGCTGGAAATAGATTGCTGCAGCGTCTTTGTCATCCCGTTCGCTTTTTGGTGGACCCGTCGTCGTCGAAATACATGCTCCCAGCAGAAAACACGCCGCAAAAATCGTCAGATACCGCATCCGTCGTGTAACTCCATCGCTCATATTCACGCAGTTGCCATCCTCATCTTTTTTTCACTCATCTTCACACGTACACGATCACGCACTTTGCCCGCCAACTGTCCGCATGCCGCATCAATGTCATCGCCACGCGTTTTTCGGGTCGTTGTAACGACGTCCTGCTCCCGCAAGCGATCCTGAAAACGCCGAATAGTGTCTTTCGACGAGCAGCTAAATTCATTTCCCGCAAATGTATTAAACGGAATCAGGTTCACTTTCGCGGGCTTGCCCCTAAGTAAGGCCGCGAGTTCATCCGCTTGCTGCAGCGAATCATTGACGTCACGCAGCATGACATACTCGAAGGTAATAAAGCGGTTGGAATGCTTCTTTGCGTAACGCCAGCAAGCGTCGAGCAAGGTCTCGATCGGATGCAGCTTGTTGATCGGCACGAGCCGGCTTCTCAAACGATCGTTCGGCGCATGCAGTGACACCGCGAGTGCGACGTTGCAGTCGTCTGCGAGCTTGTCGATGTGCGGAACGATCCCCGATGTACTTACGGTGACACGGCGTCGCGACAGACCGTAAGTCCAGTCAGACAGGAGCAATTCGAGTACGGGTACAAGGTTGCGATAATTGGCCAGCGGCTCGCCCATGCCCATGAATACCACGTTGGTTACGGCCGCGGCACCGTTGCTGCGTCTGGGCAGTTGCTGATTCGCGTGCCAAACCTGTCCGATAATTTCCGCCGCCGTCAGATTGCGATTAAAGCCCTGCGCACCCGTCGCACAAAAGGCGCAGTCGAGTGCGCATCCCACTTGCGACGAGATACACAAAGTGCCGCGCGCAGTCTCCGGAATAAATACGGTTTCAACAGCCTGTCCCGAGCCGCTCGAGAACAACCATTTGATCGTGCCATCGGCCGAGTCCTGCCGCGCTTCTTCAACGGGAAGATCAACACATGCTGACGCCTGCAATTTTTCGCGCAGTGACTTGGACAGATCGGTCATTGCATTAAAATCCAACATGCCCCGCTGGTAGATCCACTTAAGAATCTGTCGCGCACGAAACGGCTTTTCATCGAGGCCCACGATGAACTGCTCGAGCGCTGCCTTCGGCAGGCCGAGCAGATTCACTTTGTCAGATGAGCCCGTCATGATTTTCGAGAATCGCGACTAGCGCAACCGCGGGCAGAGTTCGTTGCCGAAGAAAAATGCGATCTCGTTCGCCGCCGTTTCCGCAGCGTCTGATCCGTGCACAATGTTTTCTTCGATGCTGTCCGCGAAGTCGGCACGAATGCTTCCTGCGGCCGCATCGGCGGGATTCGTTGCGCCCATGATGTCGCGATTCTGTGCGACGGCATTCTCGCCACTGAGGACCTGCACCATCACGGGACCGGACATCATGTAGCTAACCAGGTCCGCGTAAAACGGGCGCTGCTTGTGAACCTCGTAAAATCCCTCAGCCTGCTCGGTCGTCAACTGCATCATGCGCGCCGCGATGACTTCGAGTCCGGCTTTTTCAAATCGGGAGTAGATCTCCCCAATCAGGTTCTTCTGCACACCATCAGGCTTGATGATGGAGAGCGTCTGCTCAACGGTCATACGTCTTTCCTTTTCTCGGGTATCAAAAATAACCCCCGATTTTACGTGGCATTACGGGGGTGGGCAATGAATCCGGCCGGACTCAGATGTTGAAACTTTCCCCGCAGCCGCATTCACCGGCGATATTCGGGTTACGAAAGCTAAATGCCTCGTTCAGGCCGTTCTTTACGAAATCGACCACGGTGCCGTCAATCAACGCCAGCGCGTCGGGATCGACCACGACCTTGACGCCTTTGTCCTCAAAAACAATGTCCGAGTCCGTGATTTCGTCGGCATAATTAATGACGTAGGAATATCCCGAGCAGCCGGTTTTCGTGACGCCCAGGCGCAGACCCAGGCCCTTGCCGCGTGTCGCCAGATGACTTCGAACCCGGCTGGCCGCCGATTCTGTGAGTGATATTGCCATGTGTTCCTGCTTCTAAGCTTGTTGTCCGGACTGCTCGTGAACGGCAGCCCCAAGCGACCGTACAGCGTCTTCAAGTACTAGTATACGGCCTGTTTTCTCTACAGGTACAGCCAGAGTTTGCATAATTCCGGCCGCCGAGAATTCCAGCAGGTGTGACAGCCTCTGTCCCGTATAGCCTGTACAGAATGCGGCGGCCGCTGCGATCAGGTGAGGACAGCCCCAGGCGCGGAAACGGAGCTCAATGACGCGGCCGCCCGCAGCCGCTGCAGACAGCTCCAGACGCACGCCCTGGTCTGCAACCCGCACCGTCACACCACCCTCGATGTGACCTGCATGCGGCGTCGCCGCGAACAATTCCCTCACTCGCTGCGAATACGGATCAGCGCTCATGCCGCCTTCCCGGGCGCGAGTTGGCGCAGCTTTCCGACGGCATCCCGGTAACGATGGATCACGAAATCGATTTCCGCGGATGTCGTTGCGCGGCCAAAACTGAAGCGAATCGCGCTTTGCGCAAGTTCGTCGCTACGCCCCAGCGAGCGCAAGACGTAGGACGGCTCCTGCTTCAGGGAATTGCAGGCGGAGCCCGTCGAGACGCATAGCGGCTCCAGTGCGAGCAACAGGCTCTCGCCTTCTATGTCCTCGATGCTGACGTTCAGGATACCCGGGAAGGAGTGCTCGGCCGAACCATTGCGCAACACACCGGCTATCGTGGACAGGCCAGCCCAGAGTCGCTTATTCAGGGCCTGCACATGCGCGAAGTCGGCTTGCAGGTTTTCACCGGCAATCCTCGCGGCCAGACCGAAGGCAGCAATCAAAGGCACGGGCAGGGTTCCGGGCCGGATACGGCCTTGCTGTCCGCCGCCGAACAACAAGGGGTCGACGTTGCATCCCGGCCGGTCGGCCTTGTACAAGGCGCCAATCCCCTTGGGACCGTAAATCTTGTGGGCCGTCATCGACGCCATGTCCACGGGCAGCGTCGCCAGATCAAACGGCAGCTTGCCCACGCCCTGTGCAGCATCGACGTGGAACAACACGTCACGTTCGCGGCACAGCGCACCGATTGCCTTGATGTCCTGTATCACGCCGGTTTCGTTATTGACGTACATGATCGACACCAGCTGCGTGTCTGCGCGCAGCGCGTCGGCCAGATCGCCGATCCTCAGACGACCGTCTGCATCCGGTTGCAGCCACGTAATCTCGAAACCCTTCTTCTCCAACGCACGCAACACATCGGTAACGGCTTTGTGCTCGGTCGGCATGCTGATGAGGTGCTTGCCGCGATGCTCGCGGTTACGTGCGGCGCCAAGAATCGCAAGATTGTTGGATTCGGATGCGCCCGATGTCCAAATGAGCTCTTTTGCACTGCAATTGATCAGGGTGGCCAGCTGCCTGGTCGCCCGCTCCACCACCTCACTCGCGCGCCGGCCCGCAATATGAATCGAGGACGGATTCGCAAAACCACCGTCCATCGTCATTTGCGCCAGCATGATCTCGGCAACACGAGGATCGACGGGCGTCGTTGCAGCATAGTCCAGGTAAATGAGATCGTCGCTCACGATGACTCTTCCCGGCTTCGATCGACCGACGTGAGAATGCCGCGCAGAATGTTGAGCTCATTCTGGTCGGGCCGTGCGCGGATGTACAAGCGCCGCAAACGACGCATGAGAAAACGCGGATTATCCGGGTCGAGAAACTGCAGGTCGGTCAATACTCGCTCCAGATGCGTATAAAAATGTTCCATTTCCTCGCTGGTCGCCAGGGGCGCATCCGCCTCGTAGACGGCGCGCTTTTCGGACTGCGCCGCACGAATCTCATAGGTCAATACTTGCACGGCCATCGCGAGATTCAAGGAACTAAAGTCGGGATTGCTTGGAATCGTCAGCAAGCTGTTGCAGAGGTCCAGGTCCGAATTACTCAGCCCGGCTTTTTCGGGACCAAACACGGCCGCCACCTTGCCGTTGGCACTTTCGTCGATCAGGCGAGCTGCGGCATCCTTGCAGTCCAGCATCGGCCAGTTGATCGACCGTGGCCGGGCACTGGCGCCGGCGACGTACACACAGTCCGCAATCGCTTCCTGCAGCGTCTCCACGCGCAGCGCATTTTCGAGCACATCGTGAGCGCCCGACGCGCGCACGGTCGCCTCGTCATGCGGGAAATAACGGGGAGCAACGAGGGCAAGATCGGACAGGCCCATGTTCTTCATGGCACGCGCAACCGCCCCGATATTGCCGGGGTGGGTAGTTCCAACGAGTACGATACGAATCGACATGTCTGGCCTGACGGACCCAAAGTCCGGTATTCTACCGCCCCGGCCGGATTCGGCCGAGTTCTTTGAACATGTTCTTTACCAAGATGGAATCGGGTTATGCACGCATTACTCAATGTGGCCGTCATGGCGGCACGACGCGCCGGCGCGGCACTCATTCGCAAGATGAGCAGTCTGCAGAAATTGAAGGTCGAGCAGAAGGGGCATAACGATTTCGTCAGTGACGCCGATCACGCCGCCGAGAAGGCGGTTATCAACTGTATTCTCAAGCACTATCCTGACCATGCCATCCTCGCCGAGGAGTCCGGCGCACAGGGCGAATCCGATCATCTGTGGATCATCGACCCGCTGGACGGCACGACCAATTATCTGCATGGCTTCCCGGTGTTCTCGGTGTCGATCGGGCTACAGATCAATGGGCGCATGGAGCACGCGGTTATATACGATCCCATGCGTCAGGAATTGTTTACAGCTTCGCGCGGCGAAGGTGCGCAACTCGACGGCCGACGCATCCGGGTTAGCGGCCAGAAACAGCTCGAGCGTGCGTTGATCGGCACAGGATTCCCGTACCGCCAGATCGACCAGGAGATACAGCCTTACCTGGACATGCTCGGCAAGGTCATCCGGAATACGGCCGGCATAAGGCGTCCCGGATCGGCCGCACTGGACCTGGCCTATGTCGCGGCCGGTCGACTGGACGCGTTCTGGGAAACGGGCCTCAAATCCTGGGATCTCGCAGCAGGCAGCCTGATCCTGCGCGAGGCGGGTGCCATGATTTCAGGGCTGGATGGCTCTGAAAACTTCCTCGAGACGGGCCACGTCCTTTGTGGCACACCGAAGATCTACAAGGACTTCGCGAAACTCTGCGCGAAAGACATCAAGATTCTGCTGGCCTGAGCTTCACGAACAGACCAAATTCCGGGTTGAGGGCATCCGGCGAGTGCTCTCCCTCATGGCTCGCTTCGCTGCGGTTGGACGGCGGCTACGCCACCTCGCCTTCGGCGCCTGTCGACCGGCTTCGCCGGTCTCGGTGTACTTCGGTCGAACACCTCCCCGGCTGCCCTCAACCAGGGGCCGCGATCCTGTCTATCCGATTGGGCAGCATGCCGGTGTGAGTGTGCTTGTTTGCGAAGCATTCAGGGAGCGCAGCGAACAGCTAGCAAACAAGTACCCCGCGACGGTGTGCGAATCGGAACGACGGGCGCTCGCCGGCTGCCCTCAGCCCGGAACCGCGACGGTGTGCGTGCCAATCGGACAGAGATGGTCGGTCTCTCGGCGGCTGC
>Ga0209988_10000927_pt1 | contig 18811 bp, 16 predicted proteins | sample N075metaG_FD_183115 | JGI IMG/M metagenome (GOLD analysis project Ga0209988, IMG submission 183115) | Deep subsurface microbial communities from Kermadec Trench to uncover new lineages of life (NeLLi) - N075 metaG (SPAdes) (version 2) | ecosystem: Environmental > Aquatic > Marine > Ocean trench... | reverse complement strand
CCGGGCATCAAGCCGGCCGCTCAGTAAAGCGCACAAGCAATATAGTTATTAGAAATTACGTGGTCTGCCTACGCGCCATTGTTTACGAGAGATAGTTTTATAAATGCCTAAAAATGTGTCTTAATAAGCTCACATCTCGTTAAACAATAAATAAGAATACTTAAGTCCGGCAAACCGGAATCAGGCAGACGATATGAACTCACCAAGTATCTTGATGCGTTGTACTCTGGCTACACTTCTTATGGCGTTGCTTCTGCCACCCTTTGAAGTTGCACTTGGACAATGGTCCATACCGGACGAACTGCAACCGCAAGTGAGCACGCTGGATAATGAACAGATCGAGTTCATTACATCCGGCGCGGCAATCAAATTCATTCCACAGCGACAGCTCGAGCATGAACTCGCCACGCGGGATGCCGAGAGCATGCAAACTTTGATGAACGCCTTAATGTCCCTCTCCGACGAGATGGGCTATGACCCGGAACGCGACATGGGGGCGACACCGCTTAACCTCGCCTCCAAACGATTCAACAGAGGCAAGCTGCCTACTCCGGCGCCGCTGCGTGAACTCGAACGCGATCCGGGCCCATTCAGTGTGCATCGTTATCTGTTTCCACGATCCGGTATACCTACGTTTGCCGGAGCAAGCGTCGCCATCTGGCCGGAAGACCTTGTTGCGGGCGATGTTGATGTGGCCGATTATCGGCGTACCCAGTAACGCGAGCAGTGGCCGGCGCGATGCGAGCAGCGGCCCGAGTGCAATGCGCGCCACAAACACCATCGCAATGCCGGACGTGCAATCGCTGCTCAAGCCACATGAAGTGTTGTCCGTGGTCGACTACGGTGATTTCTACGTAGACTGGCTGACGACCGAACTCACGATTGACCATGTCACCGACATGGTTGCTGAAACCGCACAGACCGGCGCCATACCCATGCTGGTCGGCGGCGACACGTCCATGCTCTACCCCGGTGTCAAAGGCGTCGCCCAGGCGCGCGGCAAGGCTACGTTCGGATTGCTGCACCTCAACGCGCATCCCGACGCAGAGCAATTCGGAGACCACACGGTGTCTGACCGCCAGTCGATATTCCTGTTACTGGATGAGGGTATTGTCAACGGCAGCGATACGATCCAGGTGGGGCTGCGCGGACCCGAGGTAAACGTTGAAACACTGCAATGGCTGCGTAGTAAAAATGTGCGTTACCACACGATGGCCGAGATTCAACAGCGCGGTTTCGACAAGGTCCTGAAGCGCGTGCTGCGGGAAGTCGAAAACGGGCCGGACGCATTCTTCGTTTCTATCGATGTCAGCGTCATTGATCCAAGCGAAATGGTTGCAGCGGGACGCATCGCGCCCAACGGCCTGCGACTCGAGCAAGTGACCCGGGCCATCCGCCATGTGTGTGCAGCAAAAGACATTGTCGGTTTTGAAATAACCGACATGGCGCCGATGCTGGACTTCTCCCGCTTGTCGGTGGTCAACGCCAATGCCGTACTCAATGCCTGCCTGGTCGGTATTGCAGTACGCAAGAGTGGCCTCGACCCCGACTATGTGCATCCTTTGGCGCTCGATCATGGCCAGCGATAACGTGCGCCCGTTAAGGAAGTTTACGATGACATTCGACTCGTTTGACGTTCGTGCCGCCCTGCTCCTGATAGCAACAGCGCTGGTCTCAGTGGCCCTTGCCTCCGACGAGGCAGTGGAAACACCCGAACACGTAACCGGCGAGCAGCGCTACCCGTTTGATAGTGCGGACCCGCGGGAGGAGGATGAGGAGGACATAGAGTTACCAGACAGCGTGGCGCCAAAACTCGAATTGCTGACCCCGGAAGAAGTCGATTTCCTGAAGAGCGGTGATGCACGGGCATTCGCCGGCTCGGACGAAGACACGGTCGAGGCCCTCAACGAACGCACCCCGGAGGAAGTGAAGGCGTGGGTCAATGCCATGCAACTCGTGGTCGACCACAACAATTACAAAGAAGGTCGCGACGCGCCGAACATCCCATTGAATACCGAGTCGCCCAATTTCAATGCCTGGCGATTGCAGCGGCCACGGGCCATGGATCCGGCACGCGAACCCGGTCCTGTCCCACTTGGTCGCTATGATGGCTACGGCGGTCCACCAACATTTGGCGGACACCCAATGGCGTTGACCAAGGAAGACCTGATCGCCGGCGAGGTCGATGTCGCAATCCTAGGTGCGCCATTGAACATGGGCTCCGGCTGGCGCGACTCCGGCGCACGCGCCACTGCGGATCTTCGCCTGCTGGGCTGGCCGATGGGTGGTTCGGACCAGTACGTTCAAATCAACCCATCCGAGGTATTGAACATCGTTGACTACGGTGACGTTGCCGTCGACAACAACAGCACTGAGCGCTCCATGCGCCACATACGCGAAACCGTACGCGAGATTGCCAGTACCGGAGCGATACCAATGATTGTCGGCGGCGACCACTCGCTCGAGTACCCCAATGTTGCGGGACTCGCAGACGTTTATGGCAAAGAAAACATTTCGGTGATCCACTTCGACTCGCACTACGATGCGTGGTGGGGTGGCACCCACCTGATTGGTCATGGCTACCCCGTCTACCGGTTAATTAATGAGGGTCATGTGCGGGCTGCCGACTACATACAAGTCGGGTTGCGCTCAAGCGGACCCGACAAATCTGGCTTTAAGTGGATGCGAGAAGTGGGGATGCGCTACCACAACATGGCCGAGGTGGAAGCACGCGGCTGGGACGCGGTGATTGACCGTGTTGTTGCCGAAGCCAGTGAAGAGGGGCGAAAGCTGCATATCTCATTCGATATCGACGTTCTCGATCCGGCATTCGCGGTGGCGACCGGCACACCCGTTCCGGGCGGGCTCACCATGCGCGAAGCGATTCCAATCGTTCGTCGACTGTGCGCTGAGTCCAACGTGGTTGGCTTCGACCTGGTCGAACTGCATCCGGCACTCGACCCTACCTATAAGACCACACTCAATAGCGCCCATATCATCAAAGCCTGCCTGACCGGCCTCGCAATGAACAAGGAAGGACTCACTGCCAAGCATTACCTGAGCCCCTTGTCATCAGAACACGCCATCGACGACTACTACGGTGATCAGCAGAAACACCTGGACGCGACTGCGGCGGAAGAAGAAGAGGAAGAGGAAGACGCGTCGGAGGAATGAGTCGTGAAGATCGCCTGATGAACCGATCCCGGCGGTAATGTATCGCATGCCAACGGTAGAACAGGCCCATCGTGCCGTGAGGAAATTACTCAGCCTTTGAGGTTATCTCATAAGTTTAGTCGAGATGACCGGCGTAAGACTGAATGTGAACAGCCATTCCGGACCGAATCGATCGGGGCTTACAACGAAATTCTGAATCTCGAAGGCCAGTTTCGTCGGAATGCGGCCAAACATAATGGTTCTGGATATACCCACTCCTATCGGGACCGTCCACTCGTTGCCACTGACCGCTTCCCAATCATAGAGGATGATCGGGTTCGATTCGATTTGCCAACCATTGCCCAGAGCGTAGGCGAAGAACAGCTTCAGCGTCGTCTCATTGGTGTCCAGCTTGCCAAGCTCCTGCGCACCCTCACCGTCAATATCGGTCAGGTGCTTCGCTCGTGCCCCGAAAAGGCCCCAACTCGTGACTTGCCCCAGGGCGAACTCCGGGCCTATCAGCCATTGAGCGCGCTTTGCACTTGCGTCCTCGGACGTCGGGAAAACGTTTGCGATTCCCACCATGCTGAAAAAACCGCTCTCGTTAACGCCACCGTAGCCAATATCAATACCAATATCGCCCAAATGGTCGTGACCAACTCCGAACCCACCCATCGTCTCATCGAGATACGGGATTTGGCGTATGACAAATTCATCATAGTCAAGATACCAGACGGGTTTCCAATAAGGTTGGTCACCTTTGATCGGAATTGTGGCGCTCAACAGGAGACTCTTGCCGTTACTCAGCTTGATCGGCCATGATGTCGTAAACACGTTAATGAAGCCCGTTTGGTCATTAGCGCCGGGCAAGTCACCCTGGTAGGTCCTGTATTCCATATCCCAGGCGAGGCTGCGTAGCGCGGTAACCGGATTACTGAGTTCCAATGCGATTTCGTCGACTGAAATTGCCGGCCTCACGTCACCAGAAGGATCATCAGATGCTTTCGCTGCAAGGCACAAGCCCAGCAGACCTAGAAGCGCACCAATACAGGATCTTTTAAAATTAGTTACCGATGACCGCAAGGATTCCCGGCGACGGTTTGTACTGGCGATAGTTTCGCTACTTTGTTTACACTCAAGATATCTTCGCTTGTATTCTGGCGCTGGCATCGTATCCGTCATTTCCATATATCTAAATTTCCGCTAAGGTAAGCACTGGTTTCAGAAGAACTAAAAATATTCCGAATTCTGGAGCGTCCATTCCTGACTTAAAATGCGGATGATGATCAAATTTATCATAATATTTAAACGTGTTGCACTCGTTGCGCTGTGCTATCTGGCCGTATTGTCAGCGTCCCGGCTCCTGCTTGTCATTTTTCACTTCGACCGAGTTTCGCCGACGGGTGGATTCGGCTTCATACTGCTGCAGGGTATTCGCTTTGACATCATTCTTATCGGCTTGATTTTCGGGCCGGTATTGCTGTTGAAACCCTGGTTTCATTCCGTCGCGATCCTGCGCCGTGTCGGAAAGTGGATATTGCCTGTCTACCTGGGCGTGATCACCGCGCTGGCTTTTTTCGTCGAAGCCTCAACATTGTCGTTCATTGACCAATTCGATAGCCGACCGAATTACCTGTTTGTGGAATACCTGCAACATCCGCGCGAAGTACTTGCCACGATACTTGGCACGCGCCCGGTAGAATTGATCGCTTTCACCATCATCGCGGTTCTTATTGCCGGGGTCGTGATCAGATGGCTGCACAAAGACCCTCGATCGGACAAGCGCGTGTCGTTTCTATTCTGCGCATTGTCAATGCCCATCATCGCAATTATCACGCTGGCGATGATTCGCTCGACTCTCGATCATAGACCAGTCAACCACAGCTTTGCGGCGTTTTCGCAGGACTCCATGGTGAATCAGCTGCCGCTCAATTCCCCCTATTCAGTGATATACGCCATCTATGAGCGACACAGGGACGCAGGCCGAAATCGGATTCGCTATGGTGCGATGGACGATGACGAAGTTTTGAACATCATAATGACGGAAGCCCGTATCGCGCCGACCGATCAACTCGATGCTGCTGCACCGACGCTCCACCATCAAAAAGCGACCCAAGCACGCGAGCAGCCGCTCAACCTTGTCATCATTCTCGAAGAAAGTCTTGGCGCAGATTTCGTCGGCAGCCTGGGCGGCAAAGATCTGACCCCTGAACTAGATAAACTTGCCGATCAGGGCATTTCGTTCGAACGTCTATACGCTACCGGAATCCGGTCTGTCAGGGGTATTGAAGCAGTGATTACCGGCCTTACGCCGCGGTGGCAGTTAAGTGTCGTCAAGCTTGACGAGACGCAACGCAATTTCTTCACGCTTGCCAGCTTGCTGGAAAGGCACGGATACCAGACCAGCTTCGTCTACGGTGGGGAATCACATTTTGACAACATGAAGCGGTTTTTCCTGAACAACGGTTTTCAAACCATTATCGACGAAAATGATTACGAACAACCCACATTTACTGGCTCGTGGGGCGTGTCTGACGAGGACCTGTTTGACCGGGCTCACGACGTGATTAGCAATGCCGGGGAACAGCCATTTTTCAGTCTCGTCTTTACTTCCAGTAACCATTCGCCGTTTGATATACCGGAAAATCGAGTTAGCGAAAGCTCGTATGGGCCAAGGGAAACAGCGATCAAGTACGCAGATTATGCGCTCGGCCGCTTCTTTGATAAGGCCCGCGAATCAAGCTACTGGGAAAATACGGTCTTCCTTATTGTCGCCGATCACAATGTCTCCGTATACGGCGGCAAACTCGTGCCTGTCGAGCGATATAGAATTCCGGGGGTAATCCTGGGCGGGACGATCGATCCCAGACGAATTCCCGGCATTACCAGCCAGATAGACCTTTTGCCGACACTTCTTTCATTGATCGGGCTTAGCAGTGACCATCCAGCCATCGGACGCGACCTGACCCTGCCTGAGTACGCGGCCGGCGCCGGTCGGGCTATGATGCAATTCAGCAAACTTCAGGCGTATATGGAAAAAGATCGGGTCGTCGTGCTCCAACCCGACATGACACCGATGACTTTTCGCGTTTATCCAAGCGGAGAAATGGCACTCATTCCGGAGGGTGATCCCATTCTGGAGCGAAAAGCCCTGGCGTACTCCTTATGGGGGCCCATGACGATCAGGAATAAGGCCTATTTCAATTATCCGGACACCGGAAAATCTGGAAACGACTATTTATCGCAATTGACGAAGCACTGAGACTGTAAAGCTTGTGAGACTTAACTTTAGCGTCTAGCAGCAAGTCCGACGTACACCACAGGCCTGACACAAAAATTACTTAGGACAACCGATACTCAACCCGCTTCTCACTAACCGGGCAATGAAACGCCAGGCGATACGCCGTCAATTGCAGATCGACGCTATCCTCTTCGCCCGTACCGTACAGACGATCGCCGACAACCGCGTGTCCCAGCTCTGCCAGGTGGCGACGTATTTGATGTTTGCGCCCCGTCTCAATGCGTACGTCGAGCAACGACTGCTCGCCGTGCTTGCAAAGCTCTAGCATAGAAAACTCGCTGATTGCTTCTTTGCCGTCGATCGGCTGCGTTACCCGAAGTGGATTCGCGTGTTGCGAAAAATCACCCGCAACGAGGGCTCGGTAGCTTTTCTCTACCTCGCGCTTTCGAAACAGCTCAGAGAGAGCCGCCGCCATCTTCTTCGTATGCGCCACGATGATGAGTCCGTTCGCTGCACGGTCGAGGCGATGCACCGTAAAGCCCGGTCGCTCGGGATGCAGATGTCGCTCGGCCCAGCGCACGACTGTGCAATGATCACCCCACTTCGAACCCTGCGATCGCAAGCCATAGGGTTTGTTCCACACCGAATACTTACCCGCGTCTGCTATTAACGTTGGCTCGGGAGGTATGTTCGCGAGGGTATTCGCATCGTAATACAGGTGTAATTCATCGCCTGCTCGCAACACTCGTTTTGCACGACGCAGCCGCTGCGTGTTGCGTCCACGCGTAAGCCAAACTGCGCCCTGTGTCATCGCCAGCTTTATTCGTTGCTTCGAAAGTGCGGACGCACGCTGCAGCAGGTCAACCGCATTCTCGTCCGCAGACTCAACGCGTACGTGGAGTTCCATATGGTCGGTGGATTCGGCCAAGCTGCTCTGACTCCTATTTCTTGTACGGCCGGTACGGACGCCTGAAATGCACGACCAACGCCAACATAAACACGGCCAGCGACGCATACATTGAAGTTCGCCAACCACTTGTCGCCGCTTTAACTATTTTGAAATTCTCGACATACAGGGTTTCGCACGCGCCGTCCCCCGTGTCGAGTCGCGTTGTGCTCGTACCGCGTTTGCCGCCACCTTCGCTGCCGTAACTCGCCAGGTAACCGCGCACGCGAATCTGGTCGCCTATCCGAATGTCTTTTACCTGCTTGCGAATAAAATCATCAGCGGAGATCAGATGGTTGTTCGAAAGCCCATACATGTCGAACGAATCCCAGGCCTCCTGGTTTTTCGTTTTGACAACGCAGGTGAAAATGCCGTTCCAGAAGTCGATTTTGTGAATGAGTGGGTTCGTCGCGTTATCACCCCACACAACGCACACGTCCAACATGTTCAGGTGATCGTTCGACCGTGAATGCATGCGGCTGCCGCCATCGTGATGCCGAAACGACACGACCATGCCGTGCAAGTCGTAGTCGTACTCCGGTTCAATGAGATACTCGACGTCGTTGTATACGGCCGTGAACGCATCCTTCCGGGTTAACGTCTGCCGCGGCTCATCGGCCAGCGCTGCTAGTGTTTCGATATCGCGTGGCAAGTCGTTACGATGCCAGAACGACACGAGTAAGCAGATAAAACTCGTAACGATGAGGATGTTAGTCACTTAAATGTACTCTGACCCCATTTCCAACGGCAGCTCAACAGTCACAGAGGTACCCCGTGGTTCGCGTGGCTGTATCTCGATGGCGCCGTTATGCGCCTGCGCGATACGCTGGCACAGATTCAAGCCAAGACCGTAACCACTGCGGTGCCCGCGTGACGGGTCGAGTTTAACGAACGGCTCCAGCACTCGGTCCGCCATGTCTTCGGGGATGCCACGACCGTCGTCATCTATGCTCACCGTGACGGATTCTTCGCCGCATGCCAGCCGCACTTCAACAGGGCCGCTATTGTCCAGCGAAAACTTCACGGCGTTGTCCACGAGGTTGTGCAGCAGCACTTTCAGCAAGGCCTCATCGGCCTGAATCGTCAATACTTCCGGTGACTCAGCCAGAACCACATCCGGAACGCTACCTGCAAAACCGTCAATAATTGCGCGAGTCATAGAAACGAGGTCAAACGCTGTGTGATCCGGTCGAGCAGTGCGGTTCTTTATTCGCTCGCGTTCCAGCAGCGCCGACGTCAACGCCTCCATTTCGCGAATATCCGTTGCAATCTGATCGCGTTTGTCGCCCTCCGGCATCATCTCCAGCGCAAGCTTGATGCGCGCCAGCGGCGAGCGCAGCTCGTGGCTCACATCGGCCATCAAACGATCATGATCATTTAGCATTTGTTCGACGCGCCCGGTCATGTGATTAAAGGCTTGTGCCACCTGACCGATCTCGTCCATGCGAACAACCGGTACACGTGTTGATAAATCACCCGCGGAAACTTTTTCGACACTTTCCTTTAGCCACCGCAATGGCCGCAGCTGCGACAACTGCACAACGTACACCACGCCGACAAGAAACAACAAGCCGCCAATCAGCACCCACAACACGGAGCGGTTCGTACCGGTCGTCACGCTGTCATTCAGGTAGAACGAGTAACGCGCACCACCGTGCCCTTCGACGATGATCGTTCGAACATTAGGGTGATTCTCCGCGAGATACTCCGGCGTCACGGGCTGCCCATCCGTGCCAAACGCAAATACGCCCTCGCGCGTCGTTAGCATGACGCCCATCTGATGGTTGCGTGCCGCTCCCTGCGCGATGTCCGGATCCTCGCCGATGCGTCCGGCCAAATACGAACTCCACTCATCCAGTGGCGATTCGAACGAGTCGCGAAAAATGTCGCCGCGAATTGCATGAAAAGAAAAGTACGCAAGCATTACGATCGCTGCCGCGAAAATCGCCGTCGATGCCGCGAAGCGCGAGATCAGGCTGGATGGCCCGTTCACTTGCTGACCGCTCCGACGAACTGATATCCACCAATACGCACCGTACGAATGAAACGCGGCTTGCGGGGCTCGTCGCCCAGTTTCTCGCGCAGACGACTGATCAGCATATCGATCGACCGGTCGTAAACGTCGGCATCGATACCCCGTAGTCGCTCGAGCAAACGATCTCTCGACATCACCCGGCCACGACTCTCCATCAAGTCCTTGAGCAACTCGAATTCCATGGTCGTCAACTCGACGTCATGACCGTCGAGTTCGACGCGTCGGGTTTCGGTTTCCAGCCGCAGGCCGTTACAAACCAGCACGTCGCCCTGAATACGGTCCTTCGCACGACGAATCACCGATTGAATCCGCGCCACCAATTCGCGCGGCTCAAACGGTTTCGCCACGTAATCATCGGCGCCGAATTCAAGACCCATGACGCGATCAGCCACCTCACCTCTTGCCGTCAACATGATGATGGGCACGTCATACTCGGCGCGAATCTCACGGCATAACGTCAGCCCATCGGTGTCGGGCAGCATAACGTCAAGAATCAGCAGATCCGGTAACTCACGGTGTAGTCGCTTGCGACCAGCCGCCGCCGTCGTTTCGCTCACGAGCGTGTGGCCAAAGCCCTGCAGGTATTCGGTCAACAAAGCATTCAAATCGACGTCATCGTCAATGATCAGAATCCGGTAGGTTTCGGGTTTGGCGGCGCTCACTGTTTCAGCCTCGCAATGCGTATATCGGGTCAAGCCGTGCGGCTCGTAGCGCCGGGTAGGCACCGGCAAGCAGCGACAGGCCCAGTGGAATCAACATCGTATACAGCGCGTTCATCCCTGTAACCTCCGTCTGCCAGCCCATCAGCCATTGCCCGAGAATAATGCCAATGCCACCGACGAACAATCCGCTCAGTGCGCCCAGCACACCAATCATCACTGCTTCGGAGAGAAATTGCGCCATGACCTGGCGCGGCAAGGCGCCGACCGCCAGTCGCAATCCGATTTCCGCGTGTCGCTCACGAACCGATAACAAGCTCACCGCGAGCAAGCCGACGCAAGCCAGCGCAAGCAGCAGCACGGACAAGCCGCCCAAAAAGCGCTGCATCGTCTCGTCACTGCGTCGAACTGTGCGCACCAGTTGAGCCTGGTCCCTGATCGTAAAGTCGTCGGGCTGATTCGAGATCTCCAGTGCGTGACGTTGACGCAACAGCTCCGCAACGCCGCGCGTCACCGCGCCCACGAGTTCTCTTGACTGCGCCTGCACGAAGATGCGGTCGACGTAGTCTACATTGAGTAGTCGCCGCATTGCTGTCGTCACGGGAACCAGCACTTTGTCGTCCTGCGGCATGCCACCGACATCAGCACCCTTGGCCTGCAACACACCGATTACTTCGAATGGAGCACCAGCGATCAATACTCGTTCTCCGATAGGCTGCTCACCATGGAACAATTCCTTCGCAATCTGTGCGCCGATGACAGCTACGCGCGATAGATTCCGCACGTCTTCATCATCGATGAAGCGGCCGGCAGAAGGATGCTGCACATTGCTATAGCGAAACTCGGGTGTTGTACCGATGACCGTCGCAATTGATACATCGCTGCCATAGCGCAGCTCGAAGTTATTCATCGCAATTGGCGCGGCCCGCTCAACACCCTCAACTTCATCGCTGAGTGCGCGCCAGTCGTCCAGCGTCAGTGTTCTATATCGTCGCCCCTGGCCACGAAGTGCGTCGGATTCCTTGCGCACAGAGCCAACGGCCAGCAAGTTCCTGCCCATGGACGACAGCGCGTCTTCAAACGCCTTTTCCGCGCCTGCCGCCAGCGACAATAGAATAAACATCGCGGCAATACCGACCGTCATGCTGCTCGCCGACAGCAGTGTGCGTGTCCGCGCCCGGTTCAGGGCGCGGACCGACAGTTTGATGTTGTGCTTCCACCTCACCGCAAAGCTTCAACCGGGTCGAGGCTGGCGGCACGGCGCGCCGGGATGATTCCCGAGAGGATACCGACCATCACTGACGCGAGTACGGCAAGCGACACAGCGAGCGGCGTCAGATTCATCGGTATGTCGTAGCGCTGTGCGACGATACTCGCAACACCAAGCCCGAGCCCGATGCCGACTACGCCAGCTACCAGCGACACCATGGTCGACTCGCACAGGAACTGTATTGCGATGGAACGCCGCGTGGCACCCAGCGCCTTGCGCAGACCAATTTCCGCAATGCGTTCGCGCACCACGACGAGCATGATGCTCGAAATGACAACCGCAGCGACGAGCAATACGACCACTGCGGCCAGGTTGACGTAGATGCCCAGCATGCGCTTCGCCTTGATGGCAGCTTTACCAGCGAACTTCGAGGTATAGATGCGGAATGTCTCCGGCTCGCCTTCCGCAATTGCGAAGCGATCACGCAAAATCTCAGCTACCCGGTCAGCATCCTGATCCACATTCTCAACGTTGCTGACCACGAGTTTGCCGTTGCCGATGACGTCCGTGTTGGCGAGGCGCCGCTGCGCCGCCGTGATAGGCACATACACGTCCATATCCCGATCATCGCCATGCGGATCGATCCCGAGAGGAGCGAGGATGCCAACGACTTCAAACGGCACCGCGTCGATCATGACCTCTTCTCCGATGGCATCAGCGTCACCGAACAGTGCCTCCTTGAGCTTCGTGCCGATCAGTGCAATGCGCTCAGCACGATCGACGTCCCTGTCAGAAATAAATCGACCGTCAATGACACTACGGTTCCAGACGTAGTCTCCATTCGCACTTAATCCAGAGATAGAGACTTGCTCACTACTACCCGCAAACTGAATTTCTCTTTCTCCCAACCTGAGGTTTGGCGAGTACGCGACGATCTGGTCCATCTGCGCTGCGATGGCCTGCAAGTCCGCCAGCTTCAGTTCCCGCGAACCAACAAGTATCGTGCCCGGCCCGAACATCTGGTCGATTTGGGCACTGATTTTCTGCGCTGCGCCGCCGCCCACCGACGCGCCCGCGATCAGGGTTGCGACGCCTAACGCCACACCGATACTCATGAAGAAGCTGCGCAACTTGAAACGCACCAGGGTACGTAAACTGCTCTGTATCAGCCGTGTCCCATTCATGATGCCACCCGCGTTATCGTTTCTGTCAGTTGCCCGTCATCAATTCGCACGACCCTCGATGCCTCATTAGCTATTGCGTGATCGTGGGTAATGAGCAAGATCGTAGAACCGTTACGATTCAATTCGCGAAACAAGTCGATGATCTGTCTTCCCGATTTCTGATCGAGATTACCGGTTGGCTCATCGGCAAGAATGACAGCGGGATCGTTGACGATCGCCCGGGCAATGGCGACACGTTGCTGCTGTCCGCCCGACAGCTCGCTCGGGTAATGAGAAAGTCGTTCTTCAAGGCCAACGCGACACAAGGCTTCGCGGGCCAATCCGCGAATGTCGGCGTCGCTGCGCGTACTGTAGAGCATGGGCAGTTCGACGTTCTCGGTCGCCGTCGTCCTCGGCAACAAGTGAAACTGCTGGAACACGAAGCCGATCGCCTCGTTACGCACTTTCGCCCGTTCTTCGGGCGACAGTTGTGCGACTGACTTGCCGTGCAACTCGTATTCGCCCGAATCCGGGCGGTCAAGCAGCCCGAGTATATTCATCAGTGTCGTCTTGCCCGACCCTGATGGCCCGACGATGGCAACGAACTCACCCTCATCCACACTGAAGTCCACTTCGTGCAGCACTTTCAACAGCGCCTCGCCGGGCCGTTGAAAGGATTTGCACAGGTTTCGAATCTTTATCATTTCCTATTGCTCCTGGTAAATTCACACACGATTATTTAGCGCGCATTCAGTTCCAGCACATCGCCTTCGCGTACGCCGGACAGAAATTCCACTTTCGATTCCGAGCGCCAGCCCGTTCGCACATCCTGTTCCGCCCACTGCCCGCCCCGCTGCACCATCACGTACTGCCTGCCCACAACGCGCTTGATCGTCGCGCGAGGTGCCGTTAATACATCGTCACGCTGTGCGACGACGATGCGTACATGCGTCGTCATCTCGGGACGCAGGACGAAATCTACAGAACGCTCAAACTCGAGTCGCACCAGGTAATTGACGACGCTGCCTTGCAACTCGGCACGCGGTTGAATGGCCGTTATCTCCGCAGTGAATTCGACGTTGGGGAAGGTATCGACCGTAAAGCTGGCCTGCTGGCCGACGAATACTCGGCCGATGTCAGTCTCATCCACATAGGCCAGCACTTCGAGCCGGTCCAGATCGATGATGGTCACGAAATTGGGTGCGGCAAAGGCCGCCGCTACAGTCTCGCCCTCGCGAGTTGAGACTTCGGCCACCACACCACTAATCGGTGCGGTGACCTGCGTATAACTCAGCGCTATTTCTGCGGACCGCAAACGGGCTTTATCGGACTGCAGCTGAGCGCGTGCAACTGCCAGGTCATTCTCGGCGATTTCAAGGTTCTCGACGGACGTCAGGCCATTTTCTGCCAGACGTTGCCGTCGATTCAGGATCGACTCGGCAAGTCGAATTCGCGGTTCTGACAAAGCCACGTCTGCACGAGCTTCATCCGCCTGCGCCTCCAATGCGGCTGCATCCAGTACCGCGAGCAGTTGCCCGACCTCGACACGCTCGCCCACAGCAACCGGCAGGCTAACCACGGTGCCTGAGATTCTCGAGCCCACGTTAACCTCGGCACCTGTCACGGGCCGGATGACTCCGGTCGCCATGACCGTCTCGTTCAACGTCCCCATGCTAACCGTGGCCGTCCTGCGCAGATCAGTGTTTGATTTGGCTTCGTTACCCAGCCAGGCATACAAACCCGCCGCAGTTATCACCAAGAGTGCCGACCCACCGGCCCAGTTGCCTTTTTTCACGCTGCTAATCTCCTGCCATTCCTTGCAGGGAAATCTATCGCACGGATGTAAATGCTCAATGTTGCAATTGTCACAAGATGTCACAGAGTCGTTGTTACATTTTGTGATCATTGCGTCATACGAGGTTGATAAACGCGCTCTAGCATGTGCCGCATGAAAACGACAACACTGATATTGAATTTAGTCCTGCTCGCCGAACTGGCGTTTGCAGTCACCCAACCAACTCTGCGTTACGACCTCTCGGGCGAAATGCAACTGCGTATGGAGCAGGAAATTTTTGTCGGCAGCCGAAGCGAGGCTATCGCTTCGAGAGAGTTTTGGATGACTTTCGATATGGTTGGTGCAGAAGACAATGAGGATCTACTGGTCAAGCTGGCATCCATCCGTGGCAATTACACAGCGCACGGCATGAGCCAGCGCTTGCCCACTTCGCACCTCACTGGCAGCGAGTTCAGGTTGCTCGGCGATGGTCGCTCCTTCAGATCGCAGGAAGGCGGCGGCGAGGTGCCACTAGGTGCAATTATTGATGGCGGTCTGCGGCCGTCTGAATTGCTGGCCGGGTTGTTGCCAGCACTGCCTGACGGACCCGTGTCTGTTGGCACGACCTGGATTGCAGAAAGGAGTATTTTGAGTCTTGAGGGTTGGGCCTGGGCCGGCGGTAACATGCAACACCATCACGAAGTAACAGATATCCAACAATCGAACGGGCGTACCGTAATACACGTCAAAACACACGGCGAAACTGCGATCGAAGCTGCCGAAGGCCACGATGGTTTTCTCGGGCTTGGGACGCTTGCCCGAAGCATGGACTGGACGTTTGATGCCGACAGCGGTCAATTGTTGTCTTTATCTATCGAACAGGAAGCCAGCGGTACAAATCAATTGCCACAAGGCGAGATCGCGATCCGCCAAATCGTACGGTATGACTTGCAAACTGGCAATTGAAGCACTGACTGCGAAACTTCAGGGACCGTTTACCTTACTCGACGACCGGCCGACCGCACTCAAAATCATCATCACCGACCGGTTTACATTGTGGTGGAAACCCTCGCGCCTGCCAGTATTCGAATACTCCCAACTGGCGAATGATCGCCTTAAATTGGGGAGTCGTACGAAATTCCTCACCGTCCGGATGCCAAAGGATCCTACCCACTTGTTCGGGGTCCGTAAGTAGTTCGTCGTAAGCTCGGAATGACAGGAGTAGTTCCGGAGTCCTCGTGAGCCGTCTCCCGGTATCCGTTCGAGATTCCCAATCCTTCAGACGCGCGAAGCCTGCGCTGTTGTCACCGCTTGGGTTTTCGATAGCTCGAATCCACTCGATGATCGGCGCACCATCAGAGCCCAGCCTCAAGTCGGCGATAAGCAATGCCAGATTACGATGCCCGCTGCGAACGTAAGCGGATACGAACGCCTCACTGTTAGCGTAAAACATGTGTTCCAGCGACTCGTCGTGAAGTCTATGCGCCGTTATCACGTCACCCTTGTCCAGATACGCTATCGCCAAATGCTGACGGCAATTCTGGTAATCGGGATCAATATCGATGCACTGTTGATAAGACGCTATAGCCTCATCCAGAAAGCCGCTACTGTGTAATTCCATTCCTCGCCATAACAACGCCGTAGTATTTTTGGCGTCTTTCTCAAGAGCGGCATCGTAATAGTCGATCGAACTGAGGATGTCGCCCTCCAACCAATATGTCAGGCCGCCTAACACCGCCAATGCCAAAGACATATCAGGATTTAGCGAAATCGCTGTTTGGGCCGCGTCCTTCGCGAGCGGATAGTGGTCAACGCCATCGTCGAAGATATAATCGTTCGCAACGGCTTCAACTGCAGAAAGTCCCGCCCACGCACGCGCAAAATTGGGATCCAGTTCAACCGCTTTGCGAAATAAACGAATACTCTCTGGCAACTGATCGCGCTTAATAAACAGTTCCCTTGCGGTGAGATACATCTCGTAGGCGTCAAGGTTTTCAGTTGCAGCCTCAACCGTGACGGCTTTCTCACCGGCCATACCCAGCTTGCCGGTCAGCGCTTGCACAATCGCATTGGCAATCTCGTCTTGAATGGCAAAGATATCGACGAACTCGCGATCGAAATTTTCGGACCACAAATGACGGTCGCTGCCAGCCTCGATGAGCTGCGCCGTGATACGAATGCGATCGCCATCCTTGCGCACACTTCCCTCGAGAATGTGGCCGACATTCAAGGCCTTTGCAATCGCCGGGATGCCCAATGTCGAACCTCGATACGCGAATGACGAAGTGCGCGAAGCAACTCGCAGTTCATCAACGTGAACGAGCAGGTTCAGCAACTCATCTGACAGTCCGTCCGTAAAATACTGTTGGTCCTGATTCTGACTAAGGTCAGCAAACGGCAAGACAGCAATCGATCGGTCGTTGGCGGGCAACGGTGCCTCGGCAAGATCGACAGCTGCGACATCAGTGTCGACCGAGGATTCCGGAATCAAACGGTCAGCGACCAAACCGGCAATAGCAAGAACCAACAAGACAATAATCAGCGTGTTTATCTTCTTCCCGGTGTCAGGCGTAACGGATTGCGAGCGATCGATGTCGACCTCTCGCCTGAGGCCCTCCGGGGTCATCTCGTAGACCCAGGAAAAAATCAGAACGGGAAAAAAACCCAGCATCAACAACAGAACGACGATTGAACCCGTCGATTCGGGTACCGACAACAACGACGACAGCACATCGGTTAATTGCAACAGCAGCCACGCGGCCACCAGGTAAAGGACGCCTACGCGGATAACGTTGCGACGTTTAAGCTCTTGAATTATCGACATATGAACCCCGAACTGCTACGTGCACAGATACTCACATAAACCGGGCTGCCTGGGTGGGTCAGATTTAGATGCCGATGTACACTTTTGAAGAGCAGATTCAAGATCGTCAGATATCAGTTTGTCAGGACGTCTAGGTAGGAGCTATAACAGTATGTGCGATCCCGTTTTCGGTCGCCCAGTTCGCGCAAAACATCGTTTTGCTGTAACAGTTCGATTGCTTTGCCAGCCGTTGGTTTGGTTGTGTCAAGAAGTTGCGTCACCAACGGTGTAGAAATCACAGGGTGTTCGGGCAATAATTCGAATAGCTGAATCGCCGACACCGTAATCGACTCCGCGGAGAGCAGAATCTTACGGTCGTTATTCACTTGCCGATTCAAGGCGCTGGCCGTCGCTGCGGCAGTGGTTGCAACTTGTTGCACTCCCTCAAGAAAGAATCGAAACCAGTTGGTCCAGGTGCCACTTGTTCTGATCGACCCGAGCTGATCGTAGTATTCAGCTTGATGCTCTTTGAGGTAGACGCTCAGATACAAAAGCGGAGATTCAAGGAGCCGCCAGTGCGCAAGCAAAAGCGCAATGAGCAGTCGTCCTATTCGACCATTGCCATCCAGATAAGGGTGAATGGTTTCGAACTGAACGTGCGCGGCAGCAATGCGCAATAGCGGTGGCAGATCATCGTCACTATGAATATAGGTCTCAAGCGCTCCTAGTAGATTTCTGACTTGATCCCAAGGAGGCGGCACAAAAACAGCATTGCCCGGTCGGGTACCGCCAATCCAGACTTGCGAACGACGGATTTCACCCGGTTGCTTGTCTTTCCCGCGCACACCCTGCATCAGTCTGTAATGACATTCATCCAGGAGCCTTGATGAAACGGGTAGACCTTTTTCTGAGCCAAGCTGCTCGAAGGCGTAGTTTGCTGCGCGAACGTAGTTGGTAACCTCCTCAACATCGGCGATATCAGAGGAACCGGGCTGTCCTGTTTGCTCATACGACATGACATCCACGAGTGTGGCTTGCGTGCCTTCGATTTCTGACGTCAGTAAGGCTTCCTTGCGTACGAACGAATAGACGAACCAGTCCACGGATGGGATCATTTCACCGGCCAACCGTAGCCGCTCTAACGCTGCCTCGGCGGCACGGATCGGCTTCTGTAACGAGGCCAGATCTTCTTTTGTCAGCTTTGGCGGAAGAGGATTCGGTACAAATGCCCGCACCGTCTCGCCTGCTACGGTTGTCTTGACATACTTACCTGTCAGCGCCTCACTCATGGTAAAGCATTCTTTACTAATGGAACAGCAAAGTAAAGTAGAATTTACTATGTCAGATAGGAAAGCTCGGCTTACCAGCGAACGACGAAAGTAAAGACTACTTTACTAGTATTCTTAGCCGCATAACTTAACGAAACTGAAATCCGACACTTACCGGAACGGACCGGAGTGAGGTGGTGCCCAGTGGCGGATCAATTCGCGAAGCGAATTAAGGAATCGACAAATCGGTAGGAATAACGTATTTCTTAGAGGGATTCGGCGGGTCTGGCAACTGAAAACGAAATTCTAAACTCCGCCCCTGGCTCTGCGTTGATCATATCCACATTGCCATTCATCGCTAATGTGAGTTGATGCACTATTGCCAAACCGATACCGGTACCGACGGTTTCTCGCGTGAGTTCGGACTCTGAGCGGTAGAAGAGCTCGAATATCTTTTTCATCTGGTCTTTTGGTATTCCAGGGCCGTAGTCTCGGACCGAGAACAAGACCCGACCGTCGCCCGAGAGTTTGCTACTGACGTCGATAGCTTTGTTTTCTG
>Ga0209988_10000926_pt1 | contig 18817 bp, 20 predicted proteins | sample N075metaG_FD_183115 | JGI IMG/M metagenome (GOLD analysis project Ga0209988, IMG submission 183115) | Deep subsurface microbial communities from Kermadec Trench to uncover new lineages of life (NeLLi) - N075 metaG (SPAdes) (version 2) | ecosystem: Environmental > Aquatic > Marine > Ocean trench... | reverse complement strand
GAAGGGCTCTGCCGTGGCGAGGTCTGTGTGCCGGTGCGAGATCGCGCGGCGCTGCTCGACGGCGAGGACGTCGATCTGGCGGCTTTTGCGAGCGTGCTCGGGCGCCCGATTGCAATCGACGCCGAGGAAGGCGCTGCGGCACTCGGCACCGCCACGACGGATCAAGCCGCGCGCATGGCGACGCTCGAGGCCCCGGACTTCACGCTGCCAGATCTCGAGGGCAAGCTGCACTCGTTGTCGGATCATCTCGGCAAGAAGGTGCTGCTGATCGCGTATGCCTCGTGGTGAGGCTGCCGCGAGGACCTGCCGGTCTGGCAGGCGTTGTACCAGGAGCTCGGCGACGAGGGCTTCGTTCCGATCACGGTGGCCCTCGACCAGTGTGCCGACGATCCGCGCCCCTTCATCGAGGGGGCGAAGGCCACCCACCCGAGCCTGATCGACACCGAGCACCGCCTGGCCGAGCTCTATCACATCGTCAATGTGCCAACGATCATCTGGATCGATGAGCAGGGCCGCATCTGTCGACCCCATGACAATCAGTTCGGGACCGACACCTTCACCCAGTTTCATGGCAAGCGTTCGGGGCCCTATCTCGAGATGATCCGCGACTGGGTCCGGACGGGGGCCGGCGCACTCTCGGAGGCCGAGGTCCGCGCCCACCAGCCCGCGCCCACCAATGACTGGCAGCTGGCGAGGGCCGAGCGGGCCTTGGCCTGGCACCTCCAGAAGCAGGGCCGAAAGGACGCAGCCGGCCGGCACTTCGACCGCGCGGCCGAGCTGGCGCCGCTCGACTGGACGATTCGCCGCGGCGCGATGCCGATCCGCGGTCAGAACCCGTTCGGGCCCGAGTTCTTTGAGCTCGCCGGAGAGGGCATGTACGAGTTTACGATGGATGCGGTCACGCCGACGCGCGACGCCGGCTGACGCACTTTTTTCCGGGCGGTACGCTCCCGATCATGAAGCTGCTTCGAAGACGTGGGGCGAAGGCCGCGTTGCTCGCGAGTCTCGTGCTTCTGCCCCAATCGGTCCTGGCGGGGAGCGGGCGCGCCTACCCGAGCGCCGAAGCCGTCAAACCACTCGAGCCGGGTGCCGCGGTGCCCTCTGCGATCGTTCGAAGCATCGATGGCCAGCCGGTGGACCTTGCCAAGCTGGTGCACGACGAAGGCGCGTTGCTCGTCTTCTATCGCGGCGGCTGGTGACCGTACTGCAACACGCAGCTCGGCGAGCTGCGCAAAGTCGAGGCGGAGCTGTCGCAGCTGGGCTTCACCGTGATTGCGCTCAGCGCGGATCGACCGGAAGGCCTCCAGGGCAGCCGAAAGAAGCTTGACCTCGGCTACCGCCTCTACTCCGACGCGTCGATGTCGGCGGCGCGCGCCTTCGGCATCGCCTTCGAGGTCTCGGAGGAGACCGTCAAGCAGTACCGCGACTACGGAGTCGACCTCGAAGCAGCGTCCGGCGAAGACCACCATCAGCTCCCCGTCCCCAGCGTCTTCCTCGTTGAGAAGGGCGGCCGGATCCGTTGGGTCTACTCGAACCCCGATTACGAGGTTCGACCGGAGAACGCGAAACTCCTCGAGGCCGCGCGCGAGATCGCCGCCGGGCGCTGAGAGGCTGGACCTGGCCCGGAAATAGCAGGCTGACGGGGGAAGCTGCCGGGGACGTGGGTGAGCGTTCACGCCTCACGATCCCCTCCCGTTTCTCCGATGCATACTCGTATATGCGTCGATTCTTCCGCTCCCGCTCTCGTTCGCGCTCCTCTTCCATGCAGAAGAGCCGAACGGAAAGCAGCCTCCGCTACGGCCTCGACAACGCCACGCCCGATCTTGCGCTGATCGCGCAGCGTGCGCGTGCGTTCGGGTTCATCGCGATGGCCGCCGTCTTTGGCTTCGCGCTGATTCCAGCCATGTTGCGCGGCAGCTTCGAGCTGGCGGGCATCGCGCTGGGCGTCCTGCTGCTGACGGCCGTGGGCATGCTCGTCACCTACCGGCTCAGCGCAGGCATCGTGCGGGGCGCCTGTCACCTGGGAATCGGTCTGACGCTGGTGGCAACGATCGTGGGGGCCATGGAGCTGGGCGGTGCCAACTCGATCAGCATCACGATCCCCATTCTTCTGGTGCTGTTCGCCTCGCACGTTCTCGGCGTGGGTGCGGCCGCGTTCTGGACCGGAGCTTGCCTGCTGGGAATGAGCTGGGTGGTGCTGTTGTCATCGGCCCCGATCAGCGGCCCTGACGTCACGGTGGGAACGCCGGGCAGCATCTGGATGATTCGCGCCGCGGTGCTGGTGACGGCCTTCAGCCTCGCGACCGCCGGGCGGCGCTTTGCCGATCGCCAGGGCACCGAGCTGAGGTTCCAGGCGCGGCACGATTCGCTGACCCATTTGCTGAACCGCGCGGAGTTCGACCGCCAGCTGTACGACGCCATCTCGCGCAGCCGTCGCTACAAGCGCGGGCTGGCGCTGCTCTTCATCGATCTGGGCGGCTTGAAGCAGATCAACGACCAGCAAGGGCACCGGACCGGAGACGCGGTGCTCCGCGAGCTCGCCGGCCGCCTGCGCTCGAGCACGCGCGAGACGGATCTGGTGGCTCGCATGGGCGGCCACGAGATGGTGGTGGTGCTGGAGCCGATCAACGACGCGAAGAACGCCGAGATCTACGCGCAGCGCTTGCTCAGCAAGCTGAGCGCGCCGATCGAAGCGCCATCCAGCCTGCTCGAGATCTCCGTCAGCCTCGGGCTGGCGATGTTCCCCGAAGATGCCGACGAGGACCGCGGCCTGCTGCACCTCGCCGACCTGGCCATGCGCCAGGCGAAGTCGACGGGCGGAGACCGGGTGCAGGTCTACTCGGCCCTGGGCGCCGAGACCGACGTCGAGCGGGGACGTTCTTGAATATTCAACTGCTCCGGCCGCAGCGTTGATCTTCTCGGCCCGCTAGCCTTCCCTGACGCCCCTTCCAACCGTCCCGTTGGAGAGACCCCCATGGTGCGAGTGGCTCGCGTGGTCGGCGGTGGCGTTGCGCACCACGTGATGGTGCGTGGGATCGAGCGGCGGCGGATCTTCCACGACGACCTCGATCGGCGCGACTTCGTCGCCCGGCTGGATCGGATTCTCCCCGAGGAAGACTGGCGCTGCTTCGCCTGGGCCCTCATGCCCAACCACGTCCACCTGGTGATGCAGGGCTCCGGGCGCAATCTCTCGCGCGTCATGGCGCGCCTCGGCACGGGATATGCCCGCGGCTTCAACGCCCGCCACGGCCGTAGCGGCCACCTCTTCCAGAACCGCTTCAAGTCGCGCGTCGTGGTCGACGACGCCGACCTGCTGGCGGTCGTGGTGTACGCGCATCGCAACCCCCTGGAAGGGCGCCTGGTTTCCTCGGTCCGGGCGCTCGAGTCGTATCCCTGGTGTGGGCATCCCGCCTTGCTGGGCCGGCGCCCGGAGCGTCCGTTCGAGGCGGTCTCGGCGTGTCTCGGGCTGCTGGCAGACGATCCTTCGACGGCTCGCGGGCGGCTGGATCGGTGGATGGAGGAGCCGCCGGCACGCGAGAGAAAGCCTGGAGGATCGGGCCGAGTGGCAGCGCGCCGGGCCGCGCCCGGCAAGCCTCCTTCGCCGCTCGACTCTTCCCGGAGCCGAGGGCCACGATCAGCAGTCGAAGGGGACGTTTGCTGGGCTCTGTCGAACGCAGACCCTCGCGAAGTGCTCGACAGCCTCATGACCGAAGTCGCGCGCCATCTCGGCCTCTCCAAAGCCCAGCTGCGCCGGCCTTCCCGCGGAACGACCGCAGCCGACGCGCGCGCGATCGTGGCGTACCTGGCAGCCGCCTTGGAGCTGCCCGGGACCAACATCGCAACCGCGCTCGGTGTTTCCCCTTCTGCGGTGAGTCACGCGATCCGGCGGGGCCGCGGTTTTGGCCTCAACGACACCGACACCCGGCAAATCCTCTCCGCGGTACGCCGATCCATCACGGCTGGGAGTTGAATATTCAAGAACGTCCCCGCTCCTGAAGAAGCCCGATCGGACTACAGGGCTGGCGCCGATCGCCCGAACCGGCTAATAGACTGTCCAACTCGGGCATTCGTCCGAACGCGGCGAACAACAGGACCTCACTCCCCTTGCGAGGTCGCGCCGCCACTCAATCTCTCTTGCCCTTCGCTGTTGTTTGGGTCGGAAACGTACGGCCGTGCCGTACAGGCCCAACCTGTACGTGTGCGGCGGAGAACAAGTTCATTCTATGACTGCTTCAGCAACCATTGCATCGACCGGATTCGACGGGTTCGGTCTCGACAAGGCCCTGATCCGCGGCATCCGCGCCCTGGGCTTCGAGACCCCCCGAACGATCCAGTTCGAAACCATTCCCGCCGGCCTCGAGGGCCGCGACGTGCTGGGCCTGGCCCAGACCGGCACCGGCAAGACGGCCGCGTTCGCGCTGCCGTTGCTCGACCGGCTGCTCGAGGAGCGCCGCAAGGGCCCTCGCGCCCTGGTGCTGGCTCCCACCCGCGAGCTCGCCAGCCAGATCGAGGCCGAGATTGCCGCGCTTTCGAAGTTCACCTCCCTGAAGAGGGTCACGATCTACGGCGGCGTTTCAATGCACAACCAGATCCGTGCGCTGCGCCAGGGCCCCGAGATCGTGGTGGGCTGCCCGGGCCGCGTGCTCGACCTGCTCCAGCAGCGTCGGCTGCACCTCGACCAGATCGAGACCCTGGTTCTCGATGAGGCCGACCACATGTTCGACATGGGCTTCCTGCCGGACATTCGCAAGATCCTGGCGGCGCTGCCCGAGCGACGCCAGAACCTGCTGTTCTCGGCCACCATGCCGAGAGAAATTCGCAAGCTGGCCGACGATCTGCTGACCGACCCGTACGTGGTCGAGCTGGAAAATCTGGCGCCGGTCGGCACCATCGACCACGCGCTGATCCTGATCCCCGAGAAGCGCAAGCGGGCGCTGCTCGAGCACGTGCTGAGCCGCGACGATTGCGAAACGGCGATTGTCTTTACGCGCACGAAGCACCGTGCCCGGCGCCTGGCCGAGCAGCTCGAAAAAGCCGGCCACCGAGCCGTGGCCCTGCAGGGAAACATGTCCCAGGCCCAGCGCGACCGCGCCATGCGCGGCTTCCGCCAGCGCCGCTTCGACATCCTGGTGGCGACCGACATCGCGGCGCGCGGCATCGACGTGAGCGGCATCTCGCATGTGATCAACTTCGACGTGCCGGACACCCCCGAGGCCTACAACCACCGGATCGGACGCACCGGCCGCGGCGAGGACGAGGGCGAGGCCTGGACCTTCGTCACCAACCACGATCGCGGCTGGGTGCGGGCCACCGAGAGCATGATCGGCCAGCCAATTCCGCGCCGACAGGTCGAGGGCTTCGAGCCCGACTTCGAGGTGAAGTCCGAACGCAGCCGCCCGCCGCGCGGCAACCCGCGCGGCACGGGAGGCGGCGGACGGCAGCGAAACGGTCGACGCAATGCTGGGAACTCGGGAAACTCGAGGAACTCGGCGGGTCGCGGCCGCAAGCGAAGGCGCAGCGGCTAGCGGCGCTTTCGACCCGCCAGAACTGAGTCGCGCGCGCCGGCTGCCTGGGGTCAGGCGTGAACCCCCACCCCCGCCCTCTCAGTCTTTGGGCAGCCCCAGGAAGCGCTCCGCGATGATGTTGCGCTGGACGTTGGGGGTGCCGCCGCCGACCACGGTTGCCGGCCACGAGAGCGCGCCGTTCTGCCAGCGCCCGCCGTCGATGACGGCGTCCGAGCCCGAAACGTACGGCGCCGAGCAGCCCAGCAGCTGCATGGCGAGGTCGCTCATTTCGACCAGCAGATCGCAGTTGTGGAGCTTGTTGATCGATGCCTGACTCGGGTGGAGGTCACCGCGGAGCTGGCTGGTCAGCGCTCGCATGCCGTTGAGACGCATGGCTTCGATGCGGGCCTCGAAGCTGCCGAGTGTTTGCCGCACCTGGCCGTCTTCGATGGCGGGCTTGCCGCCGCGCTGTGAGCGCCGGGCGAGGTCGATCAGATCGTCGAGAGCCGATTCGTGTCGGTTGACTTCCGAGATGCCGGAGCGCTCGCTCTGGAGTGCCGAGCAGACGATCTCCCAGCCCTGTCCCTCGGCGCCGAGTCGGAACTTCTCGGGCACGCGGACGTCCGTGAAGAAGACCTCGTTCAGCATGTGCGCCATGCCGCCGGTCGTCATGGCCTTGATCGGCCGGACTTCGATGCCGGGCGTGTCCATCGGCACCAGCAGGCAGGTGATCCCGTCGTGCTTCGACTCGCCCTTCGTGTCGGTTCGCACCATCAGGAAGATGCGTCGGGCCAGGTGGGCCAGCGTCGTCCAGATTTTTTGTCCGTTGACAACGTACTCGTCCCCGTCGCGAACGGCGCGGCACTGGAGCGAGGCGAGGTCGCTGCCGACGTCGGGCTCCGAATAGCCCGTGCACCAGATCGACTTGCTGTCGAGGATCTCCGAGATGTACTCCGCCTTCTGCTCGTCGCTGCCGAACTGGATGATGGCCGGGCCGACCCAGTGGAGGCCCGTGTAGTCGCTGCCGAGCAGCGGAGCCCGGGCCTTGAGCAGCTCCTCCTTGAGGATGAACTGCTGCATGATGCTGGCGCCGCCGCCGGTCACCTCGGTGGGCCACGAGAAGCCGATCCAGCGCTTCTCGCGGATCGCCTTCCACCACTCCCAGATGAAACCTTCTCCGCGTTCCTCTGCGGGCGGAAGCTTGTCGGCCAGGAACTGGCGAACTTCTTGCCTGAAGGCCTCTTCTTCCGCAGTGAGATTGAAATCCATCAGAGACCTCGCAATCGCAGCAGGCGCTCGTAGTGGTAGGCGGAGTCTCCGAACATGGGGCGCGCCCACTTCGAGCGTTTCAGATAGAGCTGCAGATCGTACTCGTCGGTGAAGGCGATGGTGCCGTGGAGCTGAACGCCGTCGACCCCGATGCGGATGAAGGTGTCGCTTGCGTAGGCCTTGGCGCGGGAGACGGCACGCGGAACGTCGTCGGGCTTGGCATCGATCGCCCAGGCCGCGTAATAGAGCAGCGACTTCGACGACTCGAGCGCAACGAACATCTCCGCCAGTGGATGCTTCACGCCCTGGAAGCGTCCGATCGGCGAACCGAACTGGATCCGCTCTTTCGCGTAGGCGACCGTCATGTCGAGGGCCGCCTGGGCCGACCCCAACAGCTCGGCCGTCACGGCGATGGCGCCACGGTCGAACAGCCGGTCGAGCGCGGGACGGGCTCTGCCCGGCTCCGCCAGAATTGCGTTGGCCGGAACCCGCACGTTTTCGAGCGAGAGGTTCCCGAGCCGCTTGGTCGTGTCCATCATCGGGAAGCTCTGGGCGCTGACCCCTGGGGCGTCGGCATCGACCACGGCCAGCGCCAGCTCGTCGGCCCCGTCCCCGGTGCGGAAGGCGACGACGAAGAAGTCGGCCGCCTCGGGGTCGGTGACGAAGCACTTCACACCGTCGAGCAGCCAATCGTCACCCTGGCGCTCGCCGCGCAGGGCGATGCCTTCGCTGCCGAAGATGCCGCCGTCCTCGGCCAGGGCGACGGTTCCGATCTGCGAGCCAGCGGCGAGGGCGGGGAGCCTCGCCTGCTTCTGTTCCTCGCTGCCCGACTCGAGCAGGGCCGCCGCCGCCAGCGTGCACGAGATGAGGGGAGACGGGAACAGGCTGCGGCCGGTTTCCTCGAGCAGCAGCGCCAGGTCGATCCATTCGAGATCCGCGCCCCCGTAGGCCTCGGGCAGCGTCAGGCCGAGCCAGCCGAGCTCGCCCAGCTGCTTCCAGAGCGCGGGTGAATAGGCCTGTGGACTCTCGCCGAGCTTGCGGACCTCCGGCATCGGGCACTGCCCGTCGAGCAGCTTGCGGACCTCGGTCCGCAGCAGCTCCTGCTCCTCGGAGAAGCCGAAGTTCACGGGGGGTCTCCTCGCAAATCGATTCAGTCGAGCGACAGCCGCGCCGGGCGCCGGGGGCCCTTGCGGCTGTAGCTCTCCCGGTAGGAGCCCGGCTGCATCAGGCTGCCTCCGATCCCGTTGTAGGTCTTGTAGCCGAGCAGGTCGCGCAGCTTTTCGGGAAACTCGCGGACCTCTTCGATCGGCACCGATCGGAACCAGTTGGTGTAGGGCCGGACCCAGCCGACGTGGTACGAGACCTGGAGGCCGAGCCGCCATTCGTCCGAGTGGTTGTCGGCGCCGCCGTGGAAGAGCGCGTGGTCGTAGAGCAGCACGCTGCCGGGCTTCAGGTCCGGCTGGATCGTCTGACTCAGCCGCTCCTCGTCCTGGCTGAAGAGCAGATCCAGCGGCTCGCGATGACTGCCGGGAAGCAGCCGGGTTCCGCCGGTTCGCTCGTTGAAGTCGGTGAGCACCCACATGCAGGTGCAGCCGATGGGTCGCTCATGCGGCCGGGGTACCGGAACCAGGGCATCGTCGGGATGCAGCGGCTGGATGGTGTTCCAGTTCGGCTTCAGGTCGATGCCGGAGTAGGTCGAAAGCAGGAAGTCCTGGCCGAGCACTCCCTCGACCACCTGCGTCACGGTGGGGTCGATCGGCACGTCCCAGAAGATGGGGTCGATGCGCAGCAGTCCGGCGGTTCGATAGAAGGAGCTGTCCTCCTCGCTCTCGCCGGGCTCCAGCGGGCGCAGCGTGTCACGCTCGATCTCGCGGATGCGTTTGAGGAAGCCCTCGGCCCGCTCGGCGGAAAACACGTTCTCGAGGATCGTGAAGCCCTGGCTCTCAACGGCTTCGAGGTGGGTCTGAAGCTCTGCTTCTTGCATGGATTCCTCCAGCGGCGAGTCGCTTGCAAAAGGTAGCGCCTCGCAGCCGTGAATTCAGAGCAGCCGGTTTCAGCGTAGACGGTAGGCGCTGCCGTCCTTGGCGAGGTCCGCTTGATTGGGCCCCCGAAGCAGTTCGCTCACCGGCGGTCCGACGCGCTCTGCCAGGGCGCCGAGCTTCACCAGATCGAACCCGTAGGCCTCGGCGGCGTTCTCGCCGAGCATGGCGCGCACCTCGGCCTCCGGCAGTCCCCCGAAGGTGTGCCGCAGGCGCGAGGCCGTGTTTGGCCAGGTGCCCTCGACGTGCGGGTAGTCGGTTCCAAACATGAGTCGGTCGATGCCGATGCGCTCGCGCAGCTCGCACTCGAGCCTCGTCATGAAGGAGGCCCCGGCCCAGCACTGGCGCGCGAAGTATTCGCTCGGCTTCAGCGGCAGATCGCGACGCAGCTGCGCGAACAGCGGGCCCTGGTGGAGGTAGTCCATGAACTCGAGCGTGCTGGGAATCCAGTCGACCGTTTGCTCGGTGATCATCAGTCGCAGCCCGGGATGGCGCTCCAGCACACCGGCCCAGAGCATGAACCAGAACGGGCGGTGGGCCCAGAACGTGACCTCGGTGAGGAACGCGCCGAGCGCGCCGGGGTGCTCGCCGTAGTCGGGAGTCGCTCCGCCGTGGAGGTTCACGGGCATCGCCAGCTCTTCGCAGGTCGACCAGATCGGCTCGTAGCGCGGGTGGTTGTAGTGCGGAAGGCTGGACAACGGCTCGCCGACGAGCGGCAGCAGGATTCCCCCGAAGAGTCCGGCCTCGCGCGCACGGCGGATTTCGGCGACCGCGGCCTCGATGTCGTGCATTTCGAGGACGGCAATGCCCGCGCGCCGACCCGGCGCCGCCTGACAGAACCCGGCGAGCCAGCGGTTGTAGGCGCGTGCCCCTTCGAGGCGCAGCTCCGGGCTCAGCTGCCCGCGCCGCAGCGGCGTGAAAGGCACGCCGTTGTTGAAGATGACCTCGGCTACGACCCCGTCCGCCTCGAGATCGCGCAGCCGGATCTCGTGATCCCAGGCTCCCTGCGCGCCACTCGCCACCAAGTCCTGGTTCTTCTCGGCCGCCTCGATGTACTCCTCGTCGAAGAGGTTGCCCCCGATGCGTTCGCGCCGGGCCTCGGCCGCCTCGCGTTCGGTCTGCGTCAGCCAGTCGTCGAAGGCCGCGCGGTGTGCCTTGGCGATGAACGAACGGTATTCCGGCAGCGGCGGCGCGGCGTGGCAATCACTCGAGATCAGGGTGTAGCGGGTCATCGGATTTCCCTCCGTTCCTGTTCCTGTTCAAGTTCCAGTTCCAGTTCCAATTGAATCAAGCATTGAATCAAGCATTGAATCGAGAATGGAATCGAGAATCGGGCCAGAGGCTGACCCTTCGCGGGTCGGGGAAGCGCAGCGGGAAGTTCGGCTCGACGTCTGCCATCCCCGTTAGTAGACCACGATCCCGTCCGTCTCGGAAGCCCCAGCCGCCGGCGTCCGTGCGCTGAACGCCTGAGTGGCTCGGGCCGGCCGAATCTGCCCGCTCGGAGCAGAAGATCGATAGCGAGGCGAAGATTTCCGCCACCGGGCACTTTCAAGGATCCCCCAGTCGGTCGAAACGAGAGCCATGAACGATCCGGCCAGCCAGGGGCGCTGCGACCCGGCGGCGATCGGCCTCGGCGACGCCGTCGTAATGAACCGCATGTTCCTCTGGGGCTTCTCGATGCTGACGGCCGTCAGCATCAGCACCTCGGTGACGTTGCTCGAGGCGCTGGCCCAGGGCTGATTCAGCCGTCTTCGACGGGCACTGCCGAACGCCCGATCCGCGCTGGGCAGTGTATGCTGGCCCGGTTGCGGCCCGGATTCAGTCGCCGGGTCGGCCGAGGAGGCAAGCATGGCGCTCGAGCACGATCCCGATCACGTCCCGGTGGTGGAGCGCGACCTCGACTACGGCTGCTTCGAGCTCACGACGCTCACGCCGCACATCGGTGCGGAGATCCGGGGCCTCGACCTCTCCGCGCCGCTCTCGGACGAGCAGGAGAAAGAGCTGCGCCGCGCCTTCCACGACTGGATGGTGCTGGTCTTTCCCGATCAGCAACTCACGCCGGGGCAGCACAAGGCGCTGGCCCAGCGCTTTGGGAGTCTCCACATCCACCCGCAGCTGCGCGGTGCGAAGATGGCCCACCCCGAGGTCCTGCCGGTTGTAACGAACGAACACTCGCGCTTCACCGCTGGCGATGGCTGGCACACGGACGTGACCTGCGACGAGATCCCGCCGCTGGGCTCCATGCTCTACCTCCGAGAGACTCCGGCGTGCGGCGGCGGCGACACGCTCTACGCCGACATGTACATGGCGTACGAGCTGCTCTCGGAGCCCATGCAGCAGTTCCTCGAGGGCCTGACGGCGATCCACGACGGCGCCGGGCCGTACGCCGCGCAGCAGGCGCTGGGTCTCGGGAGTCCCGAGCCCGGACAGGAGTTTCCGCGCGCCGAACACCCTGTCGTGGTGCGCCACCCGGAGACCGGCCGGAAGCTGCTGTATGTGAACAGCGGGTTCACGACCCGACTCGTGGGCCTCAGCGCCGCCGAGAGCCGCAGTGTCCTGGATCTGCTCTTCCGCCACATCGAGTCGACGCCCAAGCTGTGCTGTCGCGTCCAGTGGACGCCCAACACGCTCACCTTCTGGGACAACCGCTGCACCCAGCATCACGCGATCTGGGACTACTACCCCCATTCAAGGGTCGGCGGTCGCGTCTCCATCCTCGGGGACACCCGCCCGACTGCCTGACGCCCGGCCGCGCGGAAAATCACCCCATCGCGAACCCCGTCCGTGGCAGCGCCTCGCCACGCTCTGGCCCTTGACTTGAAGTGCACTTCAAGTGGTAGCCTGTCTCGAACCCAATCTTCCCCCGATCCCAAGAGAGGTAGCCATGACCGAGATCCGAGCGATCTGCGATCTGTCCGACGAAGCTTTCGAGGCGAGGCGCGCCCAGCTGCGCGAGGGCCTGGTTTCAAAGGCCCGCGGCAGGGAGGAGCTGTCCGACGGGCTGGCACTCCGCTTCGATGCGACGCCCGAGCTGCGCGAGGAGCTCGACGCCTTCATTTCCTTTGAGCGCAAGTGCTGCCCGGGGTTGGACTTCTCGGTACGCGACGAATCGGCTGCGCTGCGCCTCGAGATCCGCGGGATCGATCCCGAAGCGAGCCTGTTCGCCGGCATCGGCGCGGCCCGCGGCTCCGAGCGGCGCGCCGGACGCGGCTGGCAGCGGCTGCTGCGTTCGGCCGGGCTCGGCGCCATCGTTGCGTTCGTCCTGTTCTGTCTGGTTCCGATCGGCCTGGTGGCCCTGCTGGGCGCCCAGCTCGCGGCGCCTTTGGGCGCCCTCGACAATCCCCTTGCCGTGGCAGCCGGCGGGTTGGTTTTTGCGGTCCTGCTGTGGCGCTGGGAGCGGCGGCGCGAAGCCGCCCGGCTGGAGAGCGCGGCGTCCGGCGGCGGCGGCTGCTGACGATGGACGCCGTCGAGGTCTTCGGCAGCGCCGCGCTGCTGGCGATGCTGATCTTCTACGCGCTCGAGTCGCGGGGTCGCCACTTCGTGCTGCTGTTTGCGGCCGCCTGCGCGGCCTCGAGCAGCTACGCCGCCCTGATCGCCGCCTGGCCGTTCGCCGCGGTGGAGGCGGTCTGGGCGCTGGTGGCGCTGCACCGCTGGCGGCTGAGCGCCAGCAAGCGGCCCGCGCGCAAACTGGCAGGCGGCTCGCGCGCAGACTAACAGGCGGCGCGCGTGCAGTCCTCGAAGGTGGGACACTCGCAGCCCATCATCTTGCGCAGCACGCTGCGCATGCGCTCCGCCTCTGCGAGGCGCGCCTCCACCTCTACGAGTTTTTTCTGGGCCTGTGCGCGCCAACGCGGCCCAGGCGGCGTGCGGCGCGAGACGCCGCGCAGCAGCCGCCGCGTCTCGGCGATCGTGAAGCCGGCGCTCTTGGCCAGCGCGATCAGGGCGAGGCGGTCGAGGATGTCGGTCCCGTAGACGCGTGCGTTTCCAAAGCGGTCCGCCTTGGGAATCAGGCCTTCCCGCTCGTAGTAACGGATGGCCGAGGTCGCGATTCCGGCGCGCTGCGCCACTTCACCGATCCGGAGCGCCATCGGGTCCTCCTCTGTTTTTGGACTTGAAGTGTACTTCAATCAGATTTCGCACCCACGGGTTCAGCGCGGCCGTGGCACAATGGCGGCGACCACGGCAATCATGAGGAGATCTCCATGTCGACGCGCGGGTCCGTCATCGAGGCGGCAGAGAAGTACCTGTTCCACGGGCTCGTCGAGCACGACGGCAGCAAGGTGCCGCTGGCCGACGACGTCGTCCGCATCGAGCAGGGCCGAAACACCGGCCAGGGCCGCGACGAGCTGATCCAGGCGCTGGCACACGACATGATGAACGTCATCACCGGGATTCGCAACGTCCGCTGGATCGTCGAAGGCGAGCAGGCGGTGGCGTTCTACGACCTCGACGTCACGGTTTCCGATCGGCCGGTGCTGATCTCGGAGCGGTTCCGTGTCGTGGATGGGCTCATCACTGAGATCGAGGCGATCTTCCACGGGCAGCCTGCGACGGGTGGCGAGTCCTGATGCTGGGACGCCTCGACGGCAAGGTCGCGCTCGTGACCGGGGCGGCGCGCGGTTCGGGCGCTCTCATCGCCAAGCGCCTCGTGGAGGATGGCGCTCGGGTGGTGCTCACCGACATTCTGGACGATCGCGGCAAGCCCGAGGCCGAAGCGCTCGGCGCTGCGGCGCGCTACCAGCATCTCGACATCACCGACGAGCAGCAGTGGCAGGCGGCCGTCGACTTCACACTCGCGGAGTTCGGTGGTCTGACGACGCTCGTGAACAATGCTGCCGTGCTGCACATCGCACCGCTCGAGCTCGGCCGCTACGGCATTCGCGTCAACTCCGTGAACCCGGCGATGGGCAATCCGGAGATGGTGCTCGAGTCGCTGGGGCTGACGGGCACCGACCTCGGAGCACTGCGGGGGACCGGCGGCCGACAGAAGCGCGGCGCAGCCGAGAAAGGCGCCGCGCTGAGCGGCGGCAAGTCGATCCTGCGCCGGGGGGAGATGGCGGACGTGGCGAACGCCGTGGCGTTCCTGGCCTCGGATGACAGTTCCTTTTTCAACGGCGCGGACTTCGACCTGGACGGCGGCCTCACGGCGGGCATCTTCCTGCCCGGCGAGATTCCCGGCGCGCCCAGGCCCGAACCGGAAGGGTCGTCCTGAATTCAGAATCGTTGATACTCTGGATGGAGTAGAGCTTTGACCTGCCTGTGAGTCCGGCCAGCCCCCAGTCCGGCCAGCCTCCAAACGGGCCGCTCCCGCCGGCAACGAGGACACGCCATGAGTGCTGCACACGGCCTTTCCAGCCCGATCGATGGCAAGAGCGCTGCACAAGGCGGCCTCGCCCCCCCGACCGCCTCCGGTGGGCTTCCCTTCCTGGGACACCTGCTCGAGCTGCGGCGCCAGCCGATCGCGCTGATGCAGCGCGTCTACGATGAGTGCGGCGAGATCGGAGAATTCCGGCTGGCGAACTCCGAGATCGTGTTGATGACGGGGGCCGGGCCCGCCGAGGCGTTCTTCCGGGCTCCCGACGAGCAGCTCGACCAGGCCGCTGCCTATCCCTTCATGAAGCCGATCTTCGGACCGGGCGTGGTCTTCGACCTGCCGGTCGAGCAGCGCAAGCAGACGCTTCGCACCCGGGCGCTCCAGGACAAACACATGCGCCGGCACGCCGAGGTGATCGCGCGCGAGACCGAGCAGATGTGCGATCGCCTGGGCCCATCGGGTGAGATCGACCTGCTGGATTTCTTCGGAGAGCTCACCACCTACACCTCGACCAGCACGCTGATCGGACCGGAGTTTCGCGATCAGCTGGCGCCCGTCGGGAGAGAGTTCGCGAAGGCCTTCCAGGACCTCGAGAAGGGCACGGACGCCCTGGCCTATGTGAACCCCTATCTGCCGCTGCCGTCCTTCCGCAGACGCGACAAGGCTCGCCTGCGCCTGGTCGAGCTGATCACCACCATCCTGGAAGACCGCAAGAGCCAGGGAATGAAGTGCCGCGACCTGCTCCAGGTCATGGACACCGTGCTCGACGAGAACGGCGAGCGGAAGTTCAGTCGCTCGGAGATCACGGGGATGATCATTGGGATGATGCTGGCCGGACATCACACGAGCCAGGGCACGGCTTCCTGGGCGCTGATCGAGCTGCTGCGCAATCCCGAGTGCAGCCGGCGCGTCGTCGATGAGCTCGACGATCTCTACGCCGACGGACGCGAGGTGAGCCATCAGGCCCTGCGTGAGATCCCGCTGCTCGAGGGTGTCATCAAGGAGACACTGCGCCTGCATCCCCCGCTCATCATCCTGATGCGGAAGGTGATGTACGACTTCCACTACGGAGACATCACCATCGAGGCGGGCAAGCTGGCGGCCGTTTCGCCCGCGGTCTCGAACCGGCTCCCCGAGGTCTTTCCCGATCCGCACCGCTTCGACATCGATCGCTACAGCGACGAGCGCCGGGAGGATGCGAAGAACCCGTGGACCTGGATCCCCTTCGGCGCCGGGCGCCACAAGTGCGTCGGCTCGGCCTTCGCCGTGATGCAGATGAAGGCCATCTTCAGCATCCTGCTGCGCCGCTACGAGTTCGAGTTCAGTCAGCCCGCGGAGAGCTACGTGAACGACCACTCGAAGATGGTGGTGCAGCTGAAGCAGCCGTGCCGTGTCCGCTACCAACGCCGAGAGCTGAGCGACGCGCAGCTTTCGCGTCGACCGGCTGTCGTCGCAGCCGAAGCGGAGGCCGTGTCGCAGCGGCCGTGGCATGTCGTGGTGGATCTGGATCTGTGCCAGGGCCACGCGGTCTGCACCGGAGAGGCGCCCGAGATCTTTGCACTCGGCCAGGGCAACCAGCTGCAGATCCTGGTCGAGAAGCCCGGCCCGGAGCTGCGCCGAAGGGCCGAGAAGGCCGTTCGCTACTGCCCCAGCCAGGCGCTTCGCATCGTCGAGGAGTGAAGCCACACCCGCCCCAGCGCACGAGCCCGCCGCCTCCGCCGGGACCCAGCCACGACGGTGCCGAATCCGTCCGGCATCGAGGTGGGGATTGCGGCGTTGCGATGCGGCCTCGACGTGGATTCAGGCGTCTGCTCGAGGGATCACTTCGGCCATCAGCGCTTCGAGTTCGTCGCTCGGCTGGCGGAGCTGCGCGACGATGGATCGGGCTCGTGGAGAGAGGCGCTGGTAGCCCCACAGGCAGCGCCGCAGTGTCTCCGTGCGGCTGTTGCGGAGGTGATAAAGGGGCAGGTTCACGTCGAAATAGGAAATGCTGTCGGCGTCCACCAGCAGGTCAGCGCGAAGATCTCCCCCGACTTCGTGGCGACAAACCAGACGGTGGACCTCTCGCGTCAGCGACTCATCTCGAACGCCGCTTTCCTGCAAGATCTCTACCAGCATCTCCGCGCCGTTGCGTGCGTGGGCGGCCTTGAAGGCGTCGTAGTCGTCGAAGTCGGCGCGCTGAACCTTCCGTGTGGACACGGCGCGGTCGATGTCGTGGCCGAGGGCCGCAAGCTGGAGTGGCGCATCGGCGTCGGGATCGAGGCGTAGCAGCCACTCGAGGGTATTGCTGGAGTGCCGCGGATCCTCGGGAACCGACGAGCCGGCGATCACCTCGGCGATTCGCAGCCGTGTTCGCTCGATGGGATCCATCTCGTCCGTCAGGCGGGAGCCCGGGCGTCGCGAGCGGCGGCGACGCGACGGACGGTCTCGATGTTCATGACGGCCGCGATCACCGAGAGTGCGAGGAACGGCAGGTTGACCACCGCTCCCAGGGCAATCACGAGCACTCGCAGATCGCGACCAATGCGGAAACCCCTGCCTTCGCCTCGCTCAAAGCGCGTCTTCATGAGACTGTCGTGCTTGTCGGCGGTGTAGCTGACCATGAAGGATCCGGTGATCGCCAGAAACCCCACCCCGAGGACGAGGGCGGACCCCTGGGTCGCAAACACGTGCCAGCTGAGGCCGAAGAGCAGGAAGGCGTCGGAGTAGCGGTCGAGCACCGCGTCGAACCAGCCCCCAAAGGCGCTCTCTCGGCACTGGAGGCGCGCCACCTCGCCGTCGCAGCCATCCACCACCGAAGCGAGCTGGGCCAACAGACCGCCGAGGGCCAGGGTGAGAGTTCCGCCGACGGCAAACAGAGCGGCGGCGATCAGCGAGAGTGCGAAACAGAAAACGGAGATCTGATTGGGCGTCACCGAGCGGGTGACGAGCCGACGGGTAATGCGCGTCGAGAGCGGTCGATTCAGGTAGCGGGAGATGGGTCCATCGCCGAGCTTCGGCAGTCGCTCGATCAGCGCTCTCTCGGCACGCCTCACCGCACCCCGATCGTCCACGTCGATCCAGAAGGCATCGCCGATGTCGTGGACCTGCACCTTGCGCGACTCGGCCAGCACCCGGATGCCACCCGACAGCGTCTCGTCGTCGTCACGTTCTCGGGAACGCTCGAGCGCCGCGAAGAGGGCGGGGGAGCAGACGAAGCAGCCCGTGTCGAAGGCGTTGTAGTCCTCGAGTTGCTTGCCGATGCTCTTGAGCCGACCGCCTTCGGTCCGCACCCGGGTTACGTCGGCGAGGTCCACCAGGGGGTTGCGCAGATTGAAGTCGACCGCGAGGCGCACGGTCCCCTCTTTCAGCGGTGAGGCGAGCAGCTCGGGAAGTAACCGCGGGCCCAGCAGGTGATCGGCCATCAGCAGCACGAACGGCTCATCCCCGATGGCTTCCCGCGCCTTCAGGACCGAGATGCCGTTGCCCGCACTCCAGTCTTCGTTGACCACATGGGTGAGGGTGATCTCTCTGCGAATCGTCAAGCGATCGAGGAACTTCCGGATGCGCACACCGTCGTAGCCCGTGACCACGATGAAGTTCTCGAGCCCGGACCTTTTCGCAGTGACGATGGCGCGCTCGATCAGCGGAAGACCCAGCAAGCGGAAGAGGGGCTTGGGCGAGCCATCGCCCGCCAGGCGACTTCCGCGCCCAGCGGCGATCACCACGCAATGGCGTACCGCTTCAGACATCCCGCCGTCCGGCGATGAAATCCTCCGTACGGGTGTAGGCCTCGTCATCGGTGAACTGCTCGGGGGGGTGCTTCATGAAGTAGGAGGACGGTGACAGCAGCGGTCCTCCCACGCCCCGATCGAGCGCGAGCTTTGCGCAGCGGATGGCGTCGATCGACACACCCGCCGAGTTGGGCGAGTCCTCCACCGAGAGCCGCAGCTCGAGATTCATGGGGACGTCTCCAAAGAGCCTCCCCTCCATCCGCAAGAAGCAGACCTTGTTGTCGTTCTGCCACGCCACGTAGTCGCTGGGCCCCACGTGGATGTTGTCGTCGGCAATGCGCTGGCCCGTCACCGATTGCACGGCCTCGGTCTTCGATTCCTTCTTGGACGCCAGGCGGTCTCGGTTCAGCATATTGAGGAAGTCGGTGTTGCCGCCCGTGTTGAGCTGGTAGGTGCGCTCCAGCTTGACGCCGCGCTTGCGAAACAGGTCGGTGAGCATGCGATGGGTGATGGTGGCACCGAGCTGGGCCTTGATGTCGTCTCCCACGATGGGAAGGCCCCTCTCCTGGAAGCGCTGCGCAAAGTCGGGGTCACTGGCGATGAAGACAGGGATACAATTGACGAGCGCCACGCCGGCCTCGAGCGCGCACTCGGCGTAGAAGCGGGCGGCCTCCTCAGAGCCCACCGGGAGATAGTTGAGGAGCACCTCGGCCTGCGATTGCTCCAAGGCGAGAACGACCTCCTCGTGGGTGGCTTCGGGGGCATCCGAGGGCAGGAAGGTGCGGTCATCGGGGTACTGCTGCATGTGCTCTGCCACGCCATCGAGAATCCGCCCCATCTGGACCTGCACCCTCGCCTTGGGGAGTTTCTCGCAGAACACCGTCGTGCAGTTGGGCGGCTCGAAGATGGCTTCGTTCACATCCTTCCCCACCTTGCGTACGTCGATGTCGAAGGCGGCCACCACCTCGATGTCGGAGG
>Ga0209988_10000925_pt1 | contig 18826 bp, 20 predicted proteins | sample N075metaG_FD_183115 | JGI IMG/M metagenome (GOLD analysis project Ga0209988, IMG submission 183115) | Deep subsurface microbial communities from Kermadec Trench to uncover new lineages of life (NeLLi) - N075 metaG (SPAdes) (version 2) | ecosystem: Environmental > Aquatic > Marine > Ocean trench... | reverse complement strand
GTGGCAAGTGCCTTCGACGCGGTGGCGAGCCTTGCGAGGTTTCCGCGCCGCTGCGCTCACGCTCCCGAGGAGCCGAGGCTTCGCATCGGGCTGCGCCAACTGATGTTCGGCAACTACCGCATCCTGTTCACTGTCGACGACGAGCACCACGTAGTGACCGTGCCACACATCCGGCACGGTTCGCGCAAGGCTTTCTCTGCTGAGGAACTCGCCCTCCCAGACTCTCCGGAAGACTGATGGGCAGCCCACCCATGTCCCTCGACACAGAAGCCCCCGGTCTCGCGCGCGCGATAGCGCGCCTCCATGCCCACGTCGGCGTGCTGCTCGAGCGCGCGGGTCAGCGCGCGCTCCGCCTGCACGCGGACGAGGTCACGCTGGAGCACCTCGTCGGGGCCGTGATGGAGGACGAGGAGTGCGCAGCGAGCCAGGCCGTGCTGCACGCGTTCGCCGATCCCGAGACGCTCTCCGTCGAGCTGCTCGCGCTCTCGCCCGGCGTGATGGTCGTCAGCTCGGCGTCCACCCTGCCCTTCTCGCCACGCGCCTTCGAAGCCCTGGTCGGCGCGCGCGACGATGCGGCGGAGCGCGGCGCCGACGAGGTGACCGAGGCCGTGTTGCTCCTGCACTCGGCGCGCCACCTCCCCGAAGATGTGCGCGCGGCGTTCGCGGAGGCCGGCTACGGCGAGGAGCGCTTGAGCGCGCAGCCGGGGCAGGGGCTCGTCGCCGCGTCGGGTCCGCTCTTCAAGCACTTCTCGACGGCTGGCAAGCGGGCGCTCTCGAACGCGAACAAGGCGTCCGCCCGTGCGCGCGAGGACTCGATCGGCCCGGGCCAGCTCTTCCTCGCCTGCCTGGAGGTCGCGCCCGCGCTCGCCGGCGACTCGGGTCTCGGGGCGGCCCGGGCGCGCGCCGCGCTCGCGGGGCGGACGGCCGACCCGACGCCCCCGGCGCCGCGGCTCATCCCACCGGACGAGCGGCTCCTGGCGTTCCTGGGCCGACTGCCCGCGGGGGGCGGGAGCCTGGCGCTGCTCCACGCCTGCCACGGCGCGGGAACGGAGGAGATGCGGGAGCTCCTCGTGCGCCACAAGGTCACCGAGGCGCTCCTGGCGCGGGCCATGGGGGCCTTCGAGGACCCCGCGGGCCCCTGACGAGCCCTGATACGGTCTGCGGGCTTCACGGGAAGACTGCGATTGACGATAGTTGAACCTTGGCCTACAAGCATCGATCGTCAGCCGCCAGCAGACCGCGCACCCAGCCATGATCTGCGACACCTGCCAGAAGAACGACGCCACCGTCCACGTCACCGAGCTCCTCGAAGCCGCCGATCCCGGGGGATCCGGGGCGACGGTCTCCGAGCAGCATCTCTGCCCCGTCTGCGCCCAGGCCCTCAAGCTGCCGCGCGAGGCGGTCGGCGATGCTTCGTCGATGGCGGCCGACATCTGGAAGATCCTCAAGGTCTCCGCGCAGCAGGTGCGCAAGCGGCCCTCGCTCGAGTGCCCCGAGTGCCACATGACGCTCGACGAGTTCCGACGTCGCGGCCGGCTCGGCTGTCCCAAGGATTACGAACTCTTCAAGGATTTCCTGGGTGAGCAGCTCGAGCGCATGCACGGTGCCCGCGAGCACAGGGGCCGGCTCCCGGGGATCGGCGAGACCGAGATGCTGCGGATGCAGCGCATCACCGACCTCAAGGACGAGCTCGAGCACGCGATCCAGGAGGAGGCCTACGAGCAGGCCGCCACGCTCCGGGACGAGCTGAAGCAGCTCGAGACCGAACAGGCCGCCCCGGCCGAGCCCCTGTGACGACGGCGTGCAATTCCGGGATCGAACCGGGCTGCGCGGGCCCGGCCACAAGACCAGCGAAACAGACCCTCCAGCCCCCCTCCATGGGTAGACTCTCTACCCTGGGGAGACCCGGGCGGCTCGGGCGGACGACCGTGCCCGAGGCAGCGGTAAACCCCGGGCCCCTTGAAGGCCGAAAGATAGATACCTAGAAGGGTTCCGGCCTCCGACTCTCGGCGGCCCCCCAGTCCGAGCCCCACTGACACCTCCGGAAGCTCTACAGAGGAGATCATGTTCGATCGGTTCACGGATCGCGCCAAGAAGGTCATGCACATTGGCCGGCAGGAGGCGTTGCGGCTCAACCACGAGTACATCGGGACGGAGCACATCCTGCTCGGGCTCGTCCAGGAGGGCAGTGGCGTCGCCTCGAACGTCCTCAAGAACATGGACATCGAGCTCAACAAGATCCGGATGGAGGTCGAGCGCGTCGTCCAGGCGAACACCTCGAAGGTGATGATGGGCCAGTTGCCCTTCACCCCGCGCGCCAAGAAGGTGCTCGAGCTCTCCGGCGAGGAGGCGAGCAACCTCGGCCACAACTACATCGGGACCGAGCACCTGCTGCTGGGCCTCATCAAGGAGAACGAGGGCATCGCGGCCCAGGTCCTCATGAACCTCGGCGTCAAGCTCGAGGACGTGCGCGAGGAGGTCCTCGACTTCCTGGGCGCGGACACCTCCGACGACGATGACGACGACGCGACGCTCACGGAGGAGTCCTCCGGCTCCGCCGCCTCGAAGAGCAAGACCCCGGCTCTCGACTCGTTCGGCCGCGACCTGACCGAGCTCGCCGCGGAGGGCAAGCTGGACGTCGTCATCGGCCGTGAGCCCGAGATCGAGCGCGTCATCCAGATCCTGTCGCGGCGCACGAAGAACAACCCCGTGCTCCTCGGCGAGCCCGGCGTGGGCAAGACGGCGATCGTCGAGGGCCTCGCCCAGCAGATCGTGGACAACACCGTGCCCGAGATCCTGCGCGGCAAACGCATCGTCGTGCTCGACCTCGCGCTCATGGTCGCCGGCACGAAGTACCGCGGCCAGTTCGAGGAACGCATCAAGGCCGTGATGACCGAGGTGCGCCGCGTGAAGGACGTCGTGCTGTTCATCGACGAGTTGCACACGCTGGTCGGCGCGGGCGGCGCCGAGGGCGCGATCGACGCCTCCAACGTCCTCAAGCCGGCCCTGTCACGGGGCGAGATCCAGTGCATCGGCGCGACGACGCTCGACGAGTACCGCAAGCACATCGAGAAGGACGGCGCGCTCGAGCGCCGGTTCCAGTCGGTCAACGTGGAGCCGCCGACGCCCGATCAGGCGCTCGACATCCTCAAGGGCCTCCGCGACCGCTACGAGGCCCACCACCGCATCGCCTACACGGACGAGGCGCTCGCCCAGTGCGTCGAGCTCTCCAACCGGTACATCAACAACCGCTTCCTGCCCGACAAGGCGATCGACGTGATGGACGAGGCGGGCGCGCGCGTCCGCATCAAGGCCATGGTGCCGCCGCCGGACCTGCGCGAGATCTCCGAGGAGATCGAGCAGCTCGAACGCTCGAAGGACGAGGCCGTCTCCGCCCAGGACTTCGAGCAGGCCGCCTCGGTGCGCGACCAGGCCTACCAGCTCAAGAAGAAGAAGGAGACGATCCAGAACACCTGGCGCAAGGAGCAGCAGGAGAAGGAGAAGGTCGGCGAGGTCGACGCCGACGTGATCCAGGAGACCGTGTCGAAGATGACCGGCATCCCGCTCACGCGCCTCGAGAAGGGCGAGCGCGAGCGCCTGCTCCAGATGGAGGACGAGCTCGGCCGGGTCGTCATCCACCAGGAAGAGGCGATCAAGGCGATCGCCCGCTCCGTCCGCAGGTCGCGCTCGGGCCTCAAGGACCCGCGCCGCCCGATGGGCTCGTTCCTGTTCCTCGGCCCATCGGGGGTCGGCAAGACGTTCCTCTGCAAGCAGCTCGCCAAGTTCATGTTCGGCGACGTGGACGCCGTCATCACGATGGACATGAGCGAGTACATGGAGAAGCACAACGCCTCCCGCCTGGTGGGCGCGCCCCCCGGCTACGTCGGCTACGAGGAAGGCGGCCAGCTCACCGAGAAGGTGCGCCGGCGCCCCTACTCGGTCGTGCTCCTCGACGAGATCGAGAAGGCCCACCCCGACGTCTTCAACATGCTCCTGCAGATCATGGAAGAGGGCCGGCTGACGGACTCGTTCGGACGTCACATCGACTTCCGCAACGTCATCCTCATCATGACGAGCAACCTCGGGTCGCAGCAGATGAAGGCCGGCTCGCAGCTCGGCTTCGGCCGGCTCGACAAGTCGGAGACGAGCGGCGATGACCGCAAGAAGCGGATGACCGCCGACGTCATGATCGAGGTCGAGCGCCACTTCCGGCCCGAGTTCCTGAACCGCCTCGACGAGTCGATCGTCTTCAACTCCCTGACCCACGTGGACCTGCAGACGATCGTCCACCTGCAGCTCGACGAAGTGCGCGTGCGGCTTCGCGATCACGACATCGAGCTCGAGCTCGATCCCGCCGCGCTCGGCTTCCTGATCACGAAGGGCTTCCACGAGGATTACGGCGCGCGCCCGCTGCGCCGGGCGATCGAGCGCTTCATCGAAGACCCCCTGGCCGAGCACCTGCTCCGCGACGAATTCGGCGAGGGCGCCAAGGTGTACGCCACACCGGCGGAAGACGGCGAGAGCCTCAGTTTCAGCGAGAAGGCCCCCGACCCCGCCGAAACCCGTCGAGACCGCCGCGGTCCAGAGCGACTGACTCCCCCCCCCGTCCCCCTACTTCCCGCCCCAGCCGTGGCGGGAAGGGAAGGGCGGGAAGTTACGGAGACGGGGGCTTCCGTGGAAGTTGCCACAGGGCGTATCCTGGGCGGTCGACCAGCCCCCCAGAGCCAAGGCACACGACATGCTCCAGCTCCTCATCGTGAGCGCGCTCCTCGCACCGATCCCCGTCCAGGACGAGGGGCGGCCGGCCCCTGACACGGCGCGGGTCGAGGCCGCGGTCATGGCGCTCCGGGTCGCCTCCAAGGCGAAGGACCCCGCCGAGCTCGTCATCGCCATCCAGGGGCAGTCCGACGTCCTGGACGCCGAGGTCGTCGGGTGGATCGCCAAGGGCCTGAACCACAAGGATGAGTCGGTCCAGAACGCGTCGCTCTACGCCCTGCGGTTCATGGATCACCCGGCGGCGGTGAAGGCGCTCCACAAGCTCGTGAAGCGTGACCGGAAGCTCCACAAGTCTCCCGAGCGCTACGAGAACGTCCTCCGCGCGATCGGTCAGCACGGCGACGTCGCCTCGATCCCGATCCTGCTCGACAAGTTCTTCAACGTGCAGGACCACAAGGTGATCAAGGCGCGGATCTATTCGCTCGGCAACATCCGCTCGAAGGAGTCGGTGAAGGCGCTCTTCCAGGTCATGAAGTCCGGGGACCGCAAACGCGTCCAGAACTACATGAAGGAGATCCGCATCTCACTCATGACGCTCACGGGGGTCGATCAGGGCACCTCGCAGGACCTGTGGATCAAGTGGTGGAACAACAACAAGCGGACGCTCGAGGTCGCGCCGCGAGCGCCGCTCCTGCCGGAGGCCGTCAAGCGGCGCTGGGACTCCTTCTGGGGCAACCGGCGCACCTACGATCGCAGCAAGAAGCGCCGCGAACGCGGCAGCGACCCTGAGACCGGCGGCGACGGGTCGTAGTGCCCCGGATCGAACCCGAGGAGCAGGACTTCGACCCTGAAGAGTTCTCCGAAGCGGACGCCGAGCGGGCCTTCGCCGAGGGCGTGCGGCTCTTCAACGCCGGGGATTACCACGCGGCCCACGAGGCGCTCGAGCAGTGCTGGTTGGCGACTGAGGGCGCGGACTCCGACCTCTTCAAGGGCCTGATCCAGGCCGCGATCTGCATGTACCACTTCCGGCGCGCGAACCTCGCCGGCGCGCGCAAGCTGTACAGCGGGCACCGGAAGCTCCTCGGTCCGTACCTGCCCGAGCGGCGCGGTCTCGACCTGGACGGATTCCTCGCGGCGATGCAGCGGACCATGCGGCCCGTCCTGCGAGCCAGGGCTGACGAGGATGTGAGCTTCGAGTTGGAAGAGCGCCCCATCCTGCGCCTGATTCCACGCCCGGGGAGCGGAGGAAGTCCGCAACCGCGAGCGTCAGGTAGCCTATGATCGATCGCTCCCTGTCCTCTCTTATCCCCTCCCGCGGAGCCCCTCCTCCGCTCCAGACATGGCACACCTCAAGTACGCTGCGCTCGCAGCCGGTTCGGGAATCTTCCTGCTCTGCGGCGCGCTCCAGGCCCAGCAGTTCGTGAACAACACGGCCCAGATCCCCCAGGGGAACCCGGGCAACAATTCGAGCTCGGAGAACGTGGACTTCGGCGACGTCGACCTCGACGGTGACTGGGACGCTGTCTTCGCCGATGGGGGCGACGGGGGGAACGACCAGAACCGCATCTGGATCAACCAGGGCGGGGACCAGAACGGCACGGTCGGGTTCTTCCTCGACGACACTGTGGCGCGCTTCCCCAGCGGTCAAGACCAGAGCCGCGACATCGAGTTCGCCGACATCGACGGCGATACCGACCTCGACATCTACATCTCGAACACGTCAGCGATCATCAACCAATCCAACCGCTGGTGGGTGAACCTCGGCGGCGATCAGGGCGGGAGCCTCGGCTTCTACCAGGACGAGACCGCCGCGCGGTGGGTCGGGCTCGGGGGTCCCGGGTCCTCCATCCCGCAGTCCGCGGTCCTCGCCTCGGGTGGGTTCATCGACTGGTCCTGTGACTGCGACTTCGGGGACCTCGACAACGACGGGGACCTCGACCTGTTCCACTCGACCTACGGCGGAGCGTTCGGCGGGAACGTCCCCTCGCGCATCTTCCTGAACGACGGCCGCGGGTTCTTCACCGAGTTCAATCCGAGCGGCTTCCAGCTCGCGGGGACGAACATTCTGAATGGCAACCCCGGACTCTGGTGCGATGGCACGCAACTGAACTTCACGACGAACAGCGACGGGACGAACTGCGACATCGCCATGACCGCGCTCGACATCGACATCGGGGACATCGACGGGGACTTCGACCTCGACATACTCCACGGCTCCAGGAGCGAGTTTCCCCGCATGTTCGCGAACCGCCTCGATGGTTCGAACCTCGCACCCGCGATGGGGGGTGGGCAGCTCGGGTTCCGCGACGTGACCGGCATGGTGTTCCCGCCGAACTACGCCTCGGGCGGGAACTACGAGCAGGAGATGGGCGACTTCGACGGTGACGGCGACCTCGACATCTACGGCATGAACTGGAATCCGGGCGTCGGCGACTCGACGTACGAGAACCTGGGCAACGGCATCTTCGCGCCCGGGGTCGTGGTCTCCGGCGCCGGCTCTGACGACAACGAGGCGGACTGCTTCGACTACGACAACGACGGCGACCTCGACATCTACGTCGCCAACTTCTCGGGTCAGGACCGGATCCACCGCAACAACAACAACGGCGGGTCGGGCTTCAGCTTCACGAACGTGACCGGTTCGGTGCTGCCCAGCCTCTCCCGGACCGGTCTCGACGCCGACTGCTGCGACATCGACAACGACGGCGACTACGACGTGATGGTCGGCAACGACAACGGCCAGGGAAACTATCTCGTGGAGAACGTCGGCAACACGCCCGACACCCACGCGCCCTACATCCCGAACGTGGAACAGGCCGTGGACCGCACCATCGGCTCCCTGCCCACGGTCGTCCGGGCCCAGGTCTACGACAACGCCCCCTACTACATCACCTGGTACAACCCCACGTGGGTCGAGGTGACGGTGGACGGCGGCGCGCCCGTCTCCTATCCCGCCGTGAGCTCGGCCGGCCAGATCTTCCGGGCCGAGATCCCCGGCGGGCTCGCGGGCACGATCTGCTACCGCTTCGTGTCGGAGGACCAGTACGGCAACCAGGGCCAGTCGGTCCAGCTCTGCTACGACTCGAGCGGCGCAGGCTGCCAGGAGAGCAACTTCTGCACGGCAGGTCCGAACTCGACGGGATCGCCCGCGGTCATCTCCTCGAACGGCGACTGCTTCGTGTCGAATGGCAACCTCGTCCTGTCGGCGGGTCCGGTCCCGGACCAATTCGGTTTGTTCTATTACGGTGCCTCACAGAACAACGGCGGCGCGGGCACACCTTTCGGCAACGGCCGGCAGTGCGTCGGCGCCGCCGGCGCGCAGATCTACCGCCTCCCGGTGGAGCTCGCGTCCGGCAACGTGCTCAGCCACGCGCTCGACTTCGGCAATCCCCCGGCGCCCTCCGGGCAGATCACGGCCGGATCCACCTGGCACTTCCAGGCCTGGTTCAGGGACCCCGCAGCCGGCGGCGCGTTCTTCGACCTCTCGGACGGGCTGACGATCACGTTCCAGTAGGGGTTCGCCCCGAAGCCGTTCACTCTGGCGGCGACGGTCTGCCCGAATGCGCCCGAGCCCGGGCCCGGGCCCGACCGTTTCCCAACTCCCGACAGGTCGGGCTCGGGCACGTTGGGAAGACCGGCATCGGGCCGAAGTGCACGGCGCTCGACCCGTCGTCCCGGATTCCGAGCGGGCGTGCGCAACCGGTCCGCGCGCCCGCAGTCCTAGTGGGCGTGTCAGATTCCGTTCGGATCGCGCCCGGCTCGGCCTCCTGGCCGCGGTGTCTCGACACGATCGAGGCCGCCCCCGAGGGCCTCTGGGTCCGCGGGCCGCTCGCCGTCCTGCGGCGCGAGCCGCGCATCGCCATCGTGGGCACCCGCTCGCCGACGCCCTACGGCGAGGGACAGGCCCTGCGGTTCGCGCGCGCGTTCGCGCGGGCGGGCATCGTCGTCGTGAGCGGCCTCGCGCGCGGAATAGATCAGGCCGCCCACAGGGGCGCGCTCGAGTCGGGCGGCGACTCGATCGCGGTGCTCGGGAGCGGCGTCGACCGGCCCTGGCCCGCGGGTCCCGTGACCGACGCGCTGCTTTCCTCGGGGCTCCTCGTCTCGGAGTTCCCGCCGGGCATGGGGCCGCGCCGGCACCACTTCCCGCTCCGCAACCGCATCATCTCGGGCCTGGCCGCGGGCGTCCTCGTCGTCGAGGCCGCCTGGGCCTCGGGCTCGCTCATCACCGCCCGCTGGGCGGTCGACCAGGGCCGCACGGTGTTCGCGATCCCCGGCCGGGTCGACCATCCGATGGCGCGCGGCACGCTGCGGCTCATCCGCGAGGGCGCCACGCCCGTCGAGTCACCCGAGCAGGTCCTCGAGGACCTCTTCGGCAGCGTCGCGGCGGCCCTCGCCGCGCGGACGGGACCCGCGCCGAAGGGTCCCACCCCGAAGGGCCTCGCCGCCGAGATCCTCGCGGCGCTCGAGGGGGAGACCGCGAGCGCGGACGACCTCGCGCGTCAGCTCGGGCGCCCGGTCGCGCGCGTCCTCGCGGAGCTCGTCGAGCTCGAGCTCGCCGGCGCGATCGCCCGCTGCCCGGGGGGACTCTACCGACGCGCTTGAGGCGGGCTCGAGGGAAGTGCGGAGCGAGCAGTACGGAGCCGTAACACCTCGTTGCCTCGCCCTCTCCGTTCCGTTCCCTTCCTGCTCTTCCTGCTATGCCTGCTTCTGCTCAGACATGTGCTGCCGCCAGTGCCTGACCAGAAGCAGACATAGACAGGAAGAGCAGGAAGGGAACGAAACGGAGACGATCAAGTAGCGGAGGCGAGCGTGTGCTCGAGGAGCAGCATGACCCCCGCGACGACGGCGCAGCCGAAGAAGAAGTACAGGATCCGCTTGGGTACGACGCGCAGCGCGGCGGCGTCGGTCGCCTCGCTGAACATCGCGCTCACGATGACGATCACGGCGCCCGTGACGGCGAAGATCAGGAGGTGGAAGGGCAGATCGTTCACGCCGTGACTCCCATCTCCCGTTCCTCCGGCTCATCCGGCGCGAGGAGGCGATCCTCGCTGTGGCTGTAGGCGTCCAGCATGCCCAGCACGTTGAGGAGGCCCGCGACGCTGGCGATCACGACCCCGGCGTCGGCGTACTGGATGTCGCCGGTGATCGGCGAGTGGCCGTGTACGTACTCCGCGACGATCGCCGGCAGCCCGATCATGAACTGACCGGACCAGTAGTAGAAGTGCCGCTCGCGATCCAGGTTGGAACCCTCCGCGAGCCAGGTCCCCAGCGCGAGCAGACTCACGAGCAGGACGAAGAACGCGACGCCACGGGACACGCGGCCCTGCAGGATCTGACCGCCGCCGGGCACGATCCAACTCGCGAACGCGGCGACGGTGGGACCCGGACCGCGCCCCGCGGGACGGACGGGCTGGCGCGCGTCCAGGTGAGCGCGCGACATGAGGAAGATGTTCAGGATGCCGGAGACGGCGGTCAGGGTCGTCCCGATATCCATCGTCGCCGGCCAGGCGCGCGGCAGGGGTTGGCCGCCCGCCGCGACGAGGCCGTAGCCGTACGTCTTCAACTGGTAGATCAGCGCTCCCAGGTTGCCGATCTCGGGCGTGAGCGCGCCCGCGAACCGGCTGCGCATCTCGAGCGGAAGGTACTCGAGGAACATCCCGTCCGAGAGCAGGACGCCCAGCCCGTAGAGGCCCTCGATCAGCACGAAGCCGATGACCGCGATGAGCGGCCGGCCGAGGTACATGTGCCCCGCGCCCGGGACGAGCCAGGTCAGGAGGAGCGCCAGGTTGGGCTCTCCCGCGCGGACGGGCTTGCCGCTCTTCGAAGGGTCTTGCGCCATGGGCGTGATCGAGGGGGAGAGTTTCTACCAGCCCGCCCGCGGAGCCGCACCCCTTCTACCTGATTCCGCCCCGAATCGGGTAGAAGGGGTGCGGCTCCGCATGAGCGAATCCTTCGAGCACAGGCTGCGCGTCCGGTACGGCGAGACCGACCAGATGGGGGTCGTCCACCACCCGAACTACCTCCTCTACTTCGAGGAAGCTCGGACCGCGTACATGGCCCACATGGGGCTGCCCTACGGCGAGCTCGAGCGCTCGGGCGTCGGCCTGGCGGTGCGCAAGCTCGACCTGCGGTACCGCGGCTCGGCCGTGTTCGAGGACGAGCTGTGCATCCGCGTCACGGTGGGAAGGATCGGCGCGGCCTCGGTCGAATTCCGCTACGAGGTCGTCCGCCTGGCGGACTCGGCCCTGCTCGCGACGGGCTCCACGGAGCTGGCGTGCATCGACCTCTCGCGCGAGGACCGCAAGCCGCGACTCCTACCGGAGGAGCTGCGTGCGCTCCTCGACCCAGCCGGCTGAGGGCCCCCGCGGGGGACGGCCCGGTGCGACGCCTCAGGCCCCCATGTCGGGGCTGCCGTCCTCTTTCGGGTCCCGGCCCGCCTGCTTCCACGCGTGCACGGCGGTGAGCTCTTCGTGAGTGACCGCGATGCGGCCGTAGGCCGGGATGATCGGCGCCTGCGCCGCGAGCACCCGGTCGGAGCAGGCCGTGCAGGTCTCGCCGCTGGAGGTCCGCGAGAGCACCGGCGGGTCCTGAACCCCCTGGCCGCACTGGAAGCAGATGACGTCCTGATTGTCCTTCATGGCAGAGGTTCCATCGGAAGATCGTGGAGCCGGTCTTGAGGCCCGGCCCCGGAGCGGCCGAAGAGGGCACTGGAAACCTACCGTGCACGGAAGATTTCTACCCCGGAATCGTAGCGGGAGGCCCAGGAGTGGCTTATGATTCACAAACCGCACCAAACTAGTGCGCTTTCCCAGACGGCATGCTGCAGCTCACGAAACGAACGGAATACGGCCTGATCGCCCTGATCCACCTCGCGGATCGCGACGGGGACGTCGTGAGCGTGCGCGAGATCGGCGAGCAGTATCCCGTGCCCCTGCGGCTCCTCGCCGAGGTCCTGAAGGACCTCCTGGGCGCCGGCATGCTCGAGTCCCAGCGCGGCGCGGCCGGCGGGTACCGGCTCGCGCGACCGGCCGAGCAGATCACGCTCGGCGAGGTCGTCGCCGCGCTCGAGGGCGAGCCCGCCCTGACGAGCTGCCAGGTCCCCGGCGCGGAGCTGAGCGGCGAGTGCGAGGTGAAGCCCGTCTGCCCCATCCGCTCTCCGCTGCAGCGCATCCGCCTGGGGATCTGGAACCTGTTCCAGAACACGACCGTGCGCTCCCTGGCCGATTCCTCGCTCGAATCCCTCTTCGCGCCGCTCCCGGTCGACTGAGTCCCAGACGAACACGATGAAGCTTCCGATCTACCTCGACTATCAGGCCACGACGCCGGTCGATCCGCGGGTCCTGGAGACGATGCTCCCCTACTTCACCGAGGTGTACGGCAACGCGGCGAGCCGCAGCCACTCCTTCGGCTGGAAGGCGGAGGAGGCCGTCGACACGGCCCGGAATCAGATCGCGTCGCTGATCGGGGCGTCCCGGAAGGAGATCGTCCTGACGTCCGGCTCGACCGAGGCGATCAATCTCGCGCTCAAGGGCGCCGCCAAGATGTACGCGGAGAAGGGCCGGCACATCATCACGAGCATGGTCGAGCACAAGGCCGTGCTGGACACGTGCAAGCACCTGGAGAAAGAGGGCTGCGAGGTGACCTACCTCAAGCCCGACAAGCGCGGGAGCATCTCCCCGCAACAGGTGGCGGCCGCTATCCGCGACGACACGATTCTCGTCGCGCTCATCTGGGCGAACAACGAGATCGGCACGATCAACCCCATCCGCGAGATCGGGGCGATCTGCCACGAGCGGGGCGTGCTCCTCTTCACCGACGCGACGCAAGCCGTCGGCAAGATCCCGGTGGACGTCGAGGCGGACCACGTCGACCTCATGTGCCTCTCGGGGCACAAGCTCTACGGCCCGAAGGGCGTCGGCGCGCTCTACGTCCGGCGCCGGAACCCGCGCGTGCGGCTCGTGGCGCAGATGGACGGGGGCGGGCACGAGCGGGGCATGCGCTCCGGCACCCTGAACGTCCCCGGCATCGCCGGGCTCGGGAAAGCGTGCGAGCTGTGCGAGCGAGAGCTCGAGCAGGAAGCGCAGCGCACCCTTGCCTTGCGCGACCGGTTCGAGGCGAAGCTCCAGAGCGCGCTCGACCACATCCACGTCAACGGCGACCTCGAGCATCGGCTGCCCGGCTGTTCGAACGTCTCGTTCAGCTACGTCGAGGGCGAGTCCCTGCTCATGGGCATCAAGGACATCGCCGTCTCTTCCGGGTCGGCCTGCACGTCGGCCAGCCTCGAGCCGAGCCACGTCCTCTCGGCGATGGACGTCGGCGACGAGCTCGTCCACAGCTCGATCCGGTTCGGCATCGGGCGCTTCACCGATCAGGAGCAGGTCGACTTCGCCGCCGACCATGTGATCGAAGCCGTGAACCGGCTCCGCGACCTGTCTCCGCTCTACGAGATGGTGCAAGAGGGGATCGACCTCAGCACCGTCGACTGGTTGGCACACTGACTCCCGCCCATCCGAGATCCACCGCACGGACCAAGAACACCAAGAACACCAAGAACACCGACAGCCATGGCATACAGCGACAAGGTACTCGACCACTACGACAACCCGCGCAACGTGGGATCCCTCGACAAGCAGAAGCGATCCGTGGGCACGGGCGTCGTCGGTGCTCCCGAGTGCGGCGACGTGATGAAGCTCCAGATCGAAGTCGAGGGCGACACGATCGTGGACGCGAAGTTCAAAACGTTCGGCTGCGGCTCGGCGATCGCCAGCTCCTCGCTCGCGACGGAGTGGATCAAGGGCAAGACCCTGGACGAAGCGAACACGATCAGGAACACGGAAATCGTCAAGGAGCTCTCGCTCCCGCCCGTCAAGATCCACTGCAGCGTCCTGGCCGAAGACGCGATCAAGGCAGCGATCAGCGACTTCAAGTCGAAGCAAGAAGAGAAGGACTGACCCCGATGGCCATTGGACTCACCGAGCGCGCCGTATCAGAGCTCAAGCGCATTCTCAACGACCAGACGATGCCCGATGGCACGGCGCTGCGCGTCGGGGTGAAGGGCGGCGGCTGCTCGGGCTTCTCGTACACCCTGGGCTTCGATGACAGCGTGGCCGAGACGGACCAGATCAACGAGGTCGAGGGCGTGCGTGTCATCTGCGACCCGAAGAGCTTCCTCTACCTGAACGGGACCCTCGTGGACTTCGAGGACAACCTCATGGGCCGGGGCTTCAAGTTCACGAACCCGAACGCCTCCAAGAGCTGCGGCTGCGGAGAGTCCTTCAGCGTCTGAGCGGACGCGCCATGGCCGAGTGCCCGTCATGCGGAGCCGGGCTCGAATCCCCGCTGTGCTGCGACGCCTGCGGAGTCTTGCTCGCTCCCGGAGTCGAACCCGATCCCTTCGAGGTGCTCGGGATCCAGCGCTCGTACGAGGTCGATGAGAAGGATCTGAAGGCGCGCCTCCTGCGGTTCAGCCGGCGAGTTCACCCCGACTTCTTCGCGACGGCGCCCGAGGAGCAGAAGCAGCTCGCCGAGGGCAACACCGCCATCCTCAACCGGGCCTACGCAACGCTCGCCGACGATTTCCGGCGCGGCGACCACCTGGTGAAGTCCGCGGGCGGTCCGAGCGATAAGGAGGAACGCGAGATGCCCCAGGCCTTCCTCGTCGAGGTACTCGAGTGGAACGAGACGCTCGAGGCCGTGCGGGAAGCGCCGCAGGGCGCGGCCGGCAACGGCGATCGGGCGGGCCTCGCCGAGCTGGAGACTTCGCTCCAGGCCGAGCGCGAGGACGCGTTCACGGCGCTCGCATCCGCCCTCGTCCCGCTGCCCGAATCCGGCGCGGACGCCCTCGTCGACGCTCGCAAGCGTCTGAATGCGATCCGCTACATCGATCGCACGCTCGGAGAGATCCGGGACATGCGGCTCCAACAGGCCGCGACCCGCTGAGAATTCAGCACCCATGGGCTACATCGAACTCGACGTCCTGAACAACGACGCCCCCACGCGGCGCGCAATCGGCATCGATCTCGGGACGACGAACTCGCTCGCCGCGATCTGGTCGGACGGCAGGCCGACGATCATTCGCCACGAGGGCGACTCGGGGATGCTCCCCTCCGTCGTGAACATCACGGAGAGCGGGGAGCCGCTCGTCGGACGGCCCGCCCGCGACCAGGCCGTCGTCGACCCTAAGAACACGCTCTTCAGCATCAAGCGCTTCATGGGCCGCGGCCTGGCAGACCTCGCGCTCGACCTGTCCACGCTGCCGTACGACGTGAGCGAGACCGAGCGCGGGCTCGTCCAGATCGAGATCCACGGCAAGAAGTACACGCCCCAGGAGATCTCCGGCCTGATTCTGCAGCGGCTCCTCGAGCACACGTGCCGGGTGCTCGACACGGACGAGATCGAAGGCGCCGTGATCACGGTCCCCGCGTACTTCGACGACGCCCAGCGGCAGGCGACGCGCGACGCGGCGCGACTCGCGGGCATCGACGTATTGCGGATCATCAACGAGCCGACGGCGGCGAGCCTCGCGTACGGGCTCGACCAGAAAGGCGAGGGTACGATCGCCGTGTACGACTTCGGCGGCGGCACCTTCGACATCTCGGTCCTCACGATCGAAGAGGGCGTGTTCCAGGTGCTCGCAACGGCCGGCGACACGCACCTGGGCGGCGACGATCTCGACCGCGTGCTCATCGACCTCGCGCGCCGGGAGCTCGCGGGCGAGATGTCCAAGGCGGAGCTCGCAGACCCCAGCTTCCTGCAAGCCGTGCGCCTCGCGGCCGAGCGGTGCAAGATCGCCCTCACCGAGGACCCCGAGGCCGAGCTCTCCATCGTCGTGCCCGACAAGGGGCTCCACTGGCGGCGCGCCGTGACGCGCGACGAGTTCGAGCGCCTCATCGAGCCGATCGTCGCGCGCACGCTGAACGCCTGCCGTCAGGCCCTCTCCGACGCCGGCCTCGAGCCGAGCGACATCGACGAGGTGATCCTGGTGGGCGGCTCGACGCGCATCCCGGCGGTCCGGAAGCGGGTCGAGGAGTTCTTCGGGCGGAAGCCCCACACCGAGCTGAATCCCGAGGAGGTCGTCGCCCTGGGCGCCGCCGCGCAGGCGCACGTACTGGTCGGCGGGACGCGCGAGTTCCTGCTCATGGACGTCACGCCGCTGAGCCTCGGGCTCGAGACCATGGGCGGCGCCGTGGCGAAGCTCATCAACCGCAACTCGACGATTCCGTGCAGCGTCACCGAGGGCTTCACGACCTACGCCGACAACCAGACGGGCATCGACTTCCACATCGTCCAGGGCGAGCGCGAGCTCGCCCCCGACAACCGCACGCTCGGCCGGTTCAAGCTGACGGGCATCCCCCCCATGCCCGCGGGGATGGCGCGCGTGAACGTGCGCTTCCACATCGATGCGGACGGGGTGCTCACCGTCACCGCCAAGGAGGACTCGACGGGGGTCAAGGCCCAGATCGAAGTCGAGCCGAAGCACGGCCTGACCGACGCCGAGCTGGAGCAGATGTTGCAGGAGTCCATCGACCACGCCCGGTCGGACTTCGACCGGCGCCGGGTGGTCGATCTGCACACGGAGATCGGGACGATGGTCCACGCCACCGAGCGCAACCTCGATACGGCCCGGAAACACCTGGACAAGGAGTCCTACCTGGACCTCGAAGAGGCCCTGGCGGCGGCCCGGGAGGCCGAGCACGAGCAGGAACTGAGCGAGGTCCAGGCCGTTCGCGACCTGCTGGAACGAGCGACACTTCCACTCGCCACGCTCTTGATGGACGGCGTCGCCAAGCAGGCTCTCGCCGGCAAGAAGCTCGAAGACATCTGAGTGAGGTTCCTCTCCCTGCCTTCCTAGCTTGGTTCGCTCCGGTCAGACACCGGCCAGGAGACCGCGCGCGAGCGCGAGCTCGGCGAGCAGGACCGCGCCCCCCGCCGCGCCGCGCAGCGTGTTGTGCGAGAGCGCGACGAACCGCCAGTCGAGCGCACTGCACGGCCGCAAGCGGCCGATGACGGTCGCCATTCCTCGTTCCAGGTCGCGGTGCAGCCGCGGCTGGGGCGCATCCTCGTCTTCGAGGTAGATCGTCGGGCGCGCCGGGGCGCTCGGTAGACCCCGCTCCTGGGGCTCACCTCGGAAAGCGTTCCAGATGGCGACGAGCTCGTCCGCCTGCGCTTCGCGCTCGAGTTCGACGGACACGCACAGCATGTGCCCGTCGAGCACCGGTACGCGGTTGCACTGGGCGCTCACGGCGAGGTCCGACTCGACGAGACGGTCATCCGCGAGGCGCCCGAGGATCTTCCGCGTCTCGACCTCCAGCTTGTCTTCCTCGCCGCGAATGAAGGGCAGCACGTTGTCGATCACGTGCATCGCGGAGACGCCCGGAAGGCCGGCGCCGGAGAGCGCCTGCAGCGTCACGACGTGCGCGCGCTTCACACCGTAGGCCCGGGCGATAGGCGCGAGCGCGAGCACGAGTCCGATCGTCGAGCAGTTGGGGTTCGTGATGATGCCGCCCCCGCCTGGCCCACGGCGCCCGAGGAGCTCCAGGTGGTCGGGGTTGACCTCGGGGATCACGAGCGGAACGCCCGCGTCCATGCGATGGCTCGCGGCATTCGAGACGACGAGGCGGCCGGCCTCCGCGCACTCGACCTCGACCGGACCCGCGACTTCAGGGGGGAGGGCCGAGAAGACGAGCTCGGCGTCCGGCGGCGGCGAGACCGGACCGAGCCGCAGCTCGGCGATCTCCGGCGGGAGCGGCTCCGCGCCGAGCCACTGGACGGCTTCGCCGTAGGTACGCCCACTTTGTGCGCCGAGGCGCACACCGCGCGCAGCTCGAACCAGGGGTGATCGACGAGGAGCTGTACAAAACGCTGACCGACGCTCCCCGTCGCGCCCATGACGGCGACGGGGATTCGGTCACGGATCTCGGTAGGGGTCATCATCCTCTTGCGGGGGGCGTCGGCTGTGGCCCGTCACTATACTGAGCGCATGTTCGATCGCCTCGCGAGCCACCCTCTCCCGATCCTGGCGCTGCTCCTCGTCGCCGGCGCCGGCGGGTGCGCCTCGACGGATCTTCCGACCTCCGGAATCCTCGGAGACTACTCGGGCTTCAAAGCGCGCGACGGCTCCTTACTCGTCGACGCCATCGCCAAACCCGCGGAGCTTCGGCACTACACGAAGATCATGCTCGACCCGGTGCTGGTCTACCTGCACCCGGACGTGAAGGCCGACGAGGTGAAGCCGGCCGACCAGCGTATGGTCAAGATGCTATTGAAGCAGACCCTCCTCGAGGAGCTCGGTCGCTACTACGAAGTCACGACGAGCCCGCTCGCCAAGGGTCCGAACGTCATGGAGATCCGGGTCGCGCTCACGAACGTTCGCAAACCCAAACGCACTGACGCGGGCGTGGACCTCGGCAGCGCTACCATCGAGGTCGAGGTCGTGGACTCGATCACGGGCGAACGCCTCGTCGCCGCCGTCTCCCAGAAGGACGCCATGCGTTTCTCGGAGACGCGCGAGGAGCGCCTGGCCGAGGTAGAACGGATCTTCCAGGAATGGTCCGTCGCCCTGCGCGTCTGGATCGACGAAGCCACGGGCCGGCAGTAGCGCAGGTCCAGTACGAACACCGACCCGACCGCAGGATTCCAAGATGAACATGACTGCCCCCCTCGCCCTCCTCGCCGCCACGTTGCTGGGCTCGTGCTCTTCGGCGACCTACCAGAAGCTCCCGATGCCACCGCAGAACGTCCGGGTCAGCAGGCCGGATGTGGCGCGCATCTACGTGGCCCGCCAGTCCCTGCTCGGCACGATGTTCGACCTGCGCGTCACGGACGTCAGGACGGAGGTCGGGAAGATCTCCAAGGGCGAGTACCTCTGTTGGGAGCGACCGCCCGGGCGCGGACTCATCGTCCTCGTGTACGAAGGGCCCAAGATCGACGGCGGCGACACCGAAGGGCTCCTGCCCATCGAGTGCGAGGCGGGCGAGGTCTACTACTACAGCATCGAGATCGAGGCCAGCCGCAAGAAGCCGTACGGCACGCTCCTCAGCGAGAAGGAAGGCCGCGCCCTGATCGCGAACCGCGAGCCGGCGCCCGCCCAGTAGGAGCCTCGCCGCGTGTC
>Ga0209988_10000924_pt1 | contig 18828 bp, 21 predicted proteins | sample N075metaG_FD_183115 | JGI IMG/M metagenome (GOLD analysis project Ga0209988, IMG submission 183115) | Deep subsurface microbial communities from Kermadec Trench to uncover new lineages of life (NeLLi) - N075 metaG (SPAdes) (version 2) | ecosystem: Environmental > Aquatic > Marine > Ocean trench... | reverse complement strand
TGTTGCCGATCGGCCAACCGAAGGTCCAACCCCCCGTCTCGGGTCCCGTGCCCGTCGGCGTCGTTGCCCCCGCAACCACGTTGCCTCCCTACTGGTTCCCACCGGACGTGGCGACATGGGTCGGCAAACCCTGGACCGACGTGGACCTGATCTCCTACATGGACCCCAAGCCCAGCGGACTGGATTCCGGCACGCGGTACATCGTCTTCTACAACCGCACCTGTGACCACTGCGAAGACATGTTCCGCGAGGACCTGGTTGATCCGCAGTTGGCCGACATGGTCACCGCGATCGAGGTACCGGACAGCAAGGAAAGGTTCCGGAGCCCGAACGCCTGGGTGATGCCGTTTAACGACGCCGAGTTGCTCGCGCTGCCGGTGGGTTGCGACTGGATCATGACCACGCCGCTCGCCCTGCGCATCGTGGACGGTGTGGTCGAATGCGCCACCGAGGGCGACCACCGCGAGTGCATGGAACTGGAATAAAATAGGGGTGGCACGGCCGACGGAGCGATAGCGACGTCGCCCGTGTCTTGGGACGTCGCACCACGGGCGAGCTCGCTAACGCTCGCTCGGCCGTGCCACCCAGCCACCCGTGTCTTTTTTCTTGGATCTGCCTCAAATGGTGCTACGCTTGCCGGACCAGGTTTCTGATACGCTGGCAGTCCTGACAATGCTGAGCCCCACCGACACAATCGAGCAACGCCTGCTGAGGAGAAAGTGCGTGGCATGCGGCTACGACGGCGCACTGCTTCGCGACGGTATGGCTCCTCTGTGCGCACGGTGCGGCTGCGATCTCCGTGAACGACCGGCCCGCAGCTACATCGAGATGGAGGGCTTCCCGCCGCTGCCGCCACGGACATCGCGACGTCGCGACCCCGACGTCGAAGCGCAGCTCGTGCGGCGCTGGGTCGCGTTCATGTTCCTGGTCATGTTCGGACTGGTGATGATCATCTACCTGTCCGCCGCCGCGTTCACCGTCTGAGCCATGAGCGATGCGCTTGCACCGGTGCTGGAGAGGCTGCAAGCCGATTTCGAGAACGCCGTCGCGCGACTGACCGAACTCCTGCGGATCCCCAGTATCTCAACCGACCCGGCGTACCGTCCCCAGACGCGGGCCGCAGCCGAGTGGCTTGCCAAAGATCTCGCGACGATCGGCTTCGAGTCCAAGGTGCACGACACCCCCGGACAGCCGATGGTCACTGCAACCACCCCGGGCCCCGAGTCCGGTGACGCCCCGCACATCCTCTATTACGGGCACTACGACGTGCAGCCGCCCGACCCACTGGAAGAGTGGGACACGGCACCCTTTGAACCGACCATCGTGGATGGCCCGCACGGCAAGCGAATCATCGCCCGCGGCGCCGTGGACGACAAGGGCCAGCTCATGACCTTCGTCGAGGCGTTCCGCGCATGGTTCAACGTGCACGGATCCCTGCCGGTCAAGGCCACCATCCTGCTCGAGGGCGAAGAAGAGTCCGGCAGCCCCAGCCTCGATCCGTTCCTGAGCGCCAACAGGGACCTGCTCGCGGCCGACGTCGCCGTGATCACCGACACCGGTATGTGGGACATCGACACGCCCGCCATTACGTCGATGCTGCGTGGGCTCGTCTACGTCGAGGTGACGCTCCACGGTGCGACCCACGACCTGCACTCGGGCATGTATGGCGGCGTGGCGGTCAACCCCGCCAACGAACTAACACGGATCCTCGGTGAACTTCGCGACGATCGCGGCGTGATCCGGATCCCGGGTTTCTACGACGACGTCCGCGAGCTCACCGATATTCTTCGCGAGCAGTGGGCCCGGCTGGGTTTCGACGAAGCGGCATTCCTCGAGCACGCCGGTCTCAAGACCGCCGTCGGCGAGGCCGACCGCGGACCGCTCGAACGGATGTGGTCGCGACCGACCTGTGACATAAACGGGCTCTGGAGCGGCTACACCGGCGAAGGCGCCAAGACGATCATCCCTGCCCGCGCGTCGGCCAAGATCAGCTGTCGGCTCGTCCCCGACCAGGACCCGCAGAAGATCTACGACGGGCTCGTCGCGTTCCTGCACGAACGCACGCCGCCCGACTGCCGATGGGAAATCAAATCGCACGGCCTGAACCCCGCCGTGCAGGTTCCGACCGATTCGCCGTTCCTGGCCGCGGCGCTTGCCGGTCTCGAGTCGGTGTACGATCGCCCGGCGCTGCTGATCGGCTGCGGTGGCTCGATCCCGGTTGCCGGGTCGTTCCAGCGTCTGCTCGGTTACGACGCGTTGCTGGTCGGGTTCGGGCTCGACGATGATCGCATCCACTCGCCCAACGAGAAGTTCGAGCTCCGCTGCTTCGAGATGGGCATGCGTTCACAGGCGGCGATACTCGACAACTTCGCGCGTGTGAAGTTGGCTGTGACCTAGGCTGCCTTGCGGTCGGATCCGGTGCTGGTCCCGGGCATCCTGTCTGCCGACGGGAACGACAACGAGTAGCGCCTCCGAAGATCCATGACCTCGCGGCCGAGATTCCGCCGACGACGCTCGTACTCCAGCACCGTCCCGAAGATCGACAGGCAGATCCACACGGTGAACGCGGCGATCACCGCCACCATGAGCCAGCAACCGGTTGGAAGGTTCGTGACGCCCATACCTCAGTTGGATCGACGAGATGCCGGTGCGACTTGACCAAGGACCACCTGCATCGTTGACCCGTGCTACAGTTCGGGGATGACGCCCAGGCGCTCGATCCCGTTCATGCTCGCCGCGCTGGCTGCCACGGCCCAGGCAGGTGCAATGCAGCAGGCCGAGGACGCCGATGTCGCGGTCGAGGTCGAGCAGTTCGGTGTCGGCAACGCGTACCGACCGGGTGCGATCACGGCCATGCGACTCGTCCTGACCAGCTCGCTCGATGAGCCGACACCGGTGTGGGTCCAATGGGAAGTTCCCAATGCCGAGGGCGACATCGCCGAGTACGGCCGCTCCGTCGTGCTCAATCCCGGCAGCCGCGAGTTGCTCTGGCTGTACGCACCGCTGTCGCCGCACACCATGGACGACACGCGTTGGACGGTTCGAGTGTTCGAGGAGCGTGACGGCCAGCGCCGTCGTGAACTCGGTGGCGACTCGCGAATCAGCCCGATACGAAGCGGCGCCGCCCGTGTCGAGCTTGACACCGGAATGATCGCCGTGGTGGGCCGCGCCCGCATGCGGCTGGAGGACTACTCCACGACGTGGAATGGCCGGCGCAGACCGCCCGGCGCCCACGAGTTGACGCGGATCATTTCCGGCATCGCACCACAGGCCATGCCCGATCGCTGGGAGGGACTCAGCGCATTCGAAGCGGTGGTCTGGTCCGATGCATTACCACAACAACTTCGCGTCGACTCGGCGACCGCGCTCCGCGAGTACGTTCGACGTGGCGGCCACCTCGTCATCATCCTGCCGGAGGCCGGGAACCCTTGGGGGCTCGGATCGCTCGGGGAGACGTGGCTCGACGATCTGCTCATCGGGCAGGCGCCGCGCAGGGACGACGACGTGATGCTGTCGGAGTTAATGCCGATCCTCTCCAAGACACGGCTGCCGCCCGTGCGTGACTTCCAGATGAGCCTGCGGGTCTTCAAGGAAATCGGCGGCCGCTTCAACGCGATCGACAACCGGTACGAACCACTGGTGGCCTTGGGGGACGGGCGGGTCATCGCCGTCCAGCGTCTCGTCGACTTCGGGCGGATCACCATCATCGGCATCGACCTGACCTCGCAGCGGCTGGCCAGCATGCGACTGCCCCAGGCCGACGCGTTCTGGAATCGCATCCTCGGCCGACGCGTTGACACGCCGCAACCCGGCGAACTGTTGACCATGGACGAAAATAAGCCGCGCATGCTCACCCGCGGATCGGCCAACGAGATGAACATCGGCGACGGGCGACTGCTGGACGGCATCAACAAGCGGGGCCGGGCAGCGCGCGGTCTGATGGCCGCAGTGCTGCTGTTCATCGTGTATTTCGTGATCGCCGGGCCGGGCGGCTTCCTCTTCCTCAAGCAGCAACGGATGAGCCGACACAGCTGGCTCGTCTTCGCCGCGACGGCCGGCGTGTTTACCGCCGTGGCCTGGGGCGGTGTGCGGTTCCTGCGTCAATCCGACACCGAATTCCGGCACGTCACGTTCCTGGATCATGTCGTCCGCCCCGGCACGAGTCTTGGCAGCGAACCGCACTACCAACGTGCCGTGAGCTGGGGTTCGCTGTACCTGCCGAAGTACGGCACCGTCGACGTGTCGATCGAAGACGACCCGGGCGAGTCCGGGCAGAACCTGCTGTTCACCTGGGAGGCGCCGCCGCCGAGACAGCCGGATCGGTTCCCCAACGTCGACCGGTACATGATCGACGTCGGTCGATCTCCGGCGGACTACACGCTGCCGGTTCGGGCTGCGGCGACCCAGTTGTACATGAACTGGATGGGGGCCCTCGACCCGGACTGGGGCGGTACGCTCCGCGTCGACCCCGACGACCCGATCCGCATTACCCTCGGACCCGGCAATTTTGCGCGATTCAACGGCACGCTCATCAACGATCTGCCCGGCGTGCTACGCGACATATGCGTGATCTGGGTGAGTAACCACCGCAACCGTCAACGCGAGTACCTCCTGGACGACCTCGATGAACTGAGCTGGGTACCGCCCTCGCGATCGGGGCAGTTGCTCAACACCGGTCACATGCTGGCAGGAGACGCCGGTGCCGAGCCCTGGTACCCCGGCACGACGCTGTCGCTGGCGGATTTCGTTCCCGATGGACTCTCGGACCTGGGGCGGAACATCGACAAGAAGTACATCGAGCCCGAGGAAGGCGACGTCATGAGCTTCACAGGCTTGGGCGGGTCCAACTGGCAGAGTGGCAAGCTGCACGATTACATGGAGATGCTGAGCATCTACCACCAGCTCACACCACCGCGGTACATTCGCGACGATGACAAGGATCCGCAGGCGGCCGTGATCACGCGGCGGTTGACGCGTGAACTCGATCTCTCAGTATGGTTCACCCGCCCCTGCCTGATCATCATCGGCTACCTGGACGGGTCGGAAACACCGGTTCCGTTGCTGGTCGACGGCAAGACGCCGCGGAGCGAGGGCCTGACCGTTGTACGATGGATCTACCCGCTCCCGCTCGTCGAGACGCAGATCGTCCCTGATCCCGGCTTCACCCCAACGCGTTAGCCCGCATTATGCATGAAGCTTCGCCGTGGGTGATCCGAAAGGCCTTGAAACGTGGGTCGTGAAGAACCCGTGCCGCTGCGGCGATTCGTGCACGGCGCTCAACTGGCGAGGCAAGCCGGGCCGAGGTGTCCGAGGGTGTTCCGAAGGCGTATTCCCGATACTTCGAGGAGCACACTCGGACACCTCGGCTCGGATCGCCCGCCAGCGGCGAAGCTTCATGCATAATGTGGGTTAGGATGACGCCATGCCGATGATCGAGACGATCAACCTCACAAAGAAGTACGGCGAACTGGTCGCGTTGAACAACCTCAACATGACCATCGACCAGGGCGCGTGTTACGGGTTCATCGGCCCCAACGGCGCCGGCAAGACGACGACAATCAAGATTCTCGCGACCCTGCTCAAGCCCACGTGGGGAGAGGCACGCATCGACGGCAAGGTCATCGGCTACCAGAACCCGAAGATCCGACCGTTGATCGGGTACGTCCCCGACTTCATGGGCGCGTACGAGGACATGGTCGTCATCGAGTACCTGGAGTTCTTCGCCGCCTGTTACAACATCCACGGTAAGCAACGCGAACAAGTCGTTCGCGACGTGCTCGATCTCACCGACCTGCACCACAAGGCTAACGCGGAGGTCAACGGGCTCAGCCGCGGCATGAAGCAGCGGCTCTCGATCGCGCGTGTGCTGCTGCACGACCCCAAGGTCCTGCTGCTCGACGAGCCAGCCTCCGGGCTCGATCCCCGCGCCCGCATCGAGATCCGGGAGTTGCTCAAAGAGCTGCGCCGGATGGGCAAGACCATCATGATCAGTTCGCACATCCTCCACGAGCTCGCCGAACTGTGCGACACCGTCGGGATCATCGAACAGGGCGTGCTGATCTTCTCGGGATCCGTCAGCGAGGTCATGGCACGCGCGAGCATCGGCCAGGTCGTGCACATCACCGTCGAGGACCGCGTCGACGAAGCGGTGAAGCTGCTCCAGGACGTCAACGGCATCATGAGTGTCGAGGTCACGCACAACGACGGCACGCCACGGATCGAGCTGACGATCGACCCCGGCAGCGGCCTGCCGATCGCGGACCTGCCCAACCGGCTGATCGCCCAGGGATTCCGCCTGTCGTCGATTCATCAAGAGAAGATAAATCTTGAGACGGCCTTCATGCGTCTCACGAAAGGACTGGTGTCGTAAGAGGAAGGGGCGTAAGGGCGCAGGGAGACATGACATGACGGGCAAGGTCGGCACGATTGGGTGGACGGATCTGACGGTGGACGACGCCGAGGAGATCCGGAAGTTCTACACCGAGGTCGTTGGCTGGAAGGCCGACCCGGTCGACATGGGCGGCTACAACGACTTCAACATGATGACGCCAGCGTCCGGCGAGGCCGTGGCGGGAGTCTGCCACGCCAAGGGCGCCAACACCGGTCTTCCGACACAGTGGATCATGTACGTCACCGTCGAGGATATAGAGGGCAGCGCCGAGCGGTGCAAGAAGCTCGGCGGTAAGATCCTCACCGGCCCGACCGGATCCGCGGGAAAGGACCGGACCTGCGTCATCCAGGATCCTGCGGGGGCCGTGATGGCGCTGTACCAGCCGGCATAGTGACGCCGAAGACACGGGCGACGTCGCTATCGCTCCGTCGGCCGTGCCACCCCTATTTATAGATCCATGACGGCCTCGATGTCGGGCGCGAGCGGTCTTGGCCGCGTGCACAGCGACACCGTGATAAACAGGATCAGCGATCCCGCCAACGCCACCGCACCACGGTCAATGCCCCACGGCAGAACAATCTCGGAAAGCTTCAGACCGAAATTCACCACCAGGCTGAACACGATCGCGGTGTTGGCCGCAGCCGCCGTGGCCCGCTTCCAGTTGAAGCCGATCGCCACGACCGGGACCAGCGCAGCGGCGAACGTGCCCCACCCGAACGCGCCCAGCAATGCAACCAGGTCGCCCCAGTAGAGACCGAACAGCGCTGCCGCCACCGCGATCACGACGGTCGCCACCCGCGCGTGACGCAGGGCAAAGGCCGAACTCGGCTTCCCGAACGCGCGCGGGATGTCGTGGACCAGTGCCGCGGCCCCGATGTTCAGGAAGCTGTCGGCCGAGGACATGATCGCGGCGAACAGCGCCGCAAAGACGATCCCGGCCAGCAACGGGTGCGCGAAGCCCAGCAGAAAGTCAGGCGCCGCCGCGTCGGCGGTTGCGAGTTCCGGGTGCGCCCCGATGAGCACGAGCGTCCGCATCACCATCCCGATCGAGAAGGTCAGCATCGTGGTGATCGTTCCGGCGACGATCGCGATCGGGATAATCCACTTCAAGTCCGCCATATGTCGGAACATCATGTGTTTCGTGATCACGTGCGGTTGTCCGCACGCCCCGACGACGAACAGAAAGAACCACGACAGGCCGCACATCATCGAGACCGAGCCCCACGGCCCCATGGTCTCGCGGTCGTCGCTCATGACCGTCTCGGTCATGGCCGTGAATCCGCCCTCAAGAACCGACCGTGCGGTGAAGAAGACGAGGACGGCCGCGACGATCATGACCAGCCCCTGGAACAGGTCCGTGTAGACGCTGGCAATGATCCCGCCGGTCGTGCAATAGAACACCAGGACCGTGCATGACGCGAGGACGCACAATTCCAGCGGGATCGACGACACCAGCGACGAGCGGACCAGCAAGACCTGCAGCACCAGCGCCATGGCGAGTATCTGCACGGCGAGATATCCGACCACGCCAAGCAGGATCGCAATCGCCGTCAGGAACCGCGTGGTCGCGCTGTTGTACCGGGCGGCAACGGCGTCCGGCAGCGACAGCGTGTCACGCAACTCGGCGATCAGCCGCAACCGCCGGGCAACCAGGACAGCGCTGAGGCACCCCCCCACGACACCCGCGTAGGCCATCCACATCGAGCCCATACCGGCGCGGTAGATCAGCCCCGGCCCCCCCACGAACGCGAAGCCGCTGATGAGGCTGGAGAAGATGGCGATCGACGTCACCAGCACACCGAGATTGCGACCGGCGACGAAGAAGTCCTTTGTGGACTTCGTCCGCTTCAGGGCCCAGACGCCGACACCGACGCACACGAACATGTACAGGCCGATGCAGACAAGGACCGTGAGGTAGCGGGATTCCATCACGGTTCGCCGGCCCCGCCCTCGCGCCGGAGTATCGCCGCGAATCTCGCTTCGTCATCCGCCGTCCAGAACCACCGGTCAAAGGTCACCACGTACAGGATCAGGAAGCCGAACTGGCTGGGCCAGAACAGGTAGACCAGCCACGCGGTCGCCTCCGGCAACGCCCACCACAGGTTTGGCGACGGGTCGCCCAGAGACGACGCGTACGCGATCAAGGCGGCCGAAAAAAACACCACCTGCACGATGAAAACCGCCAGCACCACCCATCCCACCCGGCCAAGCCGCCCCCGGCGCCGGTACCCCCAGGCGAGCAGCGCCGCCGCGAACGCCATGATCAGTACGCCAAGGAGCCAGCCGAGCGGGAGTATCCGCTCGTGACGGGCAGCACCGGGGTCGCCGTCAAGAAGCGTTGCAAACTGCGGGTTATCGAGACCCCGCGCACCCGGTGGCTCACCGAGTCCGACCACGATCGTGGCCACGGCGGCCATCGCGATCAGTAACCCCAGCAGCAGAATTGGCCATCTCATCGCAGTCGCGGCGGATTGTACCGGCTGCCGGTCGCGGTGGCGTTACCGACCCGGCCAGGTCGCACAGCCGTCATGACCTGCACGCTCTCGAGTCCCCAGCCTGCCCGGGGCCCCCGCCTGCCGCCGCGGATGCGACAATCGTCGTCGGACATCATGAACACACAACACTACAACTCGAACGCAACACGGAACGGATTCACACTCATGGAGGTGCTGATTGTCGTACTGATCCTCGGCGTACTGGCCGCGATGATCATCGCCCAGTTCGCCAGCGCGACAGACGACGCCCAGCGGACAGCTTTTATCGCCAACGGCCGGATCTTCCGGGAACAGGCGAAACACTTCCAGCTCGACAATGGCGTCTATCCCGAAGACGCCTCCTCCGGCACCCTGCCGGACGGGTTCGGCTACTACGTGCAGCAGAACAAGTGGGAAGGCGGCACGCCCATCGGCGGCGTGTGGGATGCCGAGCGGGACTCGTTCGGCCTTCGGTCGAGCATCGGCGTTCACTTCAACGGCTTCGGCAAGACGCGGGACGACGCCTACATGCAGCAGATCGACGCGGCCATGGACGATGGCGACCTGGCCACGGGCGGTTTCCGCAAGATCGCAGACGACCGCTACTACATGGTCGTCGTGGAGTAGGGGAGAGGGGGTCTATCCCCTTCTCTTCTTACTCCGGCGGCTTCAGCCAGGTTTGAGCATGTCCTGGAGTCGCCGCTTTGCCTGGGGCCACTCCTCCCGCACGATGCTGAAATAAACGGTATCGCGGATGAACCCGTCCGACATGATCAGGCTCCTTCGTAGCACGCCCTCCTGACGGGCGCCGATGCGGGCGATCGCCGTCTGCGACCGCTGGTTGCGGGCGTCGGTCTTGAACTGCATGCGGACAGCTCCGAGCGTTTCGAACGCATGATCGAGCAGCAGGAGCTTGCACTCGGTATTCACCGCCGTGCGCTGGTACGCCGGGTCGATCCATGTCCAGCCGATCTCCAATGCCCGGTCCTTCCGACGGATCTCGAGGTACCGGGTGGAGCCGATCGCAACACCGCTGTCGACGTGAATGATCGCGAAGGGAACCTGCACGCCGGTGGCGGCCTGCGTCAAGGCCTCGGCGACCAACTCGTCGATACCGGCACCCTCGCGGAACGGCCCGCACGGCATGAATTGCCAGACGTCGGGGTCGGCGCCGGCACGCCGCAGGTCCGCCGCGTGCGCCCATGCCAGCGGTTCCAGCCGAACATGACGCCCGGTGAGTACGACCGGCTTTGGATCAAATATCACCATGGGTCATGCGGTCAGCTCGATCACCCGGCTGCGAGCCTCAGACAAACGGCATCGTGCCCTGCTCTCCTCAGGAACCACCACCGATCCGAATGACCACGGACCACCCCAGCCAGAGAAGCAACACCAGACTGGGAAGCCCCAGCGCCGCGATGAGAATCCACCACTGCGGTGGCATGCGGAGCGGCCCGGAACTTGCCGCACCGCATTCCGGGCACTGCCCGGACTTGTTGTTGTGCAGGTCATAGCCGCAGGTCTCACATCGACGGTGGCGGCTCGGGTTCCGCGGTTGGTGCTTCGGTTCATTCATCATTGATCCAAACGAGTGTACGCCGCAAACGTGAACCGCCGATCCATCAGGTCCACTGGTCCACCGCGACTGGCATCGCCTCTAACCCGCGCAACACGAACCCCCGTCGCCACCGCAGTGACCGCGGCGCAACAGCCAACCGCCACCTGGTGATATTCCGTAACAGCGCGGCTATCACGATCTGGCCCTCCATCCGGGCGAGCGACGCGCCAAGGCAGAAGTGAGCGCCCGTCCCGAACGACAGATGCCTGTTCGGCTCGCGTGTGATGTCGAGTGTGTCCGGATCCGTAAACTGCCGTTCGTCGCGATTTGCCGAGGCGATGACAGCGAACACGAGCGACCCACGTGGGATCGTGACGCCGGCCAGCGTGACCTCCTCGCGGGCATATCGTTCGGTGGCTGTCTTCAACGGGCTCCCGTACCGCAACAGTTCCTCGATCGCCGGCTTGATGAGCGACGGGTCGCTGCGAAGCATCTCCATCTGTTCGGGATGCTCCATCAAGGCCAGCACGCCGTTGCCGATCAGATTCACGGTCGTCTCATGACCCGCCACCAGCAGCAGGAACACCATGGCAACCAGCTCGTCCTCATTGAGCCGTTCGCCGTCGGCCTCGGCCTGCACCAGTGCACCCAGCATGTCGTCCCGAGCCTCACGGCGCCGAACCAGGACAAGCCGCCTGATATACCGCAGAAAGAACCAGAAGTTCGGCAACGCCAACAGCATTGCCGCGGCGGACGAGTCGGCCGACACGATGCGGCGTGACCAGCGGCTGAACTTGTGGCGATCCTCGACCGGCACACCGAGCATCTCGGCAATGATCGTCGTCGGGATCGGCTGGGCGATCGCGCCAATCAGGTCGAACCGCTCGCGACCCCGGACCGCGGCCACGAGATCCTCTGCGAGCGACTCGATACGGTCGCGTATCTGCTCGACGCGACGGGGCGTGAACGCCCGATTGACCAACGCCCGCAACCGCGTGTGATCCGGCTCATCGACGTCGAGCATGTTGCGTGTCAATGGTTTGGCAAACGCGGGCATCCACGGCTGCCGGTCGGACTGTCCCGGTACCAGGGCGTTGAGCCTGTCCTTGACGAAACGATCATCCTTGAGAACGCTGACGACGTCGTCGTACCGCGTCACAAGCCATGCTGCCTCCTTGCCTGGAAGGATCACCTTGTGAACTGGGGATTCGCGACGCAGCCGCGCGTAGTACGGATACGGGTCCGCGTTGTGTTCGCGGCCGGAAAGATTGCTGTCCGCCGAATTCGTCATGGCACAACCGCCGTCACGTCGCGTACTTCAATACCACGATGAAGTGGCACGTCGCACCCGCGATGACGCACAGGTGCCAGGCAAGGTGTGCATACCGTTTCCGATCCGCAACGTAGAACACGACGCCGCCGGTATACGCCACGCCACCGGCCAGCAACCACAGCAGGCCCCCTGCCGGCAGGCTGTCCCACAGCGGCTTGATCGCGATCACCACGAGCCAACCCATGGCGATGTAGAGCCCGACGGACAGTCGCGGATACCGGACGCCGGCCACGATCTTCAGGATGACACCCGCGAGCCCCAGCGCCCACACAATCCCGAACAACGTCCACCCCCACCCGCCACGCATCACGCCAAGGGTCAGTGGCGTGTAGGTTCCGGCGATCAGCAGGTAGATCGCGACGTGGTCGATGATCCGCAGCACGGGCTTGGCGCCCGGATGCGACACCGCGTGGTAGAGCGTTGACGTGAGAAACAACATGACCAGCGTGAGCCCGAAGATGCTCACCCCGACGATGGCCGCGGCCTCACCGCCGTCGACCGCGGCAACGACCAGGAACGGTACACCCGCCAGCGCCGCAATCAGCCCCACGCCGTGGCTGACGCTGTTGGCAATCTCCTCACCGAACGATTGCACGCGATGTTGCATCAACAGGTCAGTCGGGATTTCTGCAGCCGCGTTCATGCTATTTGGATCTGACTCTCGATCGGGATCGTCATTCGACGTCTGGGCCTCGCGCCCGACCGGCAATGCCGAACCCGACGGCAACTGATCCGATCACCGCAGAAACCGCGCCGCCCCACAAGACGGTATCAGACGGCGCCGGCCGGCCGCTCTCGTTTGCCCAGGCCTGGTGATACTGAAGGGTCCCCGGCTTGGTGTAGTTAAAGCACGCGATACCCACCCCCAGCAGCAGCAGACCGACCACGATCGGCGCCCAACACCTTGACACGCCACGATTGCTCATGAAACTGCCTCCTCAATCCGGTGTTTCGAGGTAGTCCTTCAGCGCCGAGGCGTTGTTGAGACGCACCTCCTTCGAGCTGAAGACAAGGCTCACCGTACCGTTTCCCAAATGCGTCCGCAGTTCGGCGACGGCCTCGGCGTTCGCATCGAGTTCCTGGAAATACCGGTCTCTGAACTCGTCCCACTTGTCTGGATCGTGTCCGTACCACTTCCGAAGCTCGTTCGACGGCGCGACGGCCTTGGCCCAGAAGTCGATCTTCGCCTTTGCCTTGGTAACCCCGCGTGGCCACAGCCTGTCGACGAGAATCCGCACGCCGTCCGCTGAAGCCGATCCCTCGTAGACACGCTTGGTGCAGAGACGCATCGCCACGTCAGGCAGTTTACAGGCAGAAGCCGCGGGCGTGCCGGCAGAACGGGCCACGACGCAACCGCGGACCGACGACGCCGGATCGCACGAACAACAGACAGTGTACCGGGCTGACGGAGCCGGCTGCGCATCGGGCGGCCCCTCAGCTGGAGCGAGTGGTTAGGCACCGTGTCGAGATGGGCGCCAAGAATTCGCAAAGACAAAGACAAGGAGGGTCAGTATGAAGTACGCGGGCAGGACAAGAGGTGCCATGATGACGAGACTGAAGACGATGCAGCCGGAACCAAAGCCCATGAGCAGGCTGGCGACAGCGTAGCCCAAGGCCCATGTAAGGATCGCGACGATGAGGCCGAGCAGGTTGATGAGGAAGCGCGGATAGGCGAGGCCGAGGACGACGAGAAGCAAGGGCATGAGCCCGAAGATGGCAATGCCAAGAGAAGAGTCGCGTGGGAAGCCGAGAATTCGAACAAGCGGGATGAGCGGCAGGAAGATGAAGCCGATCGCCAGCCCGCAGGCCGCGTAGACAGCAACGACGCGATGTGATGAATTCTGGATGAATCGCATGAGCGTGCGAGTGGTCAGGCAGCAGCAGACTCGGGGCCGATCTGTGCATCAAGAGTGTGCCCACACTCGGTGCAGAACCTCGACTGGCCAATCGGATAGCCACACCTCAGACAACGGTGCTGCCAGTGTCGCCGGAAGCGCCGAATGATCAGGGGGGCACACAAGAGACCACCCGCAAAGGCGAAGAATGCGCAATCGACGAGGAGCGAAGGCCAGATTGGACGAAAGGGCAACGTGAAATCAAGAATCGCGACTCCATTGTGCACGGAACTATGTGCAGAGAGAGCCTTTTCGGTAACGGACCACAAGGAGGGAAGAGGCCAACCTCGGGCATCCGCCAAACGGCTCTCGAACGGCGCAGCCCGCGTCTCCCATTCCAAGGTTGGCTGATCGAAGTGCGTCCAGGCAGGCACAACAAGTGCGGGTTGAGGCTTCGTCGGCCCTCGGACAACGTAGTACCGCTGCGAGCAGATACGTTCGGCACCCGCTCTGGACCAGAACAGGATCCGCCACGTCTCGTGTTCAGACGTCGAAATTGTGACAACGGGGCTCGTGCCATCCACGTCGACGAAGACTGCACAACACCACGCCACAATCACGTTTATTGCGAACCCAAGAACTGCGAGGGCAAGAATCGTCCGAGCCAGGAAACGCCGTGCTTGGCGATGTGCCTTCGGCATTGCTGCCGCCTTACGGTTGAGCTCAGCGGCGGGCCGGCCACGCCGGTCCGCACGAACAACAGACATTGTACCGGGCTGACGGAGTCGGCCGCGCAGCGGGCGGACAGCGATTGGTTAGGCGGCCAAAGTACATACCCAAGGGCAGCCAACATGCCATAGACTGCCTAGACACCTAACCGTCACCAATGCGCGGAAGACCCCTGAGCAAAGCAGAGCAACGTGGCGTTCCGACCCTGTTCTGGCACCGGATCGGAGTCGTCGTGGGGTTGACCTTCGCATGGGTCACGATGGTGTGGGTCGTGTCGGGGTTCCCATACTCTCGGGCCGTTCACGGCGGTGCGCACCTACGCACGTCATACGGCATCCTGCGATGGCTCGACGTAACGGATGGTGCGAGCAGGATCCACGCCAGCGCGGCCACGGTAACAATGCTCGCCTGCGCGGCGATAACAGCGTTTATCGTGGCGTACGCCAATCGCGCACTGCGCAACCTCACGCCGCGTTGGCAATGCCAGAACTGCGGTTACAACGTGAGCGCTGGCCATCCAGGCTCAAACGTATGCCCCGAATGCGGTGAGTTGCCGAATCTCCAGAAGGACGCATGGGCTTTCTGGAGGTAACGCAGCCTATCGTGTTGGCCATCTAACGGTTGAGCTCAGCTGCGGGCCGGCAACGCCGACCCGCATGAACAACAGACATTGTACCGGGCTGACGGCGTCGGCCGCGCAGCGGGCGGCCGGTCAGCTGCAGCGAGTGGTTAGGCCACGGCGCGCCGGGGCAAGAGCCTGCCGCACTCCGAGCACATCGCCGACCCACCCGTCGGATAAGCGCAGGCCGGGCAATGAGCAGATGGCGCTTCACGTCGTCGCCCTCGCACGACTCGGCAGCGCCTTCCCGCATTCGCTACACACGTCCGACTCGCCGCGTGGGTACGCGCACGCGGGGCAGAGGCCGCGTCGGACGCGAATGAACCGGCGGAGGCTCCACCACATGCCGGCCGGCAGGATGAATGCAAGCGCGTAGAACGCCGTGTTGAGCAGAAATCCCCGCCATACCGGGCGCATCGGGAGCACCCCTGTCACCGTCTTGACGATCGGCTTGGCGGAGCCGCGGGGATACTCCAAGGCGACGCTGACCTTGACCGGGATCGGAATCCCCCACCGGTACGACGGATCGCCGCTCGGCGAAATCGATACACGGCCTTCTAGAGCGACACGAGCCGGCCACCCGGCACGGTGGAGACGGACCAGACCTTCGCCGGGCCGGCGGACGACGACGACGACAACGCCCGCGCCGCGGAACGCGCTCTCGATCCAGGGCGCTTCGCTCTCTAGCCGGTCCGGCCGTTTGCTGGCCTCAAACTGCTGCCGGCGCATCCGTGCTGTCAGCAACGCGTCAAACGACGCCGACTCGGCCCGGATCGAGCACCCCCACGCCACCGCCACGTTCACAACCGCCCCGGCCAGCAGGAAGATCGCAACGATGAGCAGGCGACGTTTCAAAAGGGAGGTATGCTCTGCCGTGGCCTAACGGTTGAGCTCAGCTGCGGGCCGACTACGCCAGTCCGCATGAAACACAGACATTGTACCGGGCTGACGGAGTCGGCCGCGCAGCGGACGGCCCGTCAGCTGCAGCGAGTGGTTAGGCCGCATCAGGGTGCGCAAGGGGCGTAGCAGGCCAAATGGCAAGGCGAGTGACCGCTATTGAAGACGAGAGTAAGATGTTGGTGCCATGGAGAATCAGTACAACGCAGTAATTCAAAGAGACGGGCAGTGGTGGATCGGCTGGATCGAGGAGATCCGCGGCGTGAACTGCCAGGGAGCAACGCGCGAGGAGCTGCTGACGAACCTGGAGTCGGCTTTGCGTGAGATGCTCGAAATGAATCGCGCGGATGCGCGTGAAGACGCGGGCGACGGATTTGAGGAAATCAGGATCTCCGCTTGAAGCGCCGAGACTTCATCGCCCACCTCAAGAAGCACGGCTGCGAGCTATTTCGGGAAGGCGGCAATCACTCGTGGTGGCATAATCCCGCGATCGGCGCTCGCTCTGCGGTCCCGCGTCACAGTGAGATCAGCGATGCTCTCTGTCGCAAGATCTGCAAAGACCTCGGCGTGGAGAAGCCGTAGGCGGCCTAACGGTTGAGCTCAGCTGCGGACCGGCGACACCGGTCCGCAGCAACAACAGACATTGTACCGGGCTGACAGAGTCGGTCGCGCGGCGGGCGGCCCGTCTGCTGCAGCGAGTTGTTAGGCGGCCCGTTCTGGCAAATGACATGCACCGCACTCCGTGCACCTGAGAGAGCCGCCAACCGGGTAGCCGCAGAGATAGCAGAGACCGCGGCGACGACGAATCCAGGAGCGACAGGTGCGACCACAGGCAACTACAAGGCAGATCAAGAGGACATTGAAGAGGGTGTTCGCGACGATGCCTATCCAGATCGGTCGGAATGGCAACCCAACCAGGACAGCGGCAGATTGAGCGATGGGTATCTGCAAGATCCATTGGCCAATGTACGTCCCAGATCCTGACGTGCTCTCGCGCCAATGGCCAAGGACACAGCGGAGTGGCCACCCTTGGGCTGTGTCGATGAACCGGATGTCGCGGTCTGCCAGCGTAGGTACGCTTGATGCACGACTCCAATAGGGAGTCGCGATGACATGCTTCGCAGGTTCGTGGTAAGCCGCTGGCGGCTCGTTGCGCTTCAGCGCTCGTCGCTGAGCCACCCAGTGATCGAGCTCGGACTCAGTGGCGTCCGGCCGCGGCGCCTGGAGCCAGTTCATGTACTTCTGCTCAAAGTCGACTACGGTTCTGCCGAAGCCCCGTCGCACGCCGACGTCCCAACGCGGCTGCAGTGCCTGACTTGCGCCGTTGGTCTGTCGAGTTCGCGTTACGAAGGTGGCTGGCAACCACGCCACGAGAAGTGCAGTGCCGAAGCCAAGTAAGAGTAATGCCGCGAGTCGCAGCAGCATGCAGGCCGCCTAACGGTTGAGCTCAGCTGCGGGCCGGCGACGCCGGTCCGACGACACTGGCATTGTACGTCTTGCTATTGGAGCAGGCCGCGCGACGGGCGGCCCGGCAGCTGGAGCGATTGGTTAGGTGTCAGCTTCGATTCGTCTCCTGCCCTGGTGTTTTCTTCCGTGTTGCGAGTTTGAAGCCGAGGTAGCCAAGCCCACAGCACACAGCGAGCTGAGGTCCAAGGATGATGATTGCCTGCTCACCACTGGACAAAGATTCTGCGTACTGAAACCGAATCAGTGGATTGTTCGTGAAGAACGACGCCAAGGGAATCAGCCCGACGTGTAACCAGAATCTTGCGAAGAAACCAGTGAGAAACCCTACTAATCCGTAAACTGCCGCACTGACAAATGCTGTCAAGGCGAACCAATTCACATCGGAGAGGGCCACGTCAACCAAGGCCTGGCGCGCTTCAGGATCTTCAGCAGCCACGAGCTTCTGCTGGAACGCTGGATCGCGGGCTATTGTAAGGCCCATCACAGCCCCACCTGTGGCACCCCATACGATCTCAGTGAGGATGCAGGCCACAGCCACTGCAATGACAAACACGGTCACTACGCGAGTGGGAGTGGTGCGGGAGGCCAGCATACGAAACGCTTCTGACACCTAACGGTTGAGCTCAACTGCGGGCCAGCGACGCCGGTCCGCACGAACAACAGAAATTGTACCGGGATGACGGTGTCGGCCGCGCGGCGGGCGGCCCGTCAGCTGCAGCGAGTGGTTAGACAGCCAGAAAGAATGCGATGCAATAGGAAACAGCTGCGAGAATAGCGCTGATGTATGCCCAGCGTGAACGGCGAAGTCGGGCCGAGAAGGCAAAGCCGAAGAAGGCAACGAGGACAGACGCTTGGGTGGCGAGTTGAGCGAGTCGTGTTATGGGTTGCATGCCAACCGTTGTAATAAGGACTAGCAGGAGGAGACCTGCCGGACCTCCAGCGATTACGACGAACCAGAGAAGTCGGTAGTGCCTGCGTGGCGGAGATAGATTGATCCGCCCTGGGCGCGTCGAACTTCGGATGGATGTGCCACATTCCGGGCACCGGCCCCGATTCTGAAGACCCTTCAGTGGGTACGAACAGCCTGCGCAGTAGATTTCATCATGGATCGTGTTGCAGGTACTCACAGCGAGTGGCTGTCTAACGGTTGAACTAAGCTGCGGGCCGGCAACGCGGACCCGCACGAACAACAGACATCGTACCGGGCTGACGGAGTCGGTCGCACAGCGGGCGGCCCGTCAGCTTGAGTGAATGGTTAGCACGCTGTCCGGAGCGCGCAAGTGACTTGGCGGTCCGAGACGAAGGACGCTGTTCCGATTGGCGGCGATCCCAGCCAGGTTCGACACGCAGATGGCTCCCGGTGATATCGCTCACACGGAATGCCCAGAATAGTAGCGGCGAGGCACCCACCCCAGTCAACACCGGCAACGCAGCGACTGCCGTTCGCGCAGAAGCTGGGACCGCAGTGCGTCCCGACACACAGTTGGCGTACGGCCACATTGACGACGCCGTACGCGCCGGGCAG
>Ga0209988_10000923_pt1 | contig 18833 bp, 18 predicted proteins | sample N075metaG_FD_183115 | JGI IMG/M metagenome (GOLD analysis project Ga0209988, IMG submission 183115) | Deep subsurface microbial communities from Kermadec Trench to uncover new lineages of life (NeLLi) - N075 metaG (SPAdes) (version 2) | ecosystem: Environmental > Aquatic > Marine > Ocean trench... | reverse complement strand
ACTGATCCATTTATAGGGCTGAAAATCATTGGATTCGGTGAATCTTCCAGCGTTTTTTGCGGAATGCTGAGCCGGATTTTCTTTTGACGTCGCGCGCCCGCGCTGGAGGAAATTATGCAAGTCAAACCTTCCGTTATGACAACTATTCTGTGGGTGGGTCTCCTGCTCCCGTCTCAGGGATGGGCGCAGGACTCCCAGGCTGCATTTCAAGGGGACCTGGTGATCCCGGAATCGTATATCACTCGCATGAGACAGGAGGGACCTGTCCTGGAAGTAACCCTGAAAGAAGTCATCCGGTTGGCACTGGTCAACAACCTGGAAATCGCGATTGAGAATTACAATGAAGATCTGAATCAGGAGCAGATTATCAGAACTCGCGGCTTCTACGATCCGACCTATAGCATGTCAGTGGGCTGGAGCAGTTCTGAAAGCCCGACGACCAGCAGTTTGCAGGCAGGTGGGGCCATTACAGTGAACAATACCGACCGCTTCTCCTTCGATAACCACCTCCTGCAGAATGTGGCGGGAGGCGGGATCCTGGACATCTCCTTCATCAACAGCCGAAATAAGACCAACAGCAGGTTTTCATTCATCAACCCGCGCTTTAACTCCACCTTTAACGTCGCCTTTACACAGCCCCTGTGGCGGGGCTTCAGGAAAACCGATACCGAACGACAGATTGAGCTTTTCAATCTGGACAGTGACATTAATGAGACACAGTTCGAGCAGCGCGTGTCGGAAATCGTGCAGCAAGTCCAGAATCAATACTGGGAGCTCACCTATGCGGTAGAAGCCAACGAAACTCAGCGGCAGTCCGTGGAATTGGCAGCCATCCAGTATGAGAACAACCGCAAACGGGTGGAGATTGGGGTCATGGCTCCCATTGAGATCACCGCTTCTCAGGCGGAGATTGCCCGACGGGAACAGGAAATGATCCAGTCTGAAGTCCAGATCATTATCGCCCAGAACGCACTCAAGCGGCTTCTGGCATCGGATTCCGGGGCTAGTATCTGGAATGTTGCCTTGATTCCCACCGAAACTCCGCAGCTCGTGGATGTGCCGATTTCACTACAGGAGTCCATTCGTACAGCCATTGAAAGGAGGCCCGAGTTAACCCAGATTCAACTGCAATTGGAGCAAAACGAGATCAACCGGAACTATCTCCGAAAAGATGGGAAGCCCAGCCTCAACCTGCGGGCAAACTTTGGCTCAAATGGAGCCTCAGGGGAGGTGTTTGATCCGTCGACGCAGGAGCCTGTACCGGATGATCCTCGTTTTGGAAATTTCACAACGGCCTGGACACAGGTCTTCAAGTTCGAATTCCCGGTCTGGGGCGTTTTCATGGATCTCCAAATTCCGCTTCGCAACCGGTCCAATGACGCCGATCTGGCCACGGCACTGATCCGCGAACGGCAGCTCTTGAGCACCATGAAGAACCAGGAGCAAATGATTATCGTAGAGGTTCGAAATGCCTATGAGGGCCTGGCCACCCGCAGGAAGAGTTTGGAGGCAGCGAACGTGGCCAGCCGGCTTTCCAGGGAGCAGCTTGACGGCGAGACCAAGCGCTTTGAGGCGGGTCTTTCCACCAATTTCGAGGTCCTTCGCTTTCAGCGCGACCTGGCTCAAAGCCAGGTGAGCGAACTCAGGGCCTTGGTGGATTACCAGTTGGCGGTGACAGCCCTGCAAAAGGCCCTGTTCATCATCGTTGAAGAGAGCGATATCGTTCTGGCAAAGGGCAGTGAGAATTAATCCTGGCCAGGAGCCTCTCTATTCATTAGGTGAGGTTTGCTGAAGCCCTCGGATAGCGAACAAGCCACCCATACGGAGTCGGTCTATAGTGCAATTCTACTGATGCGGTTCCCGTGGAGTTCATCTGAACACTTCCCCAAAGTGTGATCGGGAGCCGCATTTCCCCCCTTTCTGTCTCTCAAAGGCTCTGTTAGGATCCCCATCGGAACCCTTCAGCGACCCAGAGATGAGGACAGTTTCTGGCCCGGGAAGAGAACAAAAAGTGGATCATCGAGCTGGTGGAGAGGTTGGCACGAGAGGCGGGGCATGGGAACGTGAAATTTCACAGTTGGGAGTTTTGCAAGTACGTGGACCCCAGTGAACTGGACCCCAACAAGTACACCGGCCCGGCCGGTGAAGTGTGGAAGCTGATCCTGGCAGAAGAAATGGCCCAGGAGCCGATTGCCAGCATTGGACTGACCGAGAAAGAGATCGACGGGTGCAAGACTCACCAGAGCGAAGCTGTGTCCACTCGCCTGCACGATGCCATCGGTAAGCTGGGGGCAATGCTGTTCTAACCCCAGTCACCAACTGATTCCGAAGGCCTGGCGGGTCGCTAAATGGGTTTCCCTCCCTTCACAAAAGGGATAGAATCCACTTACTGTGTTGAGCCTGCTCTTGCAGACCCAGATCGAAATACGGTTACAGGACGTGCCTTCCTGGTTTATGGCCATCATCAGCGCCTTGGGGCTGGTCCTCCTCCTGCTGCTCGTCTTCGTTCTTCTCCTGTGCGTGATGGCCACTTCCACTTTCTTCGGCCTCAAACCGAGGCTCAATAAGATCGTCGAAACGTTGAGCCGACTGGAGGACCAGCTCAAGCAGTCCGAGAAAGAAGAGGGGCCTTAGCCCGGATTGTGCATAGGTTCTGGTCACGAAGCGACGAAAGCGCCGACCTGAGTACGTTGAGGAGGCTGGGGGTACCCGCTTGCGGGTCGGGGGTACCCGCTTTGCGGGTCGCACAGGCGGTGCGCAACGCACGCCGGATGAATTCGTCGCTGCAGTAGAGAACCTATGCACAATTCGGGCTAGAACCAGGGGTGACAATCCTTTTTTGGTCTTGCGCATCAGGAATGGAGCGTATATAAAGTTTCCAACGAGTCTTCAGGGAGGGACCTTTCAAAATGGCAAAGAAGAAGATTTCACGGCGCAGCTTCTTGGCAACAGGGCCGGCGGTGGCGGCCGGTTCGGCGATCTCCGCAAGTGGCCTCACCCAAGAATCCGAAGGGGTGCATGGTACCCCACCCTCAGGGATGAGTCTTCGAGTCCAGTCCCTGATGGCGGTGCTGACCAAAAAGGGCCTGATTGATCCCGAGGCCGTGGACAAGCTGATCGAGTACTACGAAACAAAAATCGGTCCCCATATCGGGGCCCAGGTTGTAGCCCGGGCCTGGGTGGATCCGGCCTTCAAAGAACGGTTGCTCGAGGACGCTTCTTCCACCATCACCGAGTTAGGCCTTACGGGGATCGGGAACTCACGGGCGGACCTGGTTGCCCTCGCCAACACTTCCGAGGTGCAGAACATGGTGGTCTGCACTTTGTGCTCATGCTACCCCTGGGCTCTTCTGGGACTTCCTCCCACCTGGTACAAGGACTTTGCCTTTCGATCCCGGGCCGTGATCGAACCGCGCGCGGTACTGGAGGAGTTTGGAATGACCCTGGAGAAGGATGTGGAGGTTCATGTCTGGGACAGCACCGCCGATCTGCGCTATCTGGTGATTCCAGAACGCCCGGAGGGAACGGAGGGGATGACGGAGGAAGAACTGGCTGCGCTGGTGACACGGGACTCCATGGTAGGCGTTGAAAAACTGAAACCCTTTGAGCCGGAGACTGCAGTATGAACGGAATTCATGACATGGGCGGTATGGATGGGTTTGGCGAAGTTCTGCCCCAGGACAACGAAGCTTTCCATGAAGATTGGGAAAAGCAGATCTTTGTCGCCAATCGGTTGGTGCGGACACCGAGTCTCAATGAAGGCCGCTCGACGGAGTATATGGATCCGGTGGACTACCTCGGCTGGGGCTATTTTGGCCGGTCACTTCACTCATTGGAAAGAAAGGTCCTGAGACACGGACTCGTTACTGAAGAGGAACTGGAAAACCCGGATGGGAGGCTTGCCAGGGTGGATGGCTTCGAGGTGATCAAAGCGGAAGAAGTGGAGGCCCGTTTTCGAACCAGGCGTGGGAGTCGTGTTCAAGTGGACGTTTCGCCCAAGTTTCAGGTGGGTGACCGGGTGATCGTAAAAAATGAGCATCCCCCGACCTACACTCGATGCCCGCGATACGTCCGAGGGCTTCGGGGTCAAGTGCAGAGGGATCGTGGAGTGTGGCCCTTTCCGGATACGGCCTCGTATGGATTGGGAGATAAGCCCCAACACTGTTATTCCGTCAGATTCGCAGCCACCGAACTTTGGGGGAGCCGAGCCGACCCCAAGGATCGTGTCTACGCGGATCTTTTTGAAGATTACCTGGAGGTGGCTTCCTAGATGATCGACTGCAAAGAACTGAAGGATTTACCCTTGTTGCCCAGAGACGAGGAGGGCCCCGTTTTTGAGGAACCGTGGCAGGCTCAGGCTTTTGCCGTGGTCGTGAAACTCAACGAAGCGGGTCTGATCACCTGGAAGGAATGGGCCCAATGTCTGGGCGGTGTGCTTCAAGAAGCCGAAGCGCGTGGCGAACACGATACGGGCAAGCGCTACTATGAGCACTGGCTCACCGCCCTGGAGCGGTTCGCTCGGGAAAAGAATCTGGCCCAAAGTGATGAGCTGGAACGGGAGAAGGAAGAGATTCTCGCGCGGTTCATTGAGCATACGCATTCTCATACGCATAGTGACTAAATGGAACTGCAACCAGAAAGAGGGGTACTCGAGATGAATGTAAAATCTATTTTCTCAATTCCACGAGGCCTGGTGATCCTGATGGCAGGGCTGGCATCTCAGCAAATGGCCTTTGGCCACCATGCGGAATTCATGGAAGGACATCCCCTGGTTCAGGGCTTGAGTATGCCACTTCACGGGCTGGACCATATCCTGATGGCCATTGCAGTGGGCATCATCGCCGTTCAACTGGGAGGCCGGGCCCTATGGATGGCCCCTGTTGGTTTTTCCGCGGTGCTGCTGACAGGAGGCCTTCTTAACCTGAATGGCATCTCGATACCTTTGCTCGAGCTGATGATCGTGACTTCGCTCCTTCTGGCGGGAGCCCAACTGGGCCTCGAGAACCGCTTGCCTGCCGGAATGATCGTGGTCCTCTTTTCCCTGCTGGGTGCCTTTCACGGCCAGGCCCTGATTTTGCCACTCCTTGCCGAGGCCCCGCTGGCGGATATTCTGCTCTTTATCGGTGGCTGTGTTTTTTCTGCCTTGCTGCTTCTGTCCTTGGGCGTAGGGATCGGATTCCTGCTCAAAAAGAATGTCAGGGAAAAGAACCTGTTTCCCCTGGCCGGTGCCTGTTTGGCGGTGAGTGCCCTGGTGATCGTTCTGGTTCCCGAGGCCAACGGCTGGCTCGGTACTGTTTTCGAGGGACTGGGGACAGCCATCTTTTCTTGATCGGAGTTGAAAAACTGAAGCTCTGTAAACGGGAGCGAGACGCATGAACGGTATTCATGACATGGGGGGTATGGACGGGTTTGGTGAAGTTCAGCCCCAGGACAGCGAAGCTTTCCATGAGGATTGGGAGAAGCAGGTACTTGCCGCCACTTTTTTGATCCGTACCGGGAGTCCTGTGGATGAAAGCCGCTTTATACAGGAGAGTATCCCCCCCGCTGATTACTTGAGCCAGAGTTACTTCTGGCGCTGGTTGCACTCACTGGAAACGAGGCTCCTGAAATATGGGTTCGTCACTGAAGAGGAATTAAGGAACCCGGAGGGGAGGCTTGCCCGGGTAGAGGGCTACCAGGCTGTCAGAGCCGAGGAAGTGGAAGCTCGTCGAACATGGGGTTCGAACCGGATGCAGGTGGATGTTCCGCCCAAATTTCAGGTGGGCGACCGGGTGATGGTCAAAAACGAGCATCCTCGAGGCCACACCAGGCGTCCCCGATTCGTCCGAGGGCGTCGGGGCCAGGTGCACCTGGATCACGGAGTGTACCCTTTTCCCGACACGCGGGCCCATGGGCTGGGAGACAAGCCCCAACACTGCTACTCCGTCAGATTTGCAGCGACCGAACTTTGGGGGACTCGAGCCAACCCCAAGGATCGCGTCTACCTGGATCTCTTTGACGATTATCTGGAGGCGGCTTCCTAGCCGACTTTTCTCCTGGGATCGGGTAGGGAAGCAGCCTGGGTGTCAAAATCGTAGCGACTGAAGTGAAGCTTCGCCAGGTTGTCGGGAAGAGGCAGATATCGACCCGCGGACATCATCGACTCAACGTAATCGTAGATTTGCTGGACTTGACGGGGTGAATGGATGGCCTGGAGCCACACGCATGCGCCCCTGAAAATCACCAGCGCCACGTTGGCCAGAGGACAAGGTCCGAGACACCCTGCGATGGTGAGGTGAACTCGCTTACGAATCCCTCGAGCCTTCCATTCCGACTTCCATGCCTGCAAGGGAACGGCAGGAAACCCCTTCTCGGTATTGCCGCAGCAGCAACCCTGGCAAACCAGGATGTGGCCCTCTTGATGACGAATTTCTTTGATCTCTCCACCTGGGGTTGGAATGTCGATCAAGTTGTTTGGACACGGCTTTGATGAAGGGCGCTGAACCGATCGGATTCGTGAGGGTGGGTTCAGGCTCATGCCGAGATGGTAAGCCTTTGGGAAAACGAAGGCAATCGCAAATAGGGTTTGGGTGGGAGACTTTCACACGTCCCCACGAATCAATCCAGCCCGGACGGGCTGTTAGAACCGCATCTTCTCTCCCCGCTTATGGGGGAGATGGCCCGTCTCCTGCATCCACCTGATTTCGTTTAGCCCATCAAAGGGTCCGCGGCCAGTGAGGTTCTTGAGATAAAACAAGAGATAGCCACGTTTGTATGCGTCGCCATAGGATTGGCGTTGCTCCTGGCGATAAGCCTCGTTTGAGCTATAGACTCGAATATTCACATGTTCGCGTCTCCCCGCCAGTGACTGGATGAGTTCGATCAGCTCCTCCTCCGTGGCTTCGTCACTCACCAGGATTTCCAACCCAAGGCCTCTGTAATCGCGATTCGGTTTCCAGTCGCGCAATACGGAGTGTTCGATGACCTGGAGTGGAATCTCCTTTTCCTGAGGCTCTACGGTATCCGAGCTATCGGTTTGTGTGGGGACGAGTGGAGGCGGTTGCTCTCTGAGGCTGGTGAACCAGAAGGACAGGAGACCTAACCCGAGGAGGACGGCGAAAAACCATTGGGTTCCACTCATTTCCGCTCTTCTTCTCCTGCAAGTAGGGAGGCAAGGCCCTCCGGGGGCGGAAGGTAGCCCGGATTATGAATCGGTTCTCGTAACGAAGCGACGAAAGCACCGATCTGTCAAGGCGCGCGAGGGGCACCCGGCGCGCGACAGAGGCCCCCGCAAACGTACTCTCTGCAGTACGTTGAGGAGGCCGGGGGTACCCGCTTGCGGGTCGCGCAACACAGGCGGTGCGCAGAGCACGCCGGATGATTTCGGCGCTGCAGTAGAGAATTTATGCATAGTCCGGGCTAGAACCCTCCCTCTTGGTGCCTATAAAAGGTGACTCGAATTTCGGTGTGGCAGGGGGAGGTTTATAAGCCTGCCACGATTCCAAACGACATCCGGAGATTATTGGTTCCGACTCCAGCAATCCTGAGGTTGAGGTAATCGATCTGGCCTGCCCTAATGGCGAGTTTGTCAGAGATCCTTACATCCACTCCTCCGCCAAATCCGTAGGCCAGTCCTATGTCACTGTTGAAAACACCTGCCAGGCCCACGTTGACATGAGAAAAACCGAACAATCCATGCGCGAATGGAATGAATCGCGGATGGGCCCGAAAGGAAAACTGCGGTCCAAACAGGAATGTGTGGTTGCGCTGGGTGTCGAGCAAGGGTGCTGAAGCGGGCGTACCGTAGTGCCCGGAGACATCGACAATGAGACCAATCCGCTGATTGATGTTTTGTACAAAAACTGAATTCCATCCATGCAGATTGGATCCACCATCTCCACGAAAATAGGAATAGCCGCCAAACACCTCAAAGTGGGAGTAAGCTCCCTTCTCGAGTCCACCCGAAGTGGGCTCCGGTGAAGTGGCTTCCGGCTGTGAAGGAGCCATGGTCGATGAAGTGTTCCATGGCGCTGGAGAGGGGCTGGGCGAAGAAGTGGCGGGTGTCACTGAAGGGCCGGTGACTGGAGCTGCTAACACCGCCTCAATGATTCTGCGAGAAGCCCCTGCCTTTTTGAGTTTCACGATATCGTTAGCACTGGGCGCGGATTCCATTGAACTGATGTTGACTTTCTGAATGATGGTTCGACTTCTTAGCTTTGCCTTCACCATCCCGATAATATCGTCAATGGTAAGCGCCTCTTGCCCATAGAGACCCACTGAAAAGGCCATAAAGCAAGCAAGCATAAAACAAATACCTTTCATAACCGCTCCTCCTGTTGTGAGATTTTTGAAGAGTTCCAAGTTCTGAAACCCCGTTCTCAGAATAGACCTGTCTCGAGAGTGACGCACCTGCACTCGCATAGTGGCGATTCTAGCGATATCCCTAGAGCCTTACAGTGACGTGCGTCACAAACCTGTTTTCAGGGGAAAAACCCAGGCGAGGGAGGGAAGCGTGAGAAACAGGGCGAAAACATGGGACATAGAGGAGCAAAACGTGGGGATGTCCCCCTGTTGATGCTGAGCTACACCCACCCTCTGCCGGGCCTATTGATCAGGGACTAGCTGGGGACATCCTTCAAAGGCGTGTGAACTCTATCGATTGAGGAAGGAACCCGCACCATGGTGCTATCACCGGCACAGACTTGGAGAAATTTCCTGAACCTCTTAAACACGCTCTCCTGAAGGTAAGGAAGGTGGTACTTGGTACAGAGCGCTTGAACTTTCGGCTGGATCTCCTGGTACTTCGTCATGGGAAGGTTAGGAATCAGATGGTGCTCAATCTGGTAATTGAGCCACATCTGGGGATAGTCTATCCAGTCGCTTCCGGTCTTGTAGTTCACCGAGCCCAGGACCTGATTCACGTAAAACTCCTGTTTGTTTTTGTAGTGGTGGTCGAAACGGAACAGGTCAGAACCGGTGTGATTGGGACCGATGATCATGTAGGTGTGGAAGTTCGTGATCAACTCGGCCAGCACTCTATTGATGAGCACGAACCACATCGCGGTTGTCCCCAGCGGGAGAAAGAGAAGCGGGATGACGACAAAATGGAACATGAAAAAGGGCAGGTAGCATGAGAACCAGAGTTTACGCACCAGCCCATTGCGGAGGTCGAAAAAATTGGAGAACCCAATGGGAGTGACCTGCCTCTGGTTCGGGCCTCTACTCTTGTGCGATTCGAGGGCGTTGAGCGTGCTCGGCGCATAATAGCTGAACTTCCAGGTGATTCCGGTCAGGAACAGCACCAGGTATTTTATGGTGCGGGGACCTTGCCAGTTGCGCAGCAGCTCTGCGTGTCGCTCAACCAGATCCGGATCCTTATCTTCGCCGGTATGGTAGTGATGCAGGAAGTTGTGTTCACAAGCCCAGGCTTCGGGCAGAATCCAGTCGAACCAATCGATGAATCGCCGCCACCCCCGGGCAAAGCTCTTACTCGTATACCGCGCCGGCACGCCGGGCACCCTGTCGTAGCCGCCGTGACTGATGTGATGCATGAGGAGCCAGCGAGTGATATTCCCCTGGGCGATGAGAAAGGCGCTGATCGGATTGGGAACCATCCAGGCGGTGGCGAAGCCGAGCAGGCTGCACAGCTTTCCGATCCGCTCCATTTTGACCAGATGGAGGAAGTCCTGGTAGCAGAGCGACTGAAAGACGTCTTGGCGCAGCGCCTCAATTTCTCTGGTGAAAGCCTCGTAATTTATTTCGCCGAGTGAAACCGACTTCGCCCTTTCCATTCCTACAAACCATCCTGTGCTGTGCCGGTGTCGCGGCTGAGAAGATCCCAATAGCTGACTCGATGTCCACCAGGCGAACCACTAATATATAGTACCTTACTGTCTACTTCCTGAGCCCCGAGACTGGTCCTGGCGGGACGAATTCGGGACGACATCTAAAGAGTCTTAGATCAGGGGAAGTTGTTGGTGCGAAAGGGGGGACTCGAACCCCCACGGGTGTTACCCCACCAGATCCTAAATCTGGGGAGCAGACGATCCAAAACTATCCAAACCTAGGTAAAACAAACAGATGACGCGGATTCTCGCCACCCCGATTAATCCGTTTCTGTCCGTTTCTATCCGTTTGTAGGTGGATACAAAGTGGATACACTCTTGAGCACACAATCAGCACCACCCCGACAGCACTTACACAAAGTAGTGAAGGCCGAGTTTCAGGTGAAGTTGGCGCTGGGATGAACCCTTCCGTTCTGGGTGGAGTCGTTGCAAGCAAGCTCATTACGGTGGATTTTCCCCGATGTCTGCTTGTGTCTTATGCGGAAAATCGGGATCAGTATCAACACTGTTAGCGAGCAAGTAGTCCAAAACCGTAAGGAGCAAATCAGAAATGTTTGACGGAATGGTGCAAAATTGATCCGCCGAAGAAAACCTTCTCAAACTCAGAGGCCGACCTAAAACGAACGCCATCGACAGATGCTCGCCCTCATCGCCATCGTCCTGACTGCCGGTTTCCTCACTCCGATCTATGCCCAGGACGAGGTGCAGGAGCATCCTGGGATCAAGGCAATGACAGGAGGGACGCTCAGTCCGGGGTCAGCCTTTTTGGAGTTCCGTCGGCTGCCGCTGAATTTCCGGCAAGGTGACCGATTGGAGCAAACCTTCGTGGTAGCGGGAGCTGGATTTACGTTTTGTAGACTCTATCAAGAATCTTACAAACCATATGATTCAATGAGTTGCCAAATCAGTTCAAAATAGCAGTACGATGGGTTTTCGCAATTTTGTCTTTAAACTCAGCATCCACATCGGCCTGATTTGCAAACTGTGACCATTTCTGAACTGCGGCTTGAACTTGCTCTAATATTTCATCAGCTCGCCCGCGTTTCATTGAGATTAGCTTGGCACAAGCCCTAAAGTCCTGCAGGTCAAACAGGTCGCGCTTTCCGTTCATGGACATTTGGTGACTACTTGTCCAAGCACCACTGGGATTATAGCTGTAGGTCATATCGAATGCTGGTGACAGTGACCATGTCCCAGACTTATTCATCAGGAAGGCAATGTTTTTTACGTGATCATCCTGATTGCGAGCAATAATATTAAACGCCATGCGGCGAAACTGCTCTTCAACGTCATCCATCGATAAGCCAAGCTTACGGATTGTTTGAAATGCCTGCTCGTAGGAATAAGCACCAGCCTTCTTGAAATCAAAATGCTCCATCGCGCCAAACGATTGCATGTGAAGTTTCTGACCGTCGTCAGATCGATCAAAACGTTTTGTCATGAAATGGCTTCGACCATTCTCTTTCAAAAGACGGCATTCCATCATGTGTATGCCCGTTTCTTTTGCCATTTCATAATAGGCATATTCAATCAGGCCATACCCTGCGGGGTCTTCAAGCTCCTTATCTTTATTCCCTGAAACCCCATCAAATTTCAAAAGCCAGTATGTGAAGCCTTTGTCTGCCTTTACTTGCCCTGAACGCACTTCGTTCGTCTTATAGTTCCAGGAAATAATAGCTTTAGCGCGCGCGCCGCCCGCCGAGGTTCCGACTTGTATAATTTCATTTAGCGCACTTGCACGATCAGGTGCGGCGAAAGACACTTGAAGCTGATTTCGTTCGGTCAAAATCTCACTAGCCAGTTCTACCAAAGCCTCAACATCGATATGTTTTGATTTTCTGGCCACCGGCCCTTTGGCTGGGGCATATTCAAGTGCGCCCATACCACGGCTTCCCGTATAACAAAGCCGCTCCACCGGATTAAAAGTATCTGGTGTTCGTCCTTCCCGAGCAAGCCAAACGTCGATCAGGGCATTGCCAAAATCATCCGGCAACGAGTCTGAGAGCAAACCGGGAAGCCCATGAAAGGTCTCTGGTGGCAAAGCAGGAAATGTATAAATTCTATCTGACAATGGCATGGTGAGCGGCGCCACTTCAATACCGCTCCCTGTAAAGGCTGGATCATATTCAAAGTTACCACGCCCTGCACTTTCGTCCCAACTGACAGCGCCAATTGTTTTGCCCCACAGTTTCACTTCAGCAATGGTCATTCATCGTCTCCCCATGACCATGCTTTACCTTCTTCACGTTCAGGGGAAGAAGAAGAAGCGCGCTTCCGACTTTTACCTTGTAATTTCATTTGCTGTATGGGGCTCATCGCTGGCTCCGGTACTAATGCATCCATATTTTCCAGCAGCCCAAGACTTCGCAGCAGGCGAATTAGATTAGATAATTGTGTTGAATGACCATGTTCTACCCGATTGATTGTTCGCTCAGATACGCCTGCCTCTTTGGCCAGAACCGCCTGTGTCATATTCCTGTTAAGCCGGTATTGGAGAAGACGTTCCCCCAACTGCTCTAATAAGGCATCATCCGATAGGTCATTTCTCATAACAAGTCACTCTTGGCTGATTAATGGATGTTACAGTCAATAATATGTCAATTTTGGCTGGTTAAGTCAATGTTATCTAAGAGAACAACCAGCCAATAATGACTGTTATAGCCTAGGATGGTATTTTAACTACAATTTTTGTCAGTTTATAGAAGCGGATTGTTCTGGAAACAGCCTCGGTGTGGGACAACAAGACTTGTAGAGATCACCATGAACATCTATGCTCATGTGTTGCCAGAGATGCAGGAAGCGGCAGCTGAAAAGATGGGGTCTATACTGTTTTAGCTGTTTCTTTGCTGTATCTCATTTAAGCTGTTCGCAAAAGCCTCAGTTGAATCCTTTTTGTCCCAAGTCAATTCTGTTTGGCACCTCTTGTGGGTGCAAAACCTCAGAATCTGGGATGGCATTTCCAGATAAAAGTGGGGCATTTTCCCGGCATATTCAAGTCGGCGGTACAAAGGCCAGTTGACCAGAAGTTCACATAAAGCCTGTCGAAACTATATAGGTGTCAGAGTCTGCTGCATCGGTGTGTGTTAGCGATCCGTTAGCTATTTGGGGAAAGAGAATACCTAAGTCTTTTATTTGCAATAACAGAAGATTGTTGGTGCGAAAGGGGGGACTCGAACCCCCACGGGTGTTACCCCACCAGATCCTAAATCTGGCGCGTCTGCCAAATTCCGCCACTTTCGCTCGTTGTGTTCAATCCGCTTCCCATTCTAAACAATAGTGGGTTTGCACGGAAGAGTGCGCTTAAAAAGCACCCAGCCTGGATGATGCATCATCCGGGCTGGAGGCTGAAAACACGGTCAGTTGACGAGCCCATCGGACCCTCAGTAGAATCGTTGGCAATGCCAACCCTGGAGGAAAAAATCACCAGACTGCGAAATCAGCTTCGTCAATGGGAGCAGGTAGTGGTCTGTTTCTCAGGAGGCGTCGACTCGAGTTTCCTGCTGGCCGAGTCCGTCGGCGTGCTCGACCAGAATGCGGTAGCCCTGACGGCGGTCTCCCCCAGCCTTGCCCAGGAGGAGGGAGCCGAAGCACGGAATTTGGCCCAGCAACTGGGCGCCCGTCACCTGCTGGTGGAAACCCACGAGTTGGACGATCCGCGCTACGCCGCTAACCCGGTGAATCGCTGTTATTTTTGTAAGACCGAGATGTATGCAACAGCCGTTGAGCAGGCTTGTAGCCTGGGCATTCCCTACGTGCTGGATGGTTTTAACGTGGATGACCGAAGCGATCACCGTCCCGGCCGAAAGGCGGCACGTGAGTACGGCGTGCGCTCCCCTCTGGATGAGTTGGGGTTCACGAAAAGCGACATTCGGGAGGCGGCCCGCCGCATTGATCTCCCGGTCTGGGACAAGCCCGCACTGGCCTGTTTGTCCAGCCGATTTCCCTATGGAACCCCGATTACCCCCGAACGTCTGACTCAGGTGGGGCGTTGCGAGCGGGTGCTGCGTGATTTGGGTTTTCGCGTCTATCGAGTGCGCTATCACGGCTCAGTGGCCCGAATCGAGGTGGCTCCCGAGGAACTGCAAAAACTGTGGGGTCCCCAGGTGTGTGACCAGATCAATCGACGCTTTCGGGAAGCAGGCTTCGCTTCCGTGACCGTGGATCTGGAGGGATATCGAAGGGGTTCATTGAATGAAGCTAGGAGTGGTGTTTCCAGAAATGGGGAAGTTCCACCCAGAGAGCGCCAGCACCCATCCGGGAAGATCGTGGAATACTCCCTCGAAAAACAACAGTAGGGGGCATCCAGGCCCACCGGTTAGCGAGAATTATCGAACCTCTACTATCCCTGGCTCATCGAGCGGTAGAGTATCCAGCCAGCAAACAGGAAACCCGCGAGCACTGTCAAAACCACCAGTAGATCTGGATGAGGATGTGGATGTAGAATCGCTGTCTCGTGTAGAAGCACCGTCATAGTCGCGACAGACTATAGGGCTGAGGGGTGGGGAGTCAAGCCCGTGGAGTGGCGGTTGTCTTCAGAGAGGTATTCGATGAGTACGGAGGTGCTGAAGCAAAGACATTTAGCCCTGATGCTGAAAGAGAAAAGCCTTCGAGCGACCCTGTTTTGGTTGATTGGCGTGCTCCTGATGGGTGCCCTGGCCTGGGGAACCGGGCAGGAGGGGAAAACACCTCTGCAGCCCCTTACCGTGACTCAGGTCCTGGAAATGGCCATGGAACGGGCTGCTCAGGAAGATCAGCGGGAACTGGTCTCGAAATACCGCTTCAAGGTGTTCAGGGTCAGAGATAAGCTGGATGGGCAGGGCGGGCTCAAGGAACGCGACGAAGAACTGTTTGAAAATGTCCTCATCCAGGGCGTTCCCTACCAGAGGTTGATCGAAAAAAACGGCCAGGCTCTGACCGAAAAGGAAAGAAAAAAGGAGCAAAAACGGGAGTCTGAGTTTAGAGAGAAAATCGCCAAGCGTGAGGATCCCACCGGCGATGAAGAAAACGGTTTTTCCCTCAACCAGGACCTGGTGGGCCGGTTCGACTTTAGCCTGGAAGGAGTGGAAGAAGTGGACGGTCGATCCAACTACGTGTTGGCCTACAAGCCGAAAGAAGGCAAACTGCCCGTGAAGCGACGGATTGATCGTGCATTAAACAAAGCGGAAGGACGGATCTTGGTGGATCAGGAATCCTACGAGGTTTCCCGGATTGAGTTCGAACTGAAGGAGAAAGTGAAACTGTGGTGGGGCCTCATCGGGTCCATTCAGGAGGTGAAGGGGACCGTCCAGAGGCGGGAGGTGGACCCTGGAGTTTGGTTCCCCACAGGCTTTGATCTTTATCTCAAGGGCAGAATCTTCTTCAGGTCTCTTCACTCCAGGCAGAAAGTGCGCTGGAGTGAGTTTGATCGGGTCACCAGCTCCGTCACCGAGGTGGTCGAGTCGCCCCTTCCCGATTCTTTTTGAAATCCTGATCCATCCACCAAGAGGTCAGTCAGATTGAGTGGAAAGAAGCGTTGTACCTGGGCAGAGGGCGGAAATGAGCTGTACATCCAGTACCACGATCGGGAGTGGGGAGTTCCGGTACACGAGGACCGCAAACAGTTCGAGTTTCTCATTCTGGAGGGTGCTCAGGCCGGTCTGAGCTGGTCCACGGTGCTCAACAAGAGAGAGGGATACCGAAAGGCCTTCGCTGTTTTCGATCCGGTCAAGGTCGCCCGTTTCAGCGAAAAGAAAATCGAAACTCTGATTCAGAATCCAAGCATCATTCGTAATCGCCTCAAAATCACCTCCGCCGTCAGTAATGCCCGGGCCTTTCTGGCGATCCAGAAGGAGTACGGCAGCTTCGATACCTACATCTGGGCTTTTGTGGGGGGGAAGCCCCTTCAGAATCGCTGGAACGCCATGGCCGATGTTCCCGCCACCTCACCGGAATCGGAGGCCTTGAGCAAGGATCTCAAGCAGCGAGGGCTCAAGTTTGTGGGGAGCACCATTATGTATGCTCACCTGCAGGCGGCGGGTCTGGTCAATGACCACCTGATCAGCTGCTTTCGATATCGAGAGTGTGCCGCTTTGGCTCGCACTTCTCCCACCTGATCGTTGTGAAGCAGGCTAGTCGTGTTTCAAAAAGGTGCCCGCCTTGTACTCGGCGAAGGCCTGCCGAAGCTGCTCTTGAGTGTTCATGACGATGGGCCCGTACCAGGCGACGGGTTCTTCGATCGGTTTTCCCGAGACCAGCAGAAACCGAATCCCCTTATCCCCAGCCTGAATGCTGACTTCATCGCCCCGGTCAAAGAGCACCAGTGAGCGATTATCCGCTTCCTCGGAAAGAGAGGTATCGGACCAGCCCACCCCCTCAGTGGGTACGTCCAAGGGAGCCGAAGCGTTGCAGAATCTCCCCGAGCCAGCGAAAACGTAGGCAAAGGCGTGACGCGTGGTTTCAACGGGGAGGATTTTTCTCTTTCCCGGAGGCACCGAGACGTCGAGGTATTGCGGTTCGGCAGCGATACCGTCGACGGGTCCGGTGGCGCCCCAAATGCTGCCGCAGATGACACGAATCTTGGTTCCGTCGTCATCGACGACTTCGGGAATGTCCGTTGATTGGACGTCCTGGTAGCGAGGCGCCGTCATCTTGAGGGATGAGGGGAGATTGGCCCAAAGCTGAAACCCGTGCATCTTGCCGTCACGATCCCCCCGGGGCATCTCCTGGTGGATGATTCCACTTCCCGCCGTCATCCACTGGACGTCACCGGCCTGCAGTACCCCCTGGTTTCCCAGGCTGTCGCCATGCTCCACTTCACCGGAGAGAATGTAGGTAATGGTCTCGATTCCCCGATGAGGATGCCAGGGAAAACCTGCCAGGTAGTCCTCCGGCTTGTCGTTTCGAAAGTCGTCCAGCAAGAGGAACGGGTCGAAGTCCTGGGTGTTGCCGAATCCGAAGGCTCGACGTAAGTGCACGCCCGCACCCTCAATGGTGGGCTTGGCTTTGATCAGTCGTTTGATGGGTCTTATGGACACGGTTTCCTCATGACGTTCTGTGGATGTGGGAGAAACTTACTGCCTTGCCGTTGCCGGTGTCAACTGTCAATGGTCATAGGACTACCCATGGACTTTTTCATCCCACAATGATCGCGGACCAGCCAGACTTCACCTCTCCCCACTCCTTCCGTCATCTGCTAGAATAAGGAACTCTACAAAGTGTCGGGGCATGGCGCAGTCTGGTAGCGCGCCTGCTTTGGGAGCAGGAAGTCGGGGGTTCGAATCCCTCTGCCCCGACCAATCTTTTCAATAAGTTACAGCAAATACCCTAAGCAGCCGCTGAGTCTGTGTGAGAGTCTGTGTGAGACTTTATCCTGGCTTGCTCATAGATTTCAATGGCCCGACGCTGAGAATCCCCCAGAGTATGCAGGTATATCTCAGTCGTTGATATGTTCTCATGGCCCAGGATCTTTTGAATGTCTCCCAAGGGAACATTGTTGTTTTCCATGACAGATGCCCCAGAGTGACGAAGCGCATGGAAACCGGAGTATTTGACCCCTGCTTTCTTACAGAGGGCCTTGAGAGCCTTTCTGCGGTTCTTGTAAGGACCTTCTACCCTCTCTCCACCCTTGTTGTTCCAGTATGAGTGCCAGAACACCCACGGCTTTGAGGGATCTCTCTGTGTGTGTCTCCTAGAAAGCATCTCGAATAGCTGTTGTGTCATGTGGATCTTTCTAGGTGTGAGGTGTCCCCCGCGCTTCTTACGAGTGTAGAGGACCACATGCCGATCCCTAAAGCTCACATCATCCCAGGTGAGTCGGTTGATCTCACTCACTCTCGCCATTGTTTCTCGAACAGCCCACAGGTAGTCGGCCAAGTCTTCAGTTTCGACTGCGGCTATCAGCTTGTCTATCTCCTTGGGTGAGGGAACGTGTTTGAGCTTCTTCTCAACAGGAAGGAAGTCTAGATCATCCGTGGGGTTTGCCCACACCAGCTTTTTCTTTTTGCCGAAATTGAACAGGGAACGGAGACTCCGCAGTTCCTTGTTCGCAGTATGTGGGGATACTCGGCGTCTCTCAAGGATATAGCGTTCAATCATTTCTGTGGTAACGTCAGCGGCTTTTAGTTGGCCCCATAGCTCAACCCACTTCCTAGCAAGATACCGATAGTCGATGTAGTGATGCTGTGTGGTGTAAGCGGCCAAGTGGTCAAGTCTTCTGCTCACCAGTTGCAAGAAGCCCATGTCGGGCAGGATCTGACTTCCATTCTGTGACTCCATTACCTCCTTTCTTCTTTCTGCTTCGGCCTGCTTGGCCTCCCTTTTGGTTTTGAACCAGGCTTGGGTGTACCTCTCGCCCTTCAGCGTGAAATCGTACCTCCAGCCTTTGCCCTTTACTGAATAAACGCTCATAAAGATCCTCCATTCTTGGAAAAAATAGAGAACCCCTGAGCTTCACACCGCCCAGTAGCTGCCAGTTTTTGTAAACCCAACTCTCACTTCTCGGCACAATCTGGACGACCTCCTTAACGGTCATTATGCCCACCTGAGAAGCGGAGTCAATTTGCGCTTCTGGCGTCGGCTCGATACTAGGTGAAAGGTTCTCTACTTCAATCATAGTTACAACGGGCCAGCCCCATTGCCGCCCGTCGAAGCCTGATTTTCCCATACCAGGCACGACGGAAACGACCCCGCACACCTGTTCGGCAGGGGGGATGTTACGCGGCCCTTTATTTATAGGGGTCTGAAGAGAGCCTGATTGGTAGAATACGGAAAACCCAAAGCTATCAACACTTACAATCTGATATTCTTAGAATTGCAGGGGGGAACTTTGAAGCTATCAAACTTTAAACCCCTTGTCCGTGGGGTGGCCGCCTTTGAGGTGGCCACCCTTAGGTAGCCGCCCAGCCGTAACCCAGCCCTCTCACCCACCTACCTGGCAATAGCTCTGATTGCCACGCGACAAAGTCACCGGCACTCATGCCATGGCGAGAACGGGTTTCGCAGTCCCGGTGCAGCCCACAGGACGAAAGTAAA
>Ga0209988_10000922_pt1 | contig 18838 bp, 12 predicted proteins | sample N075metaG_FD_183115 | JGI IMG/M metagenome (GOLD analysis project Ga0209988, IMG submission 183115) | Deep subsurface microbial communities from Kermadec Trench to uncover new lineages of life (NeLLi) - N075 metaG (SPAdes) (version 2) | ecosystem: Environmental > Aquatic > Marine > Ocean trench... | reverse complement strand
CAAGCTAGTCCCCAGTTCAAACTTTCTAATCCATTCGCTCTGGGGGCGAGGGTTGATTTCGAACTCTAACAAACTGTTATTCATATCGGTTCGCGGGACAAATCCCATCTCTGCATTGAAGTTCCGCCCTACGATCGTGTGTTCTGCTCCGGCGGTTAAAAAGTCGGTCTCCCAGGAAATCTTCAGCGGTCTGGCCATCCAATCGTCTTCTTCAAGCCCGGGAGTCTGAGAACCGGCGAAGAAAGATTCCAGGTACAGGTTCTCAAAAAATACGAAATTACCGTCCACGCCAAAAGTGCGGTTGTAATCGTCCTGCTGACTGGATTGTCGATTGGTGAGCATGGCACCCACCACCGAACGCGAGAGGACCTTTTTCCTGACCCTGGCAACGGTGTAATTACTACCGGGGATATCCCCCGAGACGCCTTCAAAATCGACGGTCTGGGCGTTGAGAAAGCCCAGATCCAATCCCTTGAGCTTCCCTGTGAGTTTGACGCCGGCAATGATGTCAATGGGCTCACGGCTCTCGGATAAACCGATGGTTCGACTGTAAAAGAGCCTCAATTCCCGGCTAAATCCTCCCGGACCGAAGTCAAACAAGTTGGCATTCTCCAGGAAAAACTCTCTTCTTTCAGGAAAGAACACAGAGAATCGCGTCAGGTTCACGATCTGGTCATCCACATCTGCCTGAGCGAAATCAGGATTGATCGTGAGATCCAGAGTAAGACTGGGTGTCAGGTGATATTTTAGATCCTCCAAACCGCCATTGAATAGATGCTCCGTTTCCGGTACGCCTCGGTTGAAGACACGGGACGCTCCTCCCGTCACATAGGGTTTGATGCGGAGCCTGTGCTCACTGAAAATGTTTCGTAAGCCCACCAGGTCGCCGGCTTGGGAGACCTGAACAAAGTCGAAATTGCGCCGATAATTACTCCATATGGCCTCTTCGTTCTTTCGCCTGATGTTTCGCTTGAAGTCGATTCCCCATCTCTGCTCCTCGTTATTCGGCATACGGATGGACTGGAAGGGGATCTCAATCTCAAGAACCCATCCCTCCTCAGTTGTGGTGACTGCCACAGTCCAGCGCTCATCCCAATTACGGTTTTCCCGTCTCCCTTCGTCTGTAATCTGCGAGTCGAACTTGGCTCCCAAGGGATTGGTTCGAAACAGAAATCCATCCTGGCGGTTGCGAAACGTATCCAGAATGATCTCAAAAGTATCGTCGCTCTGGAACTGACTGTCCCGAGCTCTCTCAGTGGCGATGATCTTTTCGGGTTCCGAGTCGAAACAGATCACGCCAAAGAAAATGGCCGTATTATTGTAGAGGATCCTGATCTCGGTTTTTTCGGTACCTGCTTCCCCTTCCCGGGGATCCCGCTGGAGGAAGTCAGAAAAAGCAGGTGCCCGCTGCCAGAATTCTTCACTGAGAACTCCATCCAGCACCGGGGATCCCTCAATTCGGACTGCTTGAGCGACTTTCCTGTCAGGCCTGTCAGACCTGCCTTGGGCAGGCCTGCCCTGGGCCGCTGCGTATGGAATCATCGACCAGCTGATTGCGGCCACAAGGAGTAAAGCGACCACTGATTGGACGCACCGGCAAGTGCTGTCGTGCGGTGGTGCAGCCTGATATTGCTTTGATCGCATTCATGCATCCCGTTGGGGCATATAGGAGGCTGGCCCGTAGGCCAACGGCGTCAACCCGAGTCGTCACGAGGGCACCAAAGCACGACCTACTGCAGAAAGGGCTGACCGATGTGCTCGACCTGGGCATCGGTGAAACTGTAGGCTGGCCCCACGGCTTGCATGCCGACGTCCTGGGCCAGGGACTCCTGCAGCACCACGATCTCCCCTCCCAACATGGTCATGAGCGGACGAATTCTCAGAATGTCATCCACCTCAATGGTGAAGTAGTCGCGGTCGATGATCAGTAAATCGGCGAATTTTCCCACTTCCAGCGAACCAAGCTTATCCGGCTTGGTCACATATTCCGCTGCCCAGGAGGTCCACATTTTCAGGGCGTGCACTCGATTGATTCGCTCATCCGGCTGCCACACCTTGCCATTGTACTTGCGGGTAATGGCCTGCCACAGCTGGAAGAAGGGAGGCTCCATTCCCGGTCCCACGCTGCCTTCGGCGGGTCGGTCAAAGGCTCCTCCACCGTAGTGCTGTCCCACCACCTTTACGCCCGACTCGATCCACGTTCTAAAGGGCAGAATAAAGGACTCGATCTGGGGGCCGTAGTCGGCAATCCAGTTGGGAGCCTCGTTGATGCGGTTGGGCCCACAGCTCATGATGATCCCATAGTCTTTCAATTTCTGGAGGATATCGGGCTGCTTCCCCACCAGAACGCAATGCTCGACCGTCATCCCCATAGCACGAATCTCCTCCATCGACATTCCATTCTCAGCCCGGGCTTCTTCGATCATCCGGAAATAGGCCCGGGCGGCTTCGCTGCCCACCATGTGCACCCCGGCCAATCGCCAACCCGCCTTGAGGGCGTTCGCCAGCGTGTCCCACATCAGATCACCCGGCTTGGGACAGACTTCCCGCGCCTTGATGTGGGGAGGAGCCTGGGTATCAGGTCCCGTGCACGATTCGGGATAAGTCGAATCCCAGCGTTCGGAAGCCACCCCATCGATCCAAAAGTAATCGTCTCCGATCCCCTGCAGGACGCCTGTTCGCCGATACATCTGTCGGGTCTGCTGAGGATCGGTGGGCATCCGGTGCACTTCATAGTGGGCGGACAGGCGAAGCGGCATCTGTCCAAGACCGGCCAGGGTGGCATAGCCGCTCATGACCTTGGGGAAAGGAATACGGGTGGAGAGGGTGGTGACTCCGATCGAGGAGAACTCTTCCCCGGTAATCTTCAAGGCCTGGGCCAGGGTGTTCAAGGGCAGGCTCTGGAGAAAGAGTTCCCAGGTAATGACGGCCATCTCCTGGCTGCCCACCCAGCCGATGCCGGGAATGTCTTCGCCGATGGTATCCCCGTGCATGGTCTCCTGAATAGAAGCCGAGTATCCCGGGAGAAAGTCATTCAAGACTTCCAGAGCCTGGGAATTGATCCAACCTCTGGGGCCGGGTCTCACCAAAAGAGGATTCTCAGGGGTCCACAGATCTAGTGTCCTGCGCTCGGTCAGACGTCGCGTAAACCCCCAGAGCCGGGCTTCACTCGGAGCCTCGGGATGACCTGAAATACTGAGAATTATCCACTGGCCCGGCCTGGCCTGGCGGACCGCTTCCTGGATCTTCTCTCGCATCAGGGCCTGAGTTGCTTCCAGGTCCCGCTCTGCCTGCATCGAGACCACAATCCCATTGGGAGGATACTCGAAGCCCAACCGGTCCAGATGGCGGATGGCCTCGCCGTAGATGTGCATGTGGGGTTCAATGATGCCAGGAATCAGGGTGCGTCCCTTCAAATCGAGGACTCTGGTGTCGGGTCCCGCCAGGGCCCGGATTGCCCCACTGGTCCCCAGCTTGACGATCCTGTGCCCTTTCACCGCGATGGCCTGGTAGACCCTCCCCACGCTGGTGGAGGTGGATTTATCGTCCATGCTCACCACCTTGGCGTTGACCAGAATCGTATCGGCGTACCCGTGCTGGGCCACCTCAGGGGGAAGTTGCTGGGCATGCAGAGGAAAGTTGAGCAGAATGAGCAGCGCTATGGCACACACGCCGCTGCAAGGGTAAAGAAGAGATTTCGTTTTGCTGATTCGATGCATAGGTCGAGCCTCTCTTTCCTTTATAAGGACCTCATATTGGAGCAATTTGTTGCTCCATATACTATCGGAGAAGATGGGAAGGGGAAAGTAAGTTCAAAATCCTAAATCACAAATCCTAAATCCTAAACAAATCACAAATTCCAAATCACAAACAAATTCGGTTCGAGAGATTCCATTTGAAACTGAACTCAGAGGTTTGGAATTTGGAATTTAGGATTTAGGATTTGTTTGGAATTTGGAATTTGGAATTTGGGATTTCAGCCGGTCTGCCGGCTGTGATTTAGGATTTGGGATTTTCCTACTTTCTCCTAGCATTCTGTTGAGCTGATCCGGGCGGGACCAGAAAGGCCGAAGCCAGGGCCAGGAGAGAAAAAATAAAGCCGACAAAAAAGACGTCCTGTAAAGCCATGCCCAGAAGCTCTTGCAACTTGGGTAAAAGATCCGGGGAGATCTGAGCGCGGTTCAGGGGGTTGACCATCATATCCAGGTGGCGGGCCACATAGGCAATCTGCTCCGTCTGTTCCGTCGCTTCCATAGCCGACAGTCCGGACATCATCTGCCCCGCCATGACCGCTCCCATAATGGCAATACCGATGGAGGCCCCAATGGTTCGAAAGAACTGGGTTGCAGAAGTGGCAATCCCCAGGTAGCTTCGGGGAAAGCGATTCTGAACGGCAATGAGCATGGAGACCATGCTCAGTCCCATTCCCGTGCCCATGAGAACCAGCACCATCCCCAACTGGAGAGGAGACACCTGGGCGGTGATCCGGCTGAGCAGGAAAAAGCCGATGCTCAAGGAAACCATACCCGCGATCACCGTTCTCCGGTACCCCACGATGAGAATCAAACGCCCTCCGATAATGGAGAAAACCACCCAACCTAACATCAGCGGGGTGATGGCCCATCCGGCCTCTGTTGCCCCTGTGCCCAGCACCCCCTGGACAAAGAGGGGAATAAAGGAAATCGCTCCGAAGAGGGCCATGCCACTGAATAAACCATTGAGTGCGGCAGCGGAAAACATCCGATCGTTAAAAAGGTGTAAAGGCAAAATGGGATCAACGGTTTTTCTTTGCTGGAATACAAATAGGGCCAAGAGAACGACCGCCATGATCAAGGCCAGAACCTGTCCCAGGGTTGGCTCACCGTCTTTGAATTGATCCAGACTGATGAGAAGGAGGGAAAGAGAAACGAGCAACAGCAGGACTCCCAGGTAGTCCACCCTGCTGTCCCGTCGGTTCCTGGGTTCAACCAGTGCCAGAGCGATAATGGTCCCGGCCAAAAGGCCAAAGGGAATATTGAGAAAAAACACCCATCGCCAGGAAAAGTGGTCGGTAATGAGTCCCCCCAGCAGAGGTCCGAGGATACTGCTGAGTCCCCAGACACCGCTGAACCAGCCTTGCATGCGGGCACGACGCTCCAGAGAGTAAATGTCACCGACAATGGTCATGCCCAGGGGGAGCAAGGCTCCCGCCCCCAAACCCTGAATGGCTCGAAAGGCAACCAGTTGCACCATCGACTGACTCAGACCGCAAAGAACCGAACCGCCGACAAACAATCCGATGCCAGCGATATAAAATAAGCGTCGCCCATAAAAATCGGAAAGACGTCCCCACAGCGGAACGCTCACCGTGGCCGTCAGAAAGTAGATCGAGTAAACCCAACTGTAAAGCTCAAGTCCCCCCAGACTTGAAATGACGGTGGGCATGGCCGTCACCACCGCCGTTGCCTCCAAAGCGCTGAGGAAGAGTCCCATCATGACCCCTGCGGTAATCCAGGCCCTGCGCTGCGGCGTCAACTTCAAGGGGCCCAGTAACTCCTCTGGATTGGGGGGGGTGTCGGATAACATAAAGACGGGATTATAGCAGGGCCCCCAGCCCGGATTATGCATAGGTTTTCGTAGCGAGGCGTCGAAAAGGCCGTCACGCCGGATGGTTTCGGCGCCACAGTAGAAAATTTATGCATGAACCAGGCTAGCTTGCCTGATCGAACAGGAGCATGGTAGGGTAGCTCCCCTTAAAGTGTCCCATCTTGAATCAAACCCCGAGAATCCCGTTCGTCACGACTGGAGTGATGAGCAGATCCAGGCCATCCACGATCTGCCCTTCCCCGATTTGCTCTTTCAGGCCCAGCTGGTACACCGCCGCTACCACGATCCTCAGAAGGTGCAGCTTTGTACCCTGTTGAGCATCAAGACCGGCGGCTGTCCGGAGGACTGCAGCTATTGTCCCCAGAGTGCCTATTACAATAGCGGCGTCCCTTCGCAGGATTTACTAGATCTAGAACAGGTCCTGGAAGCTGCACGCCAGGCCCGGCGGCACGGTTCGACACGCTTTTGCATGGGCGCTGCCTGGAGAGAGGTCCGCCAGGGTGCTGAATTCGAGCGCGTATTGGAGATGGTTCGGCAGGTCCGTGAACTGGGAATGGAGGTGTGTTGCACCCTGGGAATGCTCAACTCCGACCAGGCCAAGCGGCTGGCTGAAGCGGGATTGACCGCTTACAACCACAACCTGGATACCGGCCCCGATTACTACGATCAAATCATTACCACGCGAACTTATGAGGACCGCCTACGTACACTCGAGATTGTCCGCGAGGCGGGCGTGAGTGTCTGCTGTGGAGGAATTCTGGGGATGGGCGAAAGCGTGCGGGATCGGATCGCCCTGTTGCGGGTTCTCTCTCATATGAATCCCCAGCCGGAAAGCGTTCCCATCAACGCACTGGTTCGGGTGAAGGGAACTCCTTTGGGTGATCGCTCCCCGGTGGATCCCATCGAGATTGTCCGTATAATCGCCACGGCACGGATCGTCCTGCCCAAGAGCCGAGTGCGACTCAGTGCAGGACGCACCGAGATGTCGGTGGAGACTCAAGCCCTTTGCTTTGTGGCCGGAGCCAATTCCATTTTTAGCGGCGAGAAACTCCTCACCACACCCAATCCGGACCTTTACCACGACCGTGACTTGCTGGACAAACTCGGGCTCTCGCCACTTGAAGGGTCATGAATGATCTTCTCCAGGAACTGGAAAGGGAGCTGGAGAAAATCCGGAGCCAGAACCTTTACCGCAGCTTGACCCCTCCCAAAGGTCTGGACTTTTGCTCCAATGACTACCTGGGGCTCTCTCGGGACCCCAACTTTCGAGCCGCTATCCTGGAGAAACTCGAGCAAGCCACCGGTCCGGACTCGGTGTCCTCACCGGCCTCCAGACTGTTGCGCGGGAATACCTCCCGGCATCAAGCCCTGGAGCAAAGACTTTCCGGTTTTAAAGGAACAGAAGCGGCTCTGATTTTCCCAACCGGATACCAGAGCAATATCGGGGTATTCACGGCGCTGGTTAGAAGCCAGGATCGAGTTCTTTCCGATGCCCAAAACCATGCCAGCATTATCGACGGCTTGCGCCTGAGTGGGTGCCAGAAGATCGTTTTCCCGCACCTCGATTTAGGAGCTGTGGAAGAAGCCCTGATCCAGCCTCATCCGGAAGGAAAAACTTTTCTGGTCACCGAATCCCTTTTCAGTATGGACGGAGATGTCGCCCCGCTCGCAGCCTATGCTGAACTGGCCAAACAGCATGAGGCCTACTTGATTGTGGACGACGCCCACGCGGTGGGTGTTTTTGGAGAGGAAAGAGGCTCCGGTCTGACCGAGCGCTTCGGCGTGGAGAAACGGGCACTGGCTATCGTATCAACCTTCGGCAAAGCCTTTGGCCTCTTTGGTGCTTTCGTGGCGGGACCTCAGGTGGTCATCGAATACCTGATCAACCGCTGCCGCTCCTTCATATTCACGACGGCCGTCCCCCCGCTTCTTCTCTATGGCGTGGAAGCAGGTCTGGATCTGCTCGATGCCGAACCGGAGCGGAGAAAGCGCGTGTGCCTGCTGGCGGATCGGCTCCGCCAGCGGTTCAAAGAGGCAGGGCTGGATACCCTGCAGAGCGCCGGCCCTATTGTCCCCGTAGTGTTGGGAAAAAGTGAGCGGGCACTGGCAGTGGCACAGCGCCTCCAGGAGAAAGGGTTGGACGTGCGGGCCATTCGCCCCCCCACCGTGGCACCAGGAACGGCCCGACTGAGAATTTCTGTTCATGCCGATCACACCGAACAGCAAATCGACCAGTTGGCCAAAGCCGTGGAGAAGGCAATCAAGAGTATCGACTCGTGAGGTCACGATGAGCCTGGTCGTTGTGGGAACGGGAACGGAAGTCGGCAAGACCATTACCTGTGCCGTGTTGTTGTCTCGTTACGCCGGGACTTTCAAACTGGCCTATTGGAAACCCATTGCCACCGGATCGGCCGAGGACCGGGACACATCGGTGATCGAGCGCCTGTGTGGCCATGGGATAAATATCCTTCAAGAGTCTTACCTATTTGAACCGCCTGTCTCCCCTCATCTGGCCGCTCGTCTGGTTCGAAAAAGGATCGATCCCGAGCTGGTGGTGCAAGCACTGAAGACCTACCAACAGGAGAATGACGGGCGCGCCTTGGTCATCGAGGGCATTGGGGGTTTACTGGTGCCCTTGACCACAGCCGGTTACCTGTTGGCGGATCTTCTCGAAGAGATGTCCCTTCCCTGTCTGCTGGTGGCCTCCAGTACCCTGGGTACGATTAATCACACGCTGCTGACGATTGAGGCCATGCGCTCTCGAGACTTACAGTTAGTGGGAGTGGTGCTCAATGGACCGCGAAATCGCGAGAATCGCCTGGCTATCGAAAAATTTGGAAGCGTCCAGATCGTTAGCGAAATTGAGCCCCTGTCGGCTTTATCACCGGAAAACGTCCTTCGGGCCTCCCGTGGATTCGACCGCAAGGCTCTGCTAGAGTCGTCTTTGAAAAGGGCGTGAGAATTTCAAGATCAGAGCCTGACATGAGTGCACAGCAAACGGACTCCAAGGACCCAACGTCTCACTGGGTAGCACAGGACCGACGCTATGTCTGGCATCCTTACACTCAACATTTCACCGCGCCCGAAGCCATTCCTGTGGAAAGAGCGGAAGGGGTTTACCTTTACACCTCCGACGGCCAACGCATCCTGGATGGCATCTCTTCCTGGTGGGTCAACATTCATGGCCACAATCATCCCCGCCTGAATCGGGCCCTACAGAAACAGGCGGATCGTTTCGCTCAGGTGATCTTTGCCGGCTTCACTCACGAACCGGCCGTGCGCCTGGCCGCTCAACTGGTCCAGCGAACGCCGGCTAAACTCACCCGTGCCTTCTTCTCTGACAATGGTTCCACGGCGGTGGAAGTGGCGCTAAAGATGGCCTATCAGTGCTGGAGAAACCGGGGCGAGTTCAAAAGAAACCTTTTTGTGGCCTTTGAACACGCCTACCACGGAGATACCTTTGGGGCCATGGCGGCTGGAGGAGTTGAGGTCTTTCACTCGGAATACAGCGGTCTGTTTTTTGAAGTTCGCCGGGCCCGGGTACGGGTGTCCCAGCCCAGGAGGGTAAGTTCCCCAGAGGAGTCACACCCAGCGAAAGAGCTGGAGGCGATCCTTGAGAAGGAGGGACACCGGGTGGCGGCCGTGATCATGGAACCGATGGTTCAGGCCGCAGGCGGCATGATCCTGTGGCCGGTTGAGTTCTTACGTCATGTGCGAGAGGTGACACGGCATCACGGCATTCCACTGATTGCCGATGAGGTGTTTACGGGATTTGGACGAACCGGAAAGATGTTCGCCTGCCAACACGGTCCTATTGAACCCGACATCCTTTGCCTTTCCAAAGCCTTAACGGGTGGGTATCTTCCCCTGGCAGTTACCCTGGCCAGTGAAGACATTTATGAATCCTTTTTGAGCGAGGATCGGCGGAAAACCTTTTTTCACGGTCACTCTTTTACCGGCAATGCCCTGGCTTGCGCGGTGGCCTTGGAGAGTTTGTCCGTCTTGGACGAAACGAAAGCTCTTGATCGGGTGATGGAACTGGAGGGGCTCTTCACCAAGCGTCTGGATCAGCTCAAATCTCTCCCGGTCGTGGAGGAAGTTCGAGGGATGGGGGCCCTCGGAGTCGTGGAACTGTCAACCCATGGAAAAAGCGGGTACCTGGACGAAAGAGGCCCGAGGTTGGCTGAGGCCTTTCTGGAACGAGGAATTCTCCTTCGTCCTCTCGGCAACGTTCTCTATTTTCTCCCTCCCTATGTGATCACGGATGAGGAAGCCCACTCGGTTTTCGATGCTATTGAAGAGGTTCTGAAGGAGTTGTGAGCGCGCGAAGCGCGCCAGAACCTGACAACTGACAGCTGACAGCTGACAATAAAGATCCTCTGTCCTGGACCCCCCGACTGCACGAAAGTACGATTGCACAACTGCACGAGCGCGTCCGCGCGCTGCTCGCGCTTCGCGCACTTGTGATCACCCTGGCGGTGACTTAAAATACCAGAAAGTCGTCTCTGGCCCGCAGGCTAAAGCCTGCGGCTCTGACGGAGTCGGCAAGGAATATTCAGAGCCGTGGGCTTCAGCTCACGGGCATTCCTGAAAAGGGAGGTCATGATGCCCCATCCAACCCAAGCTTTAGAGTCGTCTGCAGCCAAGCTTTTGGCCCGACGCCATTTTTTGACCTATTTCTCCGGCCTGGGGTTATCTTCGACTCTCCTGCCCGGCATCTTGTGGGCGAAGATGCAGGATGAGCAGGTTCAAGAAGTCACCAAAGAGATGATCAGCGGTGCCGAGCAGCTGGCCGGTTTGGAGTTCACCGACCAAGAGCGGGAAGGCATGGTGGAGGGGCTGAATCAAAATCTGGAACGGTACCAGGAACTGCGGGAAATCCCTCTCCAGAGCACCGACTGGCCCAGCCTGCAGTTCAACCCTGCTCTCCCTGGGATGAGCTTTGACACCGAGCGACGGCCCTTCAAGATGAGTACCCCGACCAATCGGACCACCCCCACCAACCTGGAAGACGTGGCCTTCTGGCCGGTGACGGATCTGGCCCAGCTGATTCGATCACGGAAAGTCCTCTCCCTGGATTTGACCCGGATGTATCTGGAGCGGCTGAAAAAGTACGATCCTTTACTGAAGTGCGTCATTACCCTTACCGAGGATTTGGCCCTGAGGCAGGCTCAGACAGCGGATCGGGAGATTGCAGCGGGTCGTTATCGAGGACCCCTTCACGGCATCCCCTGGGGAGTGAAGGATTTGCTGGCAACCCGACAATATCCAACCACCTGGGGAGCAGCTCCCTACAAAGATCGGATCCTGGACTACGACGCCACCATCGTCGAGCGGTTGGAGGCGGCCGGCGCCGTGCTGATGGCCAAGTTGAGTACCGGAGAGCTGGCCTCGGGAGACATCTGGTTCGGAGGCCAGACCGTGACTCCCTGGAATACCCAGGAAGGAACCCGAGGTTCTTCGGCCGGACCGGGTGCGGCCACGGCAGCTGGCCTGGTGGGTTTTTCCATTGGCACCGAGACCCGAGGGTCCATTGTCTTTCCATCCACTCGATGCGGACTGTCGGGACTGCGCCCCACCTTCGGCCGGGTCAGCCGATATGGGGTCATGCCCATCAGTTTCAGCATGGACAAGCCCGGCCCCATGTGCCGGAGCGTGGAAGACTGCGCCCTGGTCTTCGATGCCATTTATGGACCTGACGGCAAAGACGGAGCCCTGGTGGACTTACCCTTCAACTGGGATCCGGAGCTGGACATTCAACGGTTGCGGGTGGGTTACCTCAAAAGTGCTTTTGACGAAGAGCGAGACAGCGCTCAGTGGATGGCCAACGATCAAGCCACTCTGGCAACACTGCGCGCCCTGGGTCTGGACCTGATTCCCGTTGAGTTTCCAGACTATCCCCTCGATGTGGCACGGCTCATTCTGTATGCGGAAGCGGCAGCGGCCCACGATGAGCTGACCCGAAGTAGGCGAGTCGACTTGCTGGCTCGACCCAATGCCTGGCCCAGGCGCTTCCGACAATCCCGCATGATCCCTGCCGTAGAATACATTCAAGCCGATCGAGTACGAGTCTTCCTGATGAAGGAAATGGCCCAACTTATGAATGAGGTGGACGTTATTGTGGCCCCTCCCAGTGCACCGGGCACCCCCAGCAACAGTCCCCTGGGCAAGAACATTCCCTTAACCAACATGACCGGCCATCCCTGTGTCGTGCTGCCCAATGGCTTCACCGAAAACGGAACCCCCAGCACCGTCACCTTGGTGGGGAAACTCTATGCCGAGGCTGAAATCCTGGCCCTGGCCAAACGCTACCAGGATGCCACGGATTTTCATTTGAAGCACCCGGTGCTGGAGGTTTGACAGCAGACCGCTGACCACAGACCAACTGACAGCTGACGCAGGCTTCTTGTGTAGGGGCGCACTGACGTGCGCCCTATAATCCGTTGATAAACAAAGGCTTTTGGGCGCACGTCAGTGCGCCCCTACACCTTTTTCCCACCAGGCTTGACAGCTTGAGCCACCGCGCTATACTCCTAATTGAAATTGAATTTCAATTTCAAGTTATGGGAGGTGGACCGTGACCTTTGGGGTCAACAGCAGGTATTCCCTGATTTTCAGTTTCCTGATTTTATCCGCAATCGCACCCGTCGCCGCAGCCTCCTCCTCCGATGGTCATGGTTCTATTTCAGGGCGAGTCTTCGACACGGGAGGCGGAGTGATCCAGCAAGTCACGATCACCTTGAGAAACCAGGAGACGGGTATCGAGCAGGGCGTGAGCACAGATCTGTCAGGGGCTTTTCGATTCGAGGACCTGCCCGCCGCTCCCTATTATTTGAGTACCGAAAAGAAGTATTTTCAGAGCGCCGTCCAGGAGATTCTATTATCTCCCAGCCAGAACCCTACGGTGGATCTCACCTTGAAGATTGATTCACAAGCGATCATTCGAGAGCGAGTGATGGTGATCGGAGAGGCCTCCGAGTTAGGCGAGATACCCGGTTCCGCCCACTACATCGACCAGGAAACATTGGAGAGTCAACTGCTGGCTTTCGATGACATCCATCAGATTCTGCGCCAGGTCCCCGGCGTGAACATTCAGGAAGAGGACGGCTATGGCCTTCGTCCCAATATAGGCATGCGGGGGACAGGGGCCGAGCGAAGCTCCAAGATCACGCTCATGGAGGACGGGGTTCTCATCGCCCCAGCCCCTTATGCCGCCCCTGCAGCCTACTACTTCCCCGTCACAGGACGCATGGAAGCCATTGAGGTCCGCAAAGGCTCCAGTCAGATCAAGTATGGTCCCAGGACCAATGGTGGCGCTTTAAATCTGATCTCCACCGGCATACCCGGGGACTTTAGTCTCAAAGGTAACCTGGCCCTGGGGGTCGACAACTCCCGAAAGCTTCACCTGAACCTGGGCGACTCCTACAAGCATTTCGCCTGGGTTGCAGAAACCTACCAGATGGCCACCGACGGATTCAAACAACTTGATGGGGGAGGCAACACGGGTTTTGACATCAACGATTACCTGGCCAAGTTCCGCCTCCACAGCGATGGCAGCGCCCGTACTTATCAAGAACTGGAGATCAAGCTGGGCAAAACCCAACAGCTTTCGGAGGAGACCTATCTGGGCTTGACGGATGAGGACTTCGCAGACAACCCCTTGCGGCGTTATCGCGGATCACAGCAAGACGTGTTTCAATCGGATCACGAGCAATACCAGGCCCGTTACTTCATCGTGCCAGCAAGAAACGTTGACGTGACAACAATCTTTTACCGAAACAACTTCCAGCGCAACTGGTACAAGCTGCAAAGCGTATCGGGAACCAGTATCAGCGAAATCTTCAATGATCTCGACACCTATTCAGCTGCATTAGCCATTGCCAAGGGCACCGACAGCGATCCTGATGCCCTGGCCGTAAGGGCCAACAATCGCGAGTACTATTCACAGGGAATTCAAGCCGTCCTGGGATTGCAGCTTGACCAAGGAGATACCCGGAACAGGTTTGAGTTTGGCTTTCGCTACCACAAGGATCAGGAAGACCGTTTTCAACATGAAGACGGGTTCCAGATGCGAAACGGCACCATGGTCCTCACCTCCAGAGGAGCACCCGGCAGTCAAGCCAATCGCATCGGCGAGGCCAGAGCCTGGGCTCTATTCATCCAAGACGAAATGGAATGGGGCAGATGGACATTCACTCCGGGCTTCAGATACGAAAACATCGATCTCTTCAGGACCGACTTTTCTACAAGTGATCCGGAGCGAATAACCCCCACCAGGATTCGCAAAAATGGAGTTCAAGTGTTTATTCCAGGCCTCGGTGTCCATTACGACCTTACCCCCACCCTAGGCCTTTTCGGAGGGGTGCACAAAGGTTTCGCCCCACCCGGTCCTGGTTCAAACGAAGTTACGGAGGCAGAGGAAAGCCTCAATTATGAGTTGGGGTTGCGCGTCCAAAGTCAGCCTCTGAGCTTGGAGGTCACTGGTTTCGTCAACGACTATGACAACCTACTGGGTACCGATACGCTGGCTGCCGGAGGCACCGGCGAGGGAGATCTTTTCAACGGCGGCGAAGTCCTGGTCCTGGGACTGGAGGCATCGGGATCTGCGGACTTAGGCGACAGGTTCAGCTTGAGCGTCCGCATTCCTGTACAGTTTGCCTATACCTTCACCCATGGGGAATTCAAGAACAGCTTTGAGAGTGACTTCGAACCCTGGGGCAACGTGGCCGTCGGAGACGAACTCCCTTATCTTCCCAGACATCAGTTCAATGCCCGCATCGGTTTGGAAAAGGCGCGCTGGCGGCTTGCTGTGGAGGCTAATGCCGTCAGTGGGATGCGCACCAAGGCCGGCCAAGGTCCAATACCCCCCCTGGAAGCCACCGATAGCTATCTTGTTTTCAGCCTCTCCGGTGAATACGACTTGACGGCCGAGAAGAGGAGCGTCTCTCTTTTCCTTTCCGTGCGCAACCTGACCGATCAGGCCTACATTACCGCTCGCCGGCCGGCCGGGGCCCGGCCTGGATTGCCGCGCACCCTGATGGGCGGCATTAAATTTCGATTAGGTCACTGACCGCTGACGGGCTGACAGCCGTCAGCGGAAATTCCAAATCCCAAACGACTTCCTTTTTTCTTTTTCCTGCGCGCGGAGCGCGCTCTATTCCGCGTTGATCCAGCCGGAGAACTCCAGTAAGTGGGCCTCAAGAGGCACCTTCAGCCCACTGTGAATGGTGTTGTACAGCTTCCAGAATCCCACCACGGCCGCGAGTTCAACGATCTGGGCCGGAGAAAGGAGTTTTTTGACCCGCTCGTAGATCTCCTCCGAGATGGACGTAGGATCCAGGGTCATGGCATCGGCGAAATCAAAACAGGCTTTCTCGAACTCGTCTTGACCGCCTTCCTTGTCGACCAGCAGGGAGTGAACATCTTCATCACTCATTTCCCACCCCTCGTCCTTCATCTTGTCCTCTCCCTCTTCGTGCTGCAAGATGCCGCAGTGGTGACTCACGCAATAGGTAGAGTTATTGAGTTTCCCCAACCGTGTGGCGATCCGGCGCTTCAGACTCTGGGGCAGTGTGGAAGAACTGTCCCTCATGATGGCACTGTTGAGGTCCCACAGGGGTGCAGCAATCTGGGGACGATGGGCGTAAAGCTTATTGCAGTTGGGAAGAAATCCCATGCGCTTGGAATAGCTCTGGGAACGCTCCTGCAAGATGGAGTCGAAGTCCTCCAACTCCACGTAGGGAATAAAGGGTTCCTCTTCCTTGTGGAGTTTGGGGGCTGGTTTGCTCATTTTTTCCTCCTGATTCGCCTCTCAGATGGCGATGTGAAATTCGTTTTGTGGCAATTAAGAACGAAGCCGACTATATTCCCTAGGCTATCGACGGTCAATGGCTCTGAGTCCGTCCCGTTCAATCCTGAACAGCCAAAAGGTTCTTGGGAGTGACCCCATCGGGGGCATCGAAGGGGATTTCCAAAAGTTCGGCAATCAGTGGGGCCATGTCCTCAATTCCCATGCTGGATACGACTGCACCGGAGCGAAAACCCACTCCCCAGCCAACAAATCCCGTGTGAACCTGGGGGAGGTCCGGGAAGTGCCCGTGGTTTCCGCCTGTTGCCTCTCTGACGGCGGGGGGCCTGAAAGAGGCGCTAAAACTGGTGCCGGGAACCGCCGACAGGGCCAAAGGAACCACTGGATCGGCACCAACACGATCCAGTTCGTCGCGTTCAATCACCCGGAACAGACGCTGGGTTTCGCTGGGCAAACGGGCCAAGAGAGCCCGTACTTCTACGACAGCCTCTCGATCCTCAGGATGACGCAAGTGGAGAAAGACTGAGCCGCCGGTTCTATGAAAAGCAGCACGCCAATCACCTCGATCGCGACGTGCCTCCATCATCCCAGCCTCAACCAGCCAGACATTGGGGGCCACCAGCTTGTCGCGGTCTACAAATCCATGATCCCCCGTTACGATAAACGCGGTTCGACTCTGAATGCCGGACCGCTCGGCCGCTTCCACAATAGTTCGGACCGCTCGATCCGCCGTGGTGACGGCCTGCCGGACCATGGGGGCATCACGTCCCGACTGGTGCTGGAAATAATCCACAGCAATGAGGTGCACGGTCAATAGGGAGGGACGATATTGTTCCAGCAAATAAGCTGCAGCGACTCCGATGCGATCATCCCGCAGCAGCCGATCTTCAAAGTCTGCATCCGTGAAAGGACCCGTCGCTTCTCGCATCGCTTCCGCAAAGAGTTCAGGGGGCCGGGTAACCGATCGGATGGCGTCGAGGGCAGAAACATTCGGTTCCAGAGACCAAAACTCCGGGATATTCCAGTCGATGGGCCCACCGACGCTGGCCGGCCAGGAAATACTGGCGCTCTTCAGGCCCGCTTCCCGCACGGCATCCCAGAGAGTGGGTACACGGATGGCCGAGGTGTGCCAATACCAGCGTCCGGTTTGTCCTTCCGGCTCAAAGGGCGTGTTGTAGAAGATGCCATGTCTTCTGGGGACCGCACCGGTGATCATGGTGGTATGGGAAGGATAGGTCACGGAGGGAAAGACCCCTCGTACTGCAGTGGCTTGAGCTCCCTCTTGAGCCATCTGCTGAATCATGGGGGCAGGCCAGGTCGTGTCCTGATAGAAGTCGGGTCGAAAGCCGTCGATGGATATGAGGACAACGTGATCAGGATGCCGGCCATGGGTACATGCCAGCGAAAGCATCAGGCCGAAGAATACCGCTGCAATCCTGGAGACAGAGGGCAAGTCTTCGAAATATCCCCGTCGCATGGGCCTCCTCCTGAGGTTCCGCATTCTATCAGCCCGGGCTAAAATCAGGAACTTTCAACAATCTGGAGATCGTGCCTGCCCCGCCTACTGCAATCCCATGGTCCTGTCGACAACGGGCTATCCCGGATTATGCACTTGGAAGGAGGTTGAAATATCCTTGTCGTTCTCTCAAGTTCTCTGCAATAATGGCCCGACATCACTGGCCCTGACCATTTGAAAGGAGGTTTAGGTGATAGAACCCTACACTGCGTTATGCATTCAGAACACTAATTTTTGCGTTCGGACTTATAAAGATATTCAGAAGAATCTGGATCTGATCTGTGAGGTGATCGACCACTCTCATTACACCAGAATCGAGTACCCCGTCCGATTAATGGCTATTCCGGAAGCGGGAATCCAGTCCTTCGTGGATTCCCAGATGGACTGGGAGCACAAGGAAGTGGCCAAGGGCCTGTTCAATACGACCGTTCCCGGACCTGAGACTGAGGTCCTGTCTAAGAAAGCAAAAGAGTATGGAACCTATATCTGCGGTCAACTCAGGGCTCTGGAACCTGAAATCAGCGACGAACTCTACTTCAACATCGGGTTTGTCATTGATCCCAAGGGCGAGATCATCATGAAGCACCACAAGCTTCAGGTGTTCGCTCCAGAACGCTCCTGTGTCCCCCACGATATCTGGGATAAGTGGGTTGAGAAGTATGGTGCCAATCTGGACGCCTTTTATCCGGTCGCTCGAACGGAGATCGGGAACATCGGCGCCTGTATCTGTATGGAGACCAGTTACCCGGAGACATCGCGGGGCCTGGCAGTCAACGGTGCCGAAATCATTTACGCTCCCACTTATATCGAGCCCTACTATAGTCGGGGCTGGCACGAAATCCAGCTTCGGGCTCGGGCTTTGGACAATAGTTGTTATGTGGTCGCACCCAACAGCGGCGATTGGTTCATGACACCGGAATCCAAGGTTCCCACCGCCATCCATGGTGGCAGTAGCATGATCATCGACTACCAGGGGCAAGTACTCACCCGGACAACCACCCATGGGACAAGCTATTGCAGCGCCATCATCGATATCGAGGCACTCCGGTATTGGCGGGAAACCACCATGTTCGGCAGTTGGCTGAAGGATCTTAGAACGGAACAGTACAAGATCATTTATGAAGAGCCGATCTTCCCCAAGAATCTCTGGCTCGACCCTCCACCCGGTTACGGCAAGACCGCCGGCCGTATGGACGTACTGCGCAAAAGCATCGAGACGCTGCAGAAACGAGGCACTTACGTTCCCAGCCTCTATGCGGAGTTGCGGAAGGAGAAGGAGGAGAAAGAAAAGAAAGGTGCAAAAGCGGAAACCGTGACTGCCGGTGAAACCGAAAAGTAGGGTGCCATCTCCCCCGCGATGAAGGAAAGGCACAGGGCGAAACATCGAATCAATCGAATCAAGAGGTACTGAACTGCTATGAGATGGAACGAAGGCTGGCTTAAGGCGAATCGACCACCCGCATCCCAACACCCCAAAAAATACACCTTTTGGCCCCGGGGTCGGGGCCGGGTGGTTTTTGGGTATTTCATTTTCATCACCCTTGTGGATTACGTTGTATTGACTCTCTTTGGCGGACGACCCATTCTCATAGCGGGCATGCCCCTGCTGATTTGGATCACGGTGATTTTTGCTCTACTGACGATTGCCGGCATACTCGGATTCGATGCCTGGAAAAAGAATCAGGCCGCACCTCCTGTAGAAACCACCCCACAGACTGAGGACAACGACTTAAAGGAACGACCATGAACTTCCCTCCTGAAATTAGACAGCTAGTCCTCTCCAACTACCCCATGATTATCGCGACTCTGGTCGCCTACTTTGTGATCTTTGTTCTTATTTCCTGGGCGGCCAAGCGAAAACTGACCAAGGACGTGGGCGATTACGTGGTGGCCTCCCGGAATCTGGGATGGGTGGTAGTGACCTTTAC
>Ga0209988_10000919_pt1 | contig 18875 bp, 12 predicted proteins | sample N075metaG_FD_183115 | JGI IMG/M metagenome (GOLD analysis project Ga0209988, IMG submission 183115) | Deep subsurface microbial communities from Kermadec Trench to uncover new lineages of life (NeLLi) - N075 metaG (SPAdes) (version 2) | ecosystem: Environmental > Aquatic > Marine > Ocean trench... | reverse complement strand
GTCCAACGTCGTGCATCTGGGTGATCTCATGAATTCCGGAATATCGAGTTTTCCGGTCGCTGATTTGTCATCCGGCGGTAACGCGCTGACTTTTCTGGATAATATCGAAGAACTGTTGTCGATTGTGCCGGATGGTGCCACGATCATTCCGGGGCACGGACCATTGACGGACAAAAGCGAACTCTATCGACTGCATACCATGCTGACGGATACGATCGAAATCGTCAAAGTCAAGAAGCAGGCGGGAAAATCGCTGGAACAAATTCAAGCCGAGGGGTTGCCACCAAAGTATGCCGACTGGGGACAAGGCTACATGAATGCGGAAGGCTGGATTGCCATGATTCACCAAAGCATCGAGTCAAGAGAGGGAATGTAGGTACTACGGCACGAATAAACGGCAATACTGGCCCAGTAAGGTTTGGGCATAGTATCGCCACGTGATTTGGAAGTAGATGGACCGGTGCGGGCGATATACAGATTTTTAAATGACGATCACTACGTTTATAAAGAGCAAATCATGAAAATTGAAGAATTTACACTTGAGCGCATTCAGTCGCTTTATGAAAATACGGTAGAGCTGAATCTGTCTGATAGCGGTGTACATCCAATGTCACTCAATGATCTGCTGTCCGAGGATGAAATTGCTGAACTTCTGGACCTTGAGCTGGGATACGGCTGGACAAACGGCGAAATATCGTTGCGTGAATCGATCGCCGGCCTGTACGACGATCGTGGGCCGGACGATGTAATAGTGACCAATGGCTCAGCCGAAGCCAACTTCCTGATGGTGATGTCCTTGTTGGAGCCAGGCGACGAAATTGTCGTTTTAACACCGAATTACTTGCAGATCTGGGGTTGGGCACGCGCGATTGGCGTATCCGCTAAAGCCGTTTCATTGAGAGAAGAACTCGGATGGGAACCGGATCTCGAAGAACTGAAATCCCTGATTACGCCTAAGACAAAGTTAATCACGATCTGCCATCCAAACAATCCGACCGGGGCAGTACTAAGTTTGGAAAAGATGCGAGCACTATCTGATATCGCAGCCGATAATGATATTTACCTGCATGCCGATGAGGTCTACAAGGGCTCGGAGCTCGAGGGGCCCGAAACCGCAAGTTTTCTCGATTTGTACGATAAATCGATTGTCACTAATGGTCTGTCCAAGGCAATGGCACTGCCCGGCTTGCGCATCGGCTGGTTAGCGGGACCTGCAGAAACAATTTACGCAGCCTGGCAACGTAAGGACTACACGTCGATTACAACGTCCGCCGTCAGCGAATATGTTGCCGAACGGGTGCTACGGCCGAAACTCAGGCAGAAAATACTGGATCGGAGCAAAAAGATATTGCGCGAGAACCTGTCGTTATTATCCGACTGGGTAGACGCTAATTCTGATCACGTATCGCTGAATCCTCCAAAGGCAGGCGGTATGGCGTTTGTTCGTTACTTCCAGGATGTCAACTCGACCGAACTAACACATGCATTGAGAAAGGAGAAGGGTGTATTGATATTGCCCGGTGATGTATATGGACTCGACGGTTTTTTCCGCATTGGAATTGGCTCACCTCGAGAGCATTTGGAACCAGGATTGGCGCGTATTTCTGATTATTTGCGATCAAATACGAAAGCCCATGCGGTGGGAGGATAATTTTCACAGTGGAAGTCATCAACCTAGAGAAAATCAAGTCCGTACTGGATATCCCTGTCGCCATTGACTTGATTGAAAAAGGATATGTTGCGCTGTCAAACGGTGTGGCAACCGTCCCCCCTGTTGGATACCTCGGGTTCGCCGATCAGCCGGCGGACTGCCATATCAAATTTGGCCATATACATGGCGATGAAGTCTTTGTCATTAAGATCGCAACCGGTTTTTACGATAACGCGTCGCGCGGTCTCCCTGTCGGCAATGGGTTGATCGTAGTGCTTTCGGCAGAAACCGGTGAACCGATATTGTTATTGCATGATTCGGGCTACCTTACTGACGTAAGAACTGCAATTGCAGGGTGTATAGCAGCCCGTTATCTGGCGCCGGAAAATGTCAATTGTATCGGCATAATAGGTGCTGGCGCTCAGGCAAGAATGCAATTGGAATATTTACAATATGCAACTGACTGCAAGAAGGTCAAAGTTTGGTCGCGGCCCGCGGAGCAAATGCCTGACTATCAACAAGATATGTCTGAACACGGTTTTGATGTCGAGGTGGCGGACAGCGCGGAAGACCTCTGCGCATCAAGCAGGCTGATTGTTACCACGACGCCCGCAACGGCCGCAGTCATCCGCAGCGAGTGGATTTTGCCTGGCACGCATATTACTGCAATGGGCTGCGATAGCCCTGGTAAGCAGGAATTAGACCCGAAGTTGTTCGCAATTGCTGATGTATGTGCTGTCGATTCAATGCCACAGTGTGTTGACCATGGGGATACGCATTATGCAATTTCTGAAAAACTGGTGTCTGAGGCGGATTTGACCGAGCTGGGTGACATCATCTCGGGCAAGGCAAAAGGCCGGTCAGGCGCCGACGAAATCACCATCGCGGACCTTACCGGTGTCGCTGTTCAAGACATTCAGATCGCGAAGGCGATCTGGCAATCAATCAAATAGCGAAGGCGTTTCGTTAGGGTGCGAGATCGCCAATTTCGATGCGATCTTTGACACCGATAAAGTTTTCATGTGCTGTAGGGGCCACGCCGGCGTGATTTCTAATAGTAACATTTGCGATGAGGACTCGCCGATAATGCTATGCAATGAAATCAATGGATATTGACGATCTTCTTGAAGATCACGCGACAGAGCGAGTACCTGACTCACGAACGGTAAGCGGGCTGAGGGTCGGCTTACTGTATTCCGCCCAGGCGTTCGGAATCCCTGGTCTGGTGGGCGGGGTTGAGATCGGTAGTGCTCTGGGCCTGACGGCGGCGACCGGTTCATTTATCGCAGGTGGCGTATTTCTGGCCGTGCTGGGCTCTATTACCGCAATTATTGGTGTAAAGGCGCGGCTGACATCCTATATGCTGACGCAGTTTGCGTTTGGTCAGATAGGCTCAAAAGTCGTCAATCTTGCATTTGCGCTTTCCCAATTCGGTTGGTTCGGCGTCCAGGTTGGCTTGTTCGGTCGGGCGGCCAGGGGTATTGGCACGGATCAATTTGGTCTTCAACTTGGTGAAGCCAACTACGTCCTCGCGGGTGGATTCATCATGGTATTTACCACAATGTTCGGTTTCCGATTGTTGAATCGACTCGCATTGGTGGTTGTGCCGCTCATGGTCACGCTAATCGCTGTGCTGCTGTACAAGGTACTGAGTGACCAGCCTATTGCGGCAATCCTTGATATAGCTGCAACAAACAAGTTTAGCTTCAATGACGGCGTCGCTGCAGCGGTAGGTAGCCTGATTCTGGGCGCGATTCTGATTCCTGATGTTGCGCGATTCTCGAGAACTAAAGGAGGCGCAGTATTTGCGTCAATTCTGACGTTCCTGATTGCGACGACCTTTGTCTATGTAACAGCCGCTATTGCAAGCCTTGCAACCGGTAAAGACGATACCTTGCAAATCATGATAGCCATGGGTCTCGGTGCCGGCGCATTTGCGCTGATTATATTTTCGACCTGGACCGCCAATTCCATAAACCTTTACGGTTCATCCTTAAGTATGTCTGCGGTACTGCCGAGATTTGCCGGCTGGAGAATGACAGTAAGCTGCGGCATCGTCGGTACGCTCGCTGCCTTTGCGGGGATTCTGGATCATTTCATTCCGTTTTTGATCTATTTGAGCATTCTCTTTATACCTGTTGGCAGCATTTATATTACAGATTTCTTCCTGTTGAAAAGTCAGGACTACAAAATGGAAGATCTTGCGTTACAGAGGCCCGTGTCGTGGGAGGCGTTGTTCGCCTGGCTGCTCGGTTCATTGATAAGTTACGCGACAATTGAAGAGATTTTTTTTCTGACCGGGTCGTCTACGATTGATGCACTGCTAATCCCTGGCGCAGTTTACTACTTCCTTATGAGGTCCAGAAAAACTCGAGCGGTGGCCAGCCTCAACCGTGGCAATGGGTCGTGAGAATTGGGATCGATGTGGGCGGTACGCATACCGATGCAGCGATCGTTGATGGAGGCACGGTCGTGGCGTCATACAAGGCGGTCACTTCCATGGACATCACGTCGGGAATTCTGGAGGCGTTAAACGCTGTGGTCGACAAGGCGCAAATCGCGACTTCAGAAATACGTGCCGTAATGCTTGGCACTACCCAATTTACCAATGCCGTGGTCGAACGACGCCACCTGACTGAGGCCGCTGTTATTCGCCTTTGCTTGCCAGCAGGTGAGTGCCTTCCACCGATGGTGGATTGGCCCGGCGAACTTGCGGACACACTTGGTAACCATAGTTACATGGCGCACGGCGGCAACGAGTACAATGGCGAGGTGGTTTCGCCCCTTGATGAAGGTGAGCTTAACAAGATTATCGATAGCATTTCCGAGTCCGGTGCCCGGGCGTTGGCGATCTCCGCGAGTTTTTCTCCACTGCATCCGGAGATGGAAATCAGAGTTGCAGACCTCGTCAGATCCAGGTTGCCTGGCATGCCTGTGGTCCTATCGCATGAGCTGGGACGGCTGGGTATCCTGGAGCGGGAAAATGCGGCATTGTTGAATGCATCTCTCCTCGATATGGCGCAAAACGTAGTGAGCGCATTCGAGAATGCGCTCGCAGAATCCAACATCAATGCCCCGTTTTTCGTCAGTCAGAATGACGGAACAATAATGCATGCGGACATGGTCCGGCGATTTCCGATTTTGACATTCTCCTCCGGTCCGACAAATTCCATGCGCGGCGCAGCACATCTTTCTGGCATCAAGAATGCCATCGTAGCGGATGTAGGAGGCACGACCACCGATGTCGGTATGTTGATTTCAGGCTTCCCCAGGGAATCGAGCTGGAACGTTGAGATTGGCGGCGTACGATCAAATTTCAGAATGCCGGATATTCTCGCAATTGGATTAGGCGGCGGCAGTCTGATTTCGGAAAGCGGCGATACGATCGGGCCGCAATCGGTTGGAAATAAATTGAATGAGGAGGCGATCTGCTTTGGCGGCAATGTTCTGACTGCGACCGATATTGGTGTTGCGTCTGGAATTTTTGATCTGGGCGACAGATCGCGCCTGGATTCGCTGGCGGAGGGCGTCGCCGATACCGCACTATCGACAATGCAGGAAATGGTGAGCCGGGCGGTCGAGCAGGTGAAAACCGGGCCAGATGACTTGCCCCTGATCGTGGTTGGTGGTGGTGAGTTTCTTATTGGAAACTCAATCGCCGGCATTTCCGAAATCCACCGGCCCCCCAATTGTGAAGTTGCAAATGCGGTCGGTGCTGCACTTGCACAAGTCAGCGGTGAATGCGAGATACTGCATCACCCAAGAACCGAGGCACGAGACAAGATACTTGCCAAAGCTTCTGAGCTGGCGAAAAAGAGGGCGTTGGCCAACGGTGCGATGGCCAAAGGCCTGGAAATTATCTCAATAGACGAGATCCCGATCCCGTACATGGCCGAAGAAACCGTGCGTATTCATGCGCGCGCAGTAGGCAACCTGGATATTTAAAACAGAGCGACATGAAAATATCGCCAGATGACATAGATCGCATTGCAGCCGGATCGGCGTTTCTCGCAACCGGCGGAGGCGGTGATCCCTATGTTGGCTCATTGGTTGCGAAACGTGCGCTATCCGAATTTGGCGATGTGGAATTGATGGATCTCAACGATCTGGCAGATTCGGCGATCGTCATAGCAGTAGGGGGCATCGGCGCTCCCGTCATCTCGCTGGAAAAACTGCCGAACGGGCGTGAGCAGGACTGGGCGCTGGAACACCTCGAACGATTCATAGGGAAGTCGGCGGATGCACTGATCGCATATGAGGTCGGAGGCGTTAACTCTTTGTTGACCTTCATCGCAGCCGCTCGTCGCGGCCTGCCGGTTCTGGATGGTGACGGTATGGGGCGGGCGTTACCCGAGATGCAGATGACAACCTTCAGCATCCACGGCGTCAACGGAACACCAATGGTCGTCGTGGATGAGCATGGCAACAACGCGGTTGTCACGACATGCGACACTAATAAGGCCGAACGCATAACACGCAATATTGCGCTTGCCATGGGTGGTCAATGCACAAGCGCTGAAAGCGTCATGACCGGCGCACTGGTTAAGAAAGTCTCCATTCCGAAAAGTATCACCCTGAGTATGGAGATTGGACGCAGACTTCGTATGACGAGTAATAATGCCGACGAGTTCATAGAAGATCTTCGCGAGCTAATCGATAAGTCCGTCTACGGCGTGGTCGAAAAACTGCTCGTCGGCAAAGTTGTTGACGTTGAACGGAAAACCGAAGGTGGGTTCGACTACGCGACGATCGTGCTGGATGACCTTGAAAAAAAAGAGCGCGGCCAGATGCGTATTTCTGTACAAAACGAATTCTTGTTTGCGGAACAGAATGGCGCTGTAAGAGCCTCCGTTCCGGATTTGATTTGCATCGTGGACAGCGAGACCGCCGCACCAATTACCAGTGATCGCATTCGTTACGGCCAGCGAGTCACCGTAATTGCTATCGGAGCACCAGCGATCTGCCGTACGCCTGAAGCAATTGCAGTCATTGGGCCGCGCGCGTTTTCGATCGATGCGGATTTCGTGCCATTGGAACAGCTCACGCAATCTGACTCTTGATGAGTTTTTTCTTAAATTTCTCGAAATAGGATCATTGATAATGAGTGAAAAGAGGCACATCAGAATGATTTCCCCGGTACTTCGGTCTGGTGACTGGACTCCGGAAAACACTTACGAGGAAACCCTGCGCCCTATGGAACATGAGCGGTTGAAGCTCAGCAGTGTTTTCCTGGATCGTGGGCCACATTCGATTGAGTACCGTATGGAAGAGGCCATGCTGGTGCCTGATCTTGTCGTTAAGGCGGTTGAGGCTGAACGCGAAGGCGTTGACGGACTGGTCGTCGACTGTATGGCGGATCCGGGGGTTGATGTGTTGCGTGAGTGCGTTTCGATTCCTGTAGTTGGACCTGGACGACTTTCAATGCAAACTGCGATGCTTCTTGGTCGTCGGTTCAGCATTCTGGTCGAGCTCGATGTCGTTGGTCGCCTGTTCGAAGAAGAGGTTAAGCGGTACGGTGTGAGTGATGGATTTGCTTCTTGTCGCAGCATCGATATCCCTGTCCTGGAAATCGATTCGGATAGAGAACGAACAACGGCGTTGCTGACGGAGGCTGGTGAATTGGCGGTGCGCGAAGATCATGCCGATGTTTTGGTCCTCGGTTGCACACGCTTTTCGGAAATGACCGATGAGCTGACTTTGCGACTTCACAAACGTGGCGTCCCGATTCCGGTGATTAATCCCAACTTGCTGGTGATTAATACTTTATTTGCCTTGCTGGAAAGCAAGCTGTCTCACAGTAAAGTGGCGTTTCCATATCCGTCCGGCAAGAAAATAGTCGGATTCGACGTGCCAGATTTCGATTGAGACCAGGCTGGAGTAAGTAATGCCAAAAGCACTACGTATTCATAATTTTACGGGAATCGACGGAATTCATCTTGATGAAGTGACGATGCCGGAGCCAAAAGGGACTGAGATTCGAATAAAGGTCGAAGCATTTGCCCTCAACTATGGCGACCTCGGCCTGATGGAAGACGACTATATATTCAGTCTGGACCTACCATCCTGTTTTGGGGATGAAGCGACCGGAGTAGTGGACGCACTGGGACCCGACGCGAAACGATTCAATACCGGTGACAGGGTCAGCACAGTAACTTTCCTGAACGAAGGTTATGGCGTAGACGCGGAATACGCTCTGTTTCCCGAGGACTATCTCGCCAAATGCCCGGCAAATCTTTCAGTTGTTGAAGGCACGTCGATTTGGGTTCAGTTCCTTACTTCGTACTATGCATTTTACGAGGTCGCAAACATCCAGCCCGAAGATTTCGTATTAATTACGGCTGCGAGCAGCAGTGCTGGTAACGGAGGAACTCAGCTCGCCAAGCTGGCGGGTGCTACCGTTATCGGTACCTCCAGAACATCCGCAAACCGGGAGTTTATCCTGGAGAATGGTGCCGATCATGTAATCGCAACGGACGAAGAAGACGTTGCAAAGCGAATACTGGAAATTACCGACGGCGCCGGCGTGCGAATAGTCTATGACCCCGTCGGTGGCCCGCTCATGGCACAGTATGCAGACGGATTCGGGCAGGATGGCATTGTCTTTCTATATGGAGATATGAGCGGCCAGCCAACGCATGTACCTATCGCCGAAGCCATCCGCAAGAATGTCGTGATTCGTCCGCACTCCGTTTACAATTTTGTAAATAAGAAAGAGCTGCGGGAAACCGGAATTGCTTATATTAGTTCAGCACTCGAAACGGGCAAAATTAAGCCGCTGATCGACAGAACGTTTCCACTGGAAAGATTCAAAGAGGCTTTCGAATATCAAATAGCAGCTACGGATCGACGCGGCAAGATTATCATAACGGTATGAATACAAAGATCCTTCAGAATATTCAATCGTGATAAACAATATCACCGCAATCGAATAGAATCAGACCAACTATTCTATTCGACGAAGGCTGCGAAACATCAATCATTATCTTCCTCGATATCGACTCGGATTTGATTCGGCGCGTCTAGCATCTCATTGAATGTCGACAGTTGATTTTCGATCAGTTTTTCAAAGTCTGCCTCATAAGCACGAAGTCGCTCAGCAAGAACGTCATAGACATCATACTTGGAACCAGTAGGGCGTGCGTCACCGGTCATAACGTAATTGCCCAGCATCTTGAAATGGCTGTAAAGTTGACTGGGAAACCGCAGCAGATTTTCGGATGCACCTGTCGCATTGAGTAGATATAGCTTTGCCTCAAGCTCAATGAACTCGGCCTCCAGCTTTTCAGACGCAATCTTGACATCATCATTTGCCTGTCGCGCTGCCTGAAATTCATCTAGCTGTTTTCGAATTCTTTCAATCGAGTTGCCCATCTTCGTGAGTTCGGTCACTCGATCGCGAATCTGTAGCGCAAGCTCGATCTGGGCCTTAATATCTTCTTCGCTTGCTGTCGACAGAGGATCCTTTCGGATCTCGACATTCTGACTAAGTGTTACACCAGCTACGATTACCTCGACGGTATAGGTGCCGGGCACGGCCAGGGGGCCGTTTGGTCCGGATCCCTCCGCATCAAGCTCTCGCCAACCTTCCTCGTTATTCTCGCCCTCTAGCCAAACACGCGCTGCCGCCGGGTAATTGGGCGGTGGGGTCAACAGTTTGACGGGAGGAGATTCTTCGTGCTTCAAGTTCCAATAAACTCGATTCAGTCCTTTATCAGTTGGCCCATCGAAGACTCTGACCGGGCTTCCGGATGCATCGCGCACTGTAATCTGCGCGCGATCCTCGGTTTCTACGTTTACGCTATAGCTGATCGGAACGCCGTATTCCGGGTCTTCGAAGTAGTCTTCTTTGAAAGTTTGATCATGGTTGGAGGCTGTACCACCGGGCAGGCTACGATCCTGAAAGCGATAGGTGGCTCGGAGAGAAAACAAGTGTGCGTCAGCGGCGAGAATTTCCGCGGTTGCTTCCCGAATCGGGGTCAAATCATCCAGAATCCAGAATCCGCGACCATAGGTCCCGGCCACGAGATCGCCAAATCCTTCCTGAAGAGCGATCCAGCGATAGGGTGCGGGTGGCAGGCCATTGTTGAATTTCTGCCAATTAGCGCCGTCGTCGAAGCTGACGTAAAGCGCGTTCTCGGTGCCCGCATAAAGCAGCCCTGGACGTACCAGGTCCTCACGAACAATTTGCGCGTAGCTCAGCATGCTCTCGGGAATACCGTTAGTAATCTTGCTCCATGTTCTGCCGTAATCTTTCGTCTTATAGATATATGGCGAACGGTCATTCACCTGGTGGAGATCGATCGTCACATACGCAGTTGCTTCGTCATGCGGGGACGCTTCGATACTGGTCACCGTGCCAAGTTTCGGCAAATCTTCTAGATTTTCGGTGACGTTTGTCCATTTCTCTCCGCCGTCACGGGTAACGTGCAGCAGGCCGTCGTTGCTTCCAGCCCAGAGTACACGGGCATCGAGCGGAGACTCCGCCAGGGCATAAAGCGTATTGCCGTAATCGACACCAACGTTGTCATAGGTAAGTCCTCCGGAATTGACCTGCATCGCCGGATCATTCAGTGTCAGATCCGGGCTGATCGTATCCCAATTTTCACCGCCATCTGTCGTCCTGTGAACAAATTGGCTACCGGCATACAGCGTATTCTGCTTGTGGGAAGAAAGAATGAACGGATAAGACCAGATCCAACGGTACTTGATATTTCTCGGTGACCGACCGACGGGTGTTTCCGGCCAGACCTGTACATTCCTGGATTGACCGCTTTTGGTATCGAAGCGTTCAAGGACGCCTTGCTCGTTTGAGGCCCAGATGATCGAATTGTCAAACGGGTCGGCGAAAGTAAATCCCGCTTCGCCGCCGCCGACACCAATTACTCGACCGCCGGCAACGCTGTTGCTCGGGATACGATAGGTGGGGCCATCTTGCCGGTTACCGTAAACGAAGTAAGGAATCTGATCGTCAACAGCAACGTGGTACATTTGAGCAATTGGAAGCGCCGTAAAGTACCAGGATTTGCCGCGATTTGTGGTGATCCGCACGGTCTGATCATTGGCACCAATCATTCGATCCGGATTCTCCGGATCGATCCACAGATCATGTTCGTCGCCACCCAGTTCCCGGAAGCTCTCCGAAGTCTTGCCGCCGTCCTTCGAAATCGAGAGATTAGAAGCGAGGGTATAGAGCTCGTCCGGATTGTCCGGCGCAACAACGATCCGGGTATAGTAGTGTGGACGCGTAATGTACTCCTGGTCATAACTGACAAGCTGCCAGCTTTCACCGCCATCATCCGAACGCCATAGAACACCATCAAATTTGAATTGATCGGTCTCGATGAGGGCGTAGACGATGTCCGGATTACTGCGGGCGTAGGATACCGCCACTTTACCAATGTCGCCTTGCGGCAATCCCTTGGCCAGCTTCCGCCAATTGTCGCCAGCATCCGTGGTCATGTAGAGTCCGCCATTCGGACCACCGCTCTTGCGCTCCCAGGTCTTGAGACTGATTGGCCACATCCCGGCAATTAGCGTGTCCGGTTTATTCGGGTGTAAAGTGATGTCCATGCCGCCGGTATTCGGATCCGTAAAAAGGCTGCGCTCCCAGCTCTTGCCGCCGTCTGTCGTTTTGTAAATGCCTCGCTCCTCTTGCGGCCCGTAGATAGTCCCCAAGGCAGCGACATACACAATCTCAGGATTGTCGGGATGTATCACGATTCTGCCGATACGGCCTGTCTCGCGCAGGCCCATGTGCTGCCAGGTCTGTCCGCCGTCGTCTGATTTGTATATGCCATTACCTATCGAGATGCTGCTGCGGACATTGGTTTCGCCGGTACCCGCCCAGACTATATTCGGGTTCGACGGCGCCACAGCGACAGCGCCGATAGATGCAACGTCTTGATCGTCGAAGACGGGATGCCAGCTGAAGCCACCATCATCGGTTTTCCACAATCCTCCTGACGCGGCACCGATATAGTAGATGTTGGGATCCCCAGACACGCCTGCAGCCGCAATTGTACGATTGCCCTCGGGACCGATATGTCTGAATGACAAATTTTCAAATTTGCCAATGGATACTTCGTCGGCAAAGGACCACCCACCGCCGGTAATGAGCAAACAAATTGCGGCGAAAGAAACTGGATTTCTTGTTGTCATTTTCATTTCCGATCAGTGGCAAGATATGTCTGGAACCTCAAGCAAATCGTATGGCGTCCCGTTCTTATATCCCTTTCTGTCAATGTTTAAATCAGGTTCTTGCTATTCGTGAAGCCGGGCGGTTGAGCCAATAATGAGTCTGTCGAAAAAGCAGCCGTTATTCGCCTAAAGTTCGGATCTGCCAATATCAATACGTGATCAGAAAGATTGACGGTGTCACCGGATGCGAGCGCTGACACAGAATACCCATTTCGCAAGGGCCAGTCATTGCAGGACATAGTTAGCATTCGTAAGGGGATTGACTGATGTATCCAAGCCTCAAGACTTTGAATATTCTGCTTGTCTGTACGCTTTGCGTGGTTTTTCTCCAATCCCCCTCAGTTGCCCGCCAGACGTATCCCCACACCAAACAGATAGAGCAAGTCGACAGGTTGTTCGCAACATGGGACAAGAGCGGATCTCCTGGGGCAGCAATCGGCATTATCAAGGACGGCAGAATAATTTATGCCCGTGGCTACGGCATGGCGAATCTTGAGTACGATATTCCGAATACGCCGCAAACAGTTTTTCGCATCGGTTCGACTTCGAAACACTTTACGGCCATGGGGATTGCATTACTGATCGAGCAAGGAATGATTTCGCTCGATGACGATATTCGCCTTTACCTGCCAGAGCTTCCCGCCTACCAATGGCCGATAGAGATTCGGCATATGCTCCATCACACCAGTGGTCTTCGCAATTATGAGGTTCTGATGATGCTTGCCGGAAGGGATGGTGAGACATACAAAGTACCCTTTTACACCGACGAGGAAGCGGTACAAATGATCGCCCGGCAAAAAGCGCTCAATTTTAAACCGGGGGAGAGGTATTCCTATTCGAATTCGAACTATTTTCTGCTCGCAGAAATCATCGGTCGGGTTAGCGGAATGAAAACGTCGGAGTACGCCAGGAAGTTCCTATTCGAGCCGCTCGGCATGTCGCACACGCATTTTCACGACGACGTCAGTGTTATCGTGAAGAACCGGGCGTCCGGCTATTCGCCCGCGGAAGGTGGAGGATTTCGGATCAATATGACGCAGCTCGAGCAGATTGGCACGGGTTCAATCTATACGACCGTCGAGGATTTCTACAAGTGGGATCAGAATTTCTACAACAATAAATTAGGGAAAGGTTCCCAAAGTCTCATTGAAATGGTCGAAACGCCGGGAATATTAAATAATGGCGAAAGCGCCGACTACGGCTTCGGATTGAATATCACCAGGCTGTATGGCCTGCGGACTATCGGCCATGGTGGTTCCTTTGTCGGCTATCGCTCATATTATTTGCGTTTCCCAGATCAAAAATTCTCCGTTGTCATATTGGCAAATCAAGGTCCGTTCCCTGACTATGAAATTGCTCGGGAAATCGCTCTCATTTACCTCAAAGACCAATTCACGGAGCCGCTGGATATCGAGCAGTCGAACTATAGAGACGGCGCAGATCAGTCCGGTCAGGGGACACAGGCGATCACCCTATCGAGCGACCAGCGCAAGCAGTATTTGGGAACGTATTTCAGCGAAGAGCTGGATGCCTTTTATACATTGTTTGAAGAAGGCGATTCGCTAGTTCTGCGAGTTGGCCGATATTATACGGCAGAGCTCACGGCGTCTGAATCCGACAGGTTCGCATGGGAATTCGGTACGCTGGAGTTCCAGAGAGACGCGGATGACAGGATTGCCGGATTCTTGCTCCACGCGGGACCCATCCGAAATATCTATTTCAACAGAAAACAAGGACATTGACGCCTATCTTTGGTGGGACATTAATTGGTGTAAAAGGATGTGAGCACCCAAACGAAGGTTGTTGCGGATCAGGGAGGACTCGCCGGTACGTACACGCCGATGAGTGCGAAAGATGCGCTCGTGGTCCTGCGGGAACACTTCGGCCTGTCAGGAAACCTGAAACGCTTTGACACCGAAAAGGACGACACCTTTCGCGTAGTAACGGCGGACAGTCGAAAATTTGTTCTCAAGATTGCCAACCCGGAAGAGACCATTGAAGAAATCGACTTCCAGAACGGAATTCTGCGATATATAGAGGCGAAGGATCCGACCATCCCTATTCCCCGGATCATCAGTAACAATGACGGCAAGGATATTTTCCAGATCGCAGACAAGAACGGATCGCAGCGCTTCGTCCGCGTGCTGACCTACCTGGAAGGGACACCGCTTTGTGAAACGCAATCACAGGCCCACGAACGTGTCGAAATCGGAAAGATGCTGGGGCGCTTGCGCTATGGAACCGAAGGTTTTTCCCATCCTGCCGATGATCGGCACTACGCATGGGATGTGCAACATCTGTTGACACTGGAACACCTGTTGGAGAACGTGGACGACTTGGAAAAGCGTGCTGCGCTCAGAAGCGGGCTGGAGCGCTTCCGCGAGATCGAGCCACGTCTGCGGCAATGCCGCAAGCAAGTGCTTCATAATGATTTCAGCAAATCAAATATCGTAGTCGATCACAGTGATCCCGGATTCGTGAAAGGAATCATCGATTTTGGCGATTCGGTCAAAACTGCCATTGCGGTGGATGTTTCAACCGCATTGCTCAATCAATTGCCGGAAATGCCAAACGAAGATCTGTTTAACCGCGCACGGGATATCATGGGCGGCTATATGAGCATTGCCGAATTAACGGATGAGGAGCTCGAGCTGATACCCCACCTCGTGATGGCCCGCGTCGTGGCCCGCGCGCTGCTGACCATCTGGCGTACGAAACTGTTTCCTGAAAACGAGCGATATATTATGCGCAATACCGAACAGGGTTGGCATCAGCTGGACTGGTTCCTGACGCGGGCACCCGGGCAAATATCAGAAATACTGATGCCTTATTCGACGTATAAAGGATGGTCATGGTGAGTAACAAGGCTGCGCAAGCGAAACGCGGGAAAATGGTCAATGGATTTGACCCTGAAAAAACGGACCAACTGAGTGCCCGGACGCGTGAATTCGTCGAGCGTCGAGCGCGCTTGCTCGGACCTGCGTATCGTTTGTTCTATTCCGACCCTATTGAATTCAGCAGAGGCGACGGTGTTTTCCTGTACGACGCCGATGGTAACGAGTACCTGGACGCCTACAACAATGTGGTGTCCGTCGGGCACCGCAATCCACATGTCAATAAAGCGATCCGAGTGCAGATGGATTCACTCTGTACCCACACGCGGTATATGCAGGAAGGCGTTCTCGATTTCGCCGAGCAGTTGCTTGCGACGTTCGAAGACGAAATTGGCCATGTGATGTTTACCTGTACCGGATCTGAGGCTAACGATCTCGCACTCCGTATGGCGAAGTACTACACCGGCAACGAAGGCATCATCGTTACGTCGGAGGCCTATCACGGCAATTCCGAACTGACCGCCGGCTTTTCGCCGTCAATGGGCGAGAATTCCCGCCTTGGCACCTGGGTGCGTCGCGTGCCGACGCCTGACACCTACAGAGTCGAAACCGACAACCTTGGCGAATGGCTGGCCGCACATGTCAGTGAGCAGATCCGCGATCTGCAGCGGCGGGGACAGGGGATAGCGGCATTTATCGCAGACTCGTTGTTTGCATCAGACGGAATATTTGCTCACGACCCCGGCATTCTCGAGCCTGCCCTGAAAGTCGTGCGCGATGCCGGCGGCATTTTCGTCGCGGATGAGGTTCAGTGCGGTTTTGCCAGGACCGGCACTCATATGTGGGGATATCAGCGCCACAATGTCTTGCCTGACATTGTGTCACTCGGCAAACCGATGGGGAACGGATACCCTGTGGCCGGCATTGCAGTGCGTCCCGAGGTCCTGGCCGATTTTGGTCATGACATACGCTATTTCAACACCTTTGGCGGTAATACGGTCGCAATGGCGGCAGCAAAGGCGACGCTTGAAGTGATTCAGGGCGACAATCTTCTCGAGAATTGTGATCGCGTCGGGAAACTTCTGTTGAATGGTTTGCGGGACCTTGCCAAAAAAGACGAACGGATCGGCGATGTGCGCGGTGCGGGACTCTATCTCGGCGTTGAATTGGTCAAAGACCGAGCTACCCGGGAGCCCGATAGCGCTCGCGCACTTGCCCTGGTAAACGAAATGCGAAATCGTCGCGTGCTGATCTCGGCCACGGCGCACAATGCCAATGTCCTGAAAATCCGTCCTCCCCTGATTTTCGGTCGAGAACATGTCGATCGCTTTCTCACCGAACTGGAGGGCGCTCTCAAAGCAGTGAATTAGAGAAAACACGCTATTGAGCGCGCTTTCCTGGCGTAACTTTTTTCGTTACTCCACAACGAACTCGCGGTTCACCTGGCAGATGACAGAGCAGACTTCGCACGCACCCATGGTTGCCAGTCTTCACCATCGATATACTTTTTGAACCACTTGTATTCCTCAATTTGATAAATTCTACTCAAGCGTGGTTCATGAATGCGATGCCCCTCACGAGGAAACTTAATATAACGCACTGGCGCTATGCCAATATCCCGTATCGCAGTAAAAAACATCAGGCTCTGCCCCACACTACTCTTGGTATCACTGCCGCCGTGAAGAATAAGCGACGGTGTGGTGATGTTCTTCACATGCGTAATCGACGAGCGTTTGGCCCATTCTGCCGCGTTATCCCAAGGGGTCCCGCCGATATACCAATGATGCACGTCATAATTAAACCCAGGCCCGGTCTCCGCCGCCCAGTTACCCACCATCGCCCCAATCGAAGCGGCTTTGAATCGCTGTGTTTGGGTAATCGTGTAACTGGTGCTCACGCCACCCCAGCTCCAGCCTCTGATCCCCAGGCGATCCGGATCAATATTTTTGTGGGCGATCACATAGTCCACCCCGGTCATCTGGTCGATAAACTCGCCATCACCAACCTCGCCTCCTAACGCCTGTAGGAATTCATCGCCGTAGCCCATACTGCCGCGGAAATTGGGGGACAGAATCGCATAGCCTAATCCTGTCAGTATCTGAAAATCCGGACGAAAAATGTTCGCCGCGTAGTAGTTAGGGCCACCATGTACGTGAAGAATTAGCGGCATCTTGCGCCCGCTGTGGTTCAATGCAGGGATAAAGATTCCTTCAATCTCCATATCCCCTTTGCTGGACCATTTCAGGTTTTCACCCAGAGATACCTGTACTTCCTCCCTGAACCAGGGATTTGCATCAGTAATTCGCACCGCTTTGTCCAGGCTCGTTATCGGGCGATTCCCCAATTTGCTGACATAGAGATCGGGAGGCGTGGCAAGATCCTGGTAACTGATAACCATACGCTTGCGATCTTTCGAAAAAGACAATGCGCTCAACGTGCCTGGCAGTTTGCTCAGTGCAGCGGCTTCACCGGTCTTGACATTGAGCTTGTAAAGATTGTGATGCGTTCTTCGTTGCTCAGTGAACAATAGCCCCTTGCCATCCTCAGTCCATGCAATCGTTGCTTCTTCAGCAAGCAACCCCTGATTCTGCCCCTGGAGCCTCCGATTGCTGCCAGCATCGGGATTCATGATCCAGAAGTAACCGGCATTCATCTCAAAACTTTTGTCCGATGTAGCGCGATACGCAAAAGTCTTGCCATCGGGCGCCCATATAGGACTCTCCTCCATCGCATCATTATGCGTAAGCCTTGTCAGGGTTTTTGTGTCGATCTCCAAAAGGTAGAGTTCTGCCTTGAAAATGTAGTTAGCTCGTCTATCCGGCACACCGATTAGCACCACTCGACTCCCATCTGGCGATACATCGAAAGCTTCAACGATGAAGTCGGCGTCCGAGAGCCGGGTTTCTTTCTTGGTCCGTAAATCGAAAGCCCACAAGTTGCTGAAGCGAGCCTCATCCTTGCCATTCGGCGCTTCGTCTACAAATACCGGATCTGCCCCAAGCTTGTGCTCCCTTTCTTCCTCTTCACTACGCGGCTCGTCGGCGCTGAAAACAATGGTGGAAGAATCTTCTGTCCATTTGTAAGCACCGATACCTCCGTGGTGGTCTGTGAGCTGAACGGCTTCACCACCGGAAGTGGGCATCAGGAATAACTGCGGGGATTCGTCAACTTCGCGCATTAAAGACAAATACCGACCATCCGGTGAGAACTGAAAGGCCTCACCGCCCCCCTCACCGATGTACTGGACTGCCTCACCGTCCTCGGCCGACGCCATATAATAGATGGTTTTATAGGCATTCTTCTCCCAGACCAGTTCGGTCTTGGAGTAAAAGACGTGTTTGCCATCCGGTGATATCAGTGCATCACCGACACTGACCACGTTCAAGGCATCGTCCACGGTCATCGGCCTTTTGGCCGCCAAAGCGCCGTTGGCCGCCACAACAAAATGCAAGCACAATAGCGATATCAAGACGCGCATCCCCGAAATCCCCTTAATTGACCTTGTTTGGCTACAACAGCGTCGAGCCTATTGAGTGTATTGAATCAATATTAAGACAAAAGATGCCGGGCAGACATTGCTATTGCAAAAACCAATCATCGAATTTCTTATATGTATTTATTCCAGTCTCTGTATTATTGTCGACGCATAAATTGCGCACACTGTTAGTGTGAATCCTGTTAGGGAAAGACACAATCAGGTTATCGCTGCTCATGCGACCACTCGCAAAGATCATATGCGCAGCGTCAAATCACGAATCATGGGAGACTGATTTGAGAAAATCTCTTCTATGCACTGCGGTCGGTCTGATCTCCATGATGAGTTCGGTTATGGCTGCAGACCTGGAGCTTGTGCTCGGAAGCGAAGGCACCTTCCCTCCGTTCAGCATCATAGGCACTGATGGCAACCTGTCGGGTATGGAGACGGATTTGGCACGTGAGATGTGCGCGCGATTGAATGCTGAGTGCAGGATCGTTTCAATGGATTTCCCAGCTTTGCTGCCATCGCTGATATCGGGCAAGGTTGACCTGGTTATTTCGCAATTGACGCCATTGCCGGAGCGAATGAGAGCGACAGAATTCACTCGCCCGATCGTATACAGCCCGACTGGCTACGTGGTGCCACGAGATTGGAACAAGGGCTTCGACAATGACGTTATGGCAGGCGTCAAGGTAGGGGTGTACAAGGGTTCGTC
>Ga0209988_10000918_pt1 | contig 18882 bp, 19 predicted proteins | sample N075metaG_FD_183115 | JGI IMG/M metagenome (GOLD analysis project Ga0209988, IMG submission 183115) | Deep subsurface microbial communities from Kermadec Trench to uncover new lineages of life (NeLLi) - N075 metaG (SPAdes) (version 2) | ecosystem: Environmental > Aquatic > Marine > Ocean trench... | reverse complement strand
AGTTCTTCGAGGGCCTCGGCCGTCTCATCGTCGTGATCCCCATCGGATGTCTCGGCATCGTCGGCGTCGTCTTCATCGTCGGCGTCGTCTTCATCGTCGTAGTCATCTACGTCCGTCTCATGCTCGTAGTCGTCTTCTTCGATTTCCTCGTCTTCAGATTCGACTTCGTTGTCGCCCTTGAGTTCCTTCAGCTTCTTCTTTTTGCTGGGTTTCTCTTTTGTGGTTTTCTTTTGTGTCATTTCTATGCGGGGTAGGTCCCGACGGCGCGGGAGTATAAGTCAAGCTCGATCAGATTTTGAGGTGTATCGCGGCGGGAACAACCCGACCCGAGACTGTCGTATTCCCGACCAGATCACCATCTGCTTCCAGAGGCCACGTCGGGTCGGTCTCGATTTTGAACTCGGCGGCCGTGAAGCGTCGAACCGAAGGGTCCCCAAGATGGGTCCCTTTGATGATTTTCGGGACGATGGCGGGAGCCTGAAGCTTGCTGGCATTGATTATCTGGATATCCAGAATTCCATCGATCAACGTGGCCTTGGGCGCCACGTTCCATCCCCCGGCGAAGAACTGCGCGTTCGCCATGATCACTGCAAGAGCCTCCGATTCATATATGCGACGCTCTGTTGTCACGGTCACATTCGCCATTGGAAACCTGGGCAGGCGGACACCGAACGCGAGGGGATACCGGAGCATGCCGAGCCTGCGCATGATCTTGGGTGCTGTTTCGGCGGCGGCGGCTCCGGCCCCGACCTGGGCAACGTTGACGAAGTACCGCCGACCCCAGGAGCCCTCGAGGGTCACCACGTCGATCGGGTACGTCTCAGCGGTGGCAAGGTGTTTGGCCGCAGGCCCCAACTCCTGCGGGAGCCCAAACGTGCGAAGTAGGTCACCGCCGGTGCCGGCGGGAAGAATCCCGATGGTGGGTGGCTCACCCAGATCGAGGTTCAAGAGAACATTGGCAGCAAGGTTGACCGTGCCGTCACCGCCGACCAGGGCAAAGTGGGTCCTCCCCTCGGAGGCGGCCGTCTTCAGCACTTCTTCGGTTTCGGCTGGGGAGCCGGGCACCACCATGTCGGCGTCGACTGACGCAGCCCTCAAGGCCTCCCGTACATGCCCGACTTGTATCGCCTTGCGGCCGGCCGCCTGATTTACGACTACGAGCCACTTGCGCATCAGCCCACTCCTTGGGCTGCTACGACTCCTCGGTCTACCGAGATGAGCGCGGTCATTGCGTCTTCCCGAAGTTCCGACACTCCGTCTCTGATCTGCCGAAGCAGATCCGCCAATTGCCGTGAAACACGCACGAAATCACCGGGCGCCATGCCATGTGTCGGAAGGTGATCGAAAGCTGCTTCGCTCGCCCATAGATACGCAAGGATGCCAAAACCAGGGTCCGGGCGCCTGGTCGGTGAGAGTCTCAGACCACTCTCCCGTTTGGTCAGGTCCTTCCAGAGATTCTCGATGTCTGACCATCGGGCGTGCAGCTCCGGAGTGGGCCACTCGGCCACCGACGCCTGATCAGTCCGTGGCTCGTAGACGAACACTGACAGCAGGGATGCCAGCTCCGCGGGTTCGAGCCCGTAGAGGAATCCCCTCTCCATTGCTTCGGCCAGAAGCAGGTCGGTTTCGCTGTAGATCCGTCGCAGTCGCTCTCCTCTGGCCGTGAGAGACCAACCTTCGGTGTAGCCAAGCTCCTCGAGTAGCTGCTGAATCGCCTGGAACTCCTCGACAAGACCGAACCCGGAGCTCCGCCGGAGGACCCTGTGCTGCTCGAGACGTCGTCTGACCCGGTTGACGCGTCTCAGGGCAGCCAGATGACGAGACGCGTCGGGACACTCCGCAACGGGGTGCTCGACCAACATTTTTCTCTGCGGCGATCGGTCAGAAATGACCGGCGGGACTTTCCGTAGGCGTCGTAGCGTCTCCTGGACGAACCGCCGATCTCGCGGAGCGAGTGGCGTGGGAAGATCGAGTTTGCCCCCTCGGCGACTTGCATTCGGGATCTCCCCGGAGCGGACCGTCGAGACCCGGCCCGATGTGGACAGAACCAGGTAGCGGGCACTGCCGTTCTTTCGTGCAAGCCTCTTGAGCACCGCATAGCGGCCATCGCGAGGACCCCCGACGATGTCCAACACATCGCCCGTGCTCAACGTCGCCGCGATCCCGTCATTGATCTGTTTGGGGTCGAGCGCCTCGATCAGGGCTAGATACTCCTCCACCGACCCCCGCTCACACTCGGCTTGCTCCTCCTCGTTCGTCAATTGATGCTCGAGGGCGGCAATGGCGTCTCCGGCATCAGCCCGGTCGTCCTCCCGCTGGAAGGCAGCAAACGAGGCTTCGAGAAGCGCCTCCGTCTCGTCCTCCCGGTAGTTGGCTATGAGATTTGCCGTCATGTTGTAGGTGGGGCGAAAGCTAGATCGGAGCTCGTGAGCTCCGCTGGAGGCAATCTCCGTAACCTGGTCGAAGCGAACGAACGGCGAATGAAGCAACACTCCAAAGCCCTCGACGTCTATTCCCCTGCGGCCCGCTCGCCCGGTCAGTTGCGTGTAGTCCCCCGGCCGAAGAAGCTCGTGACTTTCCCCGTTGAACTTGGAGAGATTCTCAATGACCACGGAGCGGGCCGGCATGTTGATCCCAAGCGCCAAGGTCTCGGTGGCAAAGACCACTTTCAGATGCCCCAGTTTGAACAGCTCTTCGACGGCTTCCTTGAAGGCAGGGACCAGCCCGGCGTGATGCGAAGCGACACCGGCCTCCAGGCCAACCATCCACCGGTCGTAGCCGAGGACCTTGAGATCGTCGTCACCTAGATGAGCGGTCCGCTTCTCCGCGATTTCGCGTATGGCTTGCCTTTCATCAGGGTCGGTGAGCCTCGCCCGGGCTTCCACAAGGCGATTGGCTGCAGCATCACAGCCCGCTCGAGAGAAGATAAAGTAGATGGCCGGGAGCATGTTTTCCGATGCCAGGGTTTCGATCGTCTCGGGGCGGTTGGGTGTTCTGAAACGACGCTTTCTCCCCCGCTCGAGGCCGAGCATGTGCTCCAGTCGCGGGTTGGCGCGGCGTCGCCCATGCCTGGTCACAAAAGTGGATAGGAAGTGGAGAGTATGTGATCCCATCCGATCTTTGAGCATGTACATCGATTCGAGGGGCACGGGTCGCTCATCGGTGGTAACCAGTCGGGTCGAACCGCGTCTCTGACCAACCCAGTCCGCGAACTGTTGATTGTTCGAGATGGTTGCCGACAAGCAGACAAACTGGACATGACGGGGACAGTGAATGATCACTTCTTCCCAGGCGGCTCCCCTGGAACGATCCTGCAGATAGTGGGCCTCATCGAGCACGACAACGGCCACGTCGCGGAGTTGGCTGGCATCGGCGTAGATCATGTTTCGGAGGACCTCGAGGGTCGCCACGATCACTGGAGCCTTCGGATTGATCACGTTGTCGCCGGTGAGGAGTCCAACGCGATCGGATCCGTACTCTTCTGAGAGGTCGGCGAACTTCTGGTTGGACAACGCCTTGATTGGCGTGGTGTAGAAGGAGCGCTTGCCTTGATCGAGTGCCAGATGGATGGCGGCCTGTGCAACGAGGGTCTTGCCGGCCCCGGTCGGTGCCGTGACAACAACCGAGGATCCGTCGGCAATCGCCTCGGCCGCTTCCAGTTGGAACTCATCAGGGGTGAACTCGATCCCGTCCCAGAATTCGCTCAGCCGATCACTCACTTCTTGAGAACCAGACGAACCAGCCAGTACGTGATCTCATACATCAGATAGAGGGGCACCGATAGGAGCATCAACGTAAAGGCATCGCCACTGGGCGTTATCAATGCGGCGGCCGTCACCACGATGAGGACGGCCCACCGGCGTCCCCGAGCCAACTGTTCCGACGACACCACCCCCGCCGCTGCGGCCGCAAACAGGAACACCGGATACAGGAAGGCAAGACCAAAGGCGAGTAGGAATCTCAGGGTGAACGAGTAGTAGTCGCCCACCCGGAGATTGTTCTCGACGTCGGGGAGCACACCGAGCAAGAAATCCAGGCCCCGGGGAAGTGACCAGTAGCCAAACAGGACACCACCGACGAAGAGAATGGCAAGCGCCGTCACAACGGGGATCGCCCACTTGCGCTCTTTGGAAGTGAGAGCCGGATTCACGAAGGCCCACATCTGGTAGAGAATCACCGGGCTGGCCAGGATCACGCCACCGAACAGCCCGATCCGCATCAACACCCCCCACTGCTCAGTGACGGCGAGGCTCTGCAGGAAGGAGTCCGGGGCAGCAGTCTCAAAGGGCCTTTCCAAAATGCTGCGCAGCTGCTCGGAGAACACAAAGGCGATGATTCCACCGACCATGACAGCTATCGCCATTTTGAGGATGCGCCATCGCAACTCATCGAGATGAGTCAGGATCGACTGTGGACCGTCTTTACTCACTCCTCTTCCTCGTCAGGGTCCAAGTTCCTCTCGATCTCTTCCAGGTCGGCCATGGCATCCTCAGGCGTGGGGCCTGAAACAGGTTTTGGGCCTGTCCAGTCGACATCGCGTGGGTTCGCAGACTTGACATCTCGCTTGATGTCCTCAAGTGGTTGCTTTAGCTCCTCAACCTGAGCCTTGAGTTCTTCTCCGGCGGCTTTGAGGTCGGCGACCTCCGAATCGAGGCCCCGGGAGATCTCCCTCGCCGCCGCCCGAAGCTCCGACGTCCAATGCCCCAGCTTGCGCGCCAATTCCGGCAAGCGCTTTGGGCCCAGCACCACGAGTGCCACGAGCGCAATGATGATGATCTCGCCACCCTGAAGCATTGAGGCGATGCTAAACCGTTGAGTCCCGATAGAGGAGAAGGCGGCGACTCCCCCGAGTCGCCACCCTCAGGCCGAGGAGCACTCTGCCCTAAGGCGCCCGTCGACGTCTCATGGAGGAGAGCTATGTCAGCCGGCGAGCAAGCGGAGCGGATCCGGCTCCGTCTCGAGGGCGGCAGAGAAAGCTTCGATCTCCTCTTCGGTGATCGGATCAGGGTTGATGACCTCGAACTGCACCCCGGTGGCGAGGAGCACGCTGACGACGCGGGAGTTGGCGGGCCGACGCTGCAGGAATGTGCAAGTCGGGCATTTGAAACGGTAATCACCTTCCCTGCCGTCAGGATGTAGCTCCAACGCCACGTCATCTGGTGTCAGGTGTATGTCACCGCATCGGGTGCACGTCGTCTTGATGGTCGTCATCTCTGGTCTCCGGTCTCCCATTCGTGCCCTTTGATCGGCAGACACTGGGTGAAACTGAAGACTCGTGTCTAGGTCTATCGACCCTATTGGTAGGCAATGAGGAGACGGCCGCCCAGGTCATTCACGCGTTCGGCGACCTCGATTCCCTTCACCAGCTTGGCATCCCGCCCGAGACGAAGGAGCAAACGGGCGGGCACTTCGGCATCCGGTGCCGAGAATCGAATCCGTGTAGAACGACTGCTCTGACGCAGCACCTCGACCGGGTAGTACTCGAGGACCCAGAGTGCTTTCGGGTAAAGGTCAATCGTGCACACCACATCGTCCTCGGACGCCGTGTAGCCAACTCCAGGATCTGGGACACGTTTTGGCCTCTCAAACAACTCGTCGGTCACTTCGATGTCCCGAATACGGTCGACACGAAAGGTGCGGTGGTCGTCGACAAGACGGCAATGTCCCATGACATACCAACGGCCCAGGGTGGTGAAGACGGTCCAGGGCTCTATGTCTCGGTCGGTGGTTTCCTCCTTGCCAACGGAGCGGTACGTAATTCGAACCACCCGTTGGTCGGCGGCGGCGTTGCGGAGGATGCCGACGTTGTCCGATTCGTCCCCCACGTCCACGACGAGCGCCGAAGAGGCTTCCGGCATGACTGCCTTGGTCAGTTTTCGCACGGCCGATTCCAGGGCAGGTGTCGCCTCCCCCATTCCGACAACCGTCATTCCTGCAGCCAGTAGCCCAAGAGCCTCGGTGGACGTCAACCGCGGTGCACGGGTGAAGTAGTCGGCCGCGTCGATGATCACTTTGTCCTCGTCGATGTAGGCCTCCATGAGATCCCCAGGCCCGTATCCGGGGAGTCCACAAACGAAGACGGTGTTCAGGTCACGTGTGAGCTGGTCTTCCGAATAATCGAACCGGTCGAGGATCTCGCTGACATCAGCCGACTGTTTCTCGAGCACGTAGGGAATCAGTGCCAGTATGCGTGACAGGCGAGAAACGGTTCGGGAGCTGGTCACGGGAGTTTCTCCAGGGCGGCCTCTATACGCGTGCGGATCTCCTCTCGGATCTCAGGTGGCTCGAGAACCTCGGCAGCGTCACCAAAACTGAGCACCCACCCGACGAGGGCATCGCGGTTCGCGACAGGCACGCTCGCCACTAGTTCACCCTCTGGCTTTTCGAGCCCGAGGGTCCGGGCTGCCCACCACGCCACTTCGGAATCGAAGCGGATGGTTGCTTCGACCTCGGGGTCGGATCCGGCCTCCCAAGGCTGTAGATCCATTAGCGATCTGACATCAAAACCCTTTGGCTTTGCAAACGTCCCGCTTTTGTCGGAGACAGTGAGTTTCTCGATCCTGTCGACCCGATAAACCCTCTCACCTTTGGACCCGGCTCCAACCACATACCAATGGCCACGTCTGTGGGCGATGCCGTAAGGATCGAGTTGGCGGGTGTTGTCCCGATACTCGAATTCCACGGCTCTCCGCTCTGTGATGGCCCCAAAGAGCGACCCGAGCACATCCGCTTCGGCACCGAGGTCGGCACCAAGTGGTTCCAGTCCCACACTTCGCTCTATCCCGCCGAGCTTGAGGAGAGCATCCAGTCCGGCGTGTGAACCGCCCAATCGCACCATTCTGGCCGCTACCGACAGCGCCACCCGCTCCTCTTGGGTGAGACCAGGATCCGGGATGGCGTACTCGTCCGGGTCGACCGTGTAGCCGTAGTCAACCTCCCAGGCGTCCAGAGCCCGGCGACTGAGAGGCACGCCGAGCCTTCGCAGGACGTCCTTGTCTCTCTCGAACATCCGGTGAAACGCCTCGTCGGTCTGCGCGTCGTAGCCAAGAACTGTGTGACGCACGTCCTCGGCGGTCACTGGAGTCGGTGATTCGAGCAGGTAGATCAGAAGATTGAGTACACGTTCGACCACGTTCTGCATTACCTGGTGCCTAGTGCTCGCTCAAAGACTCTCGATGAGTTTTTCCACTCGCTCGTCTTCGGACTTGAAAGGGTCCTTGCACATGACGGTGCGCTGAGCCTGGTCGTTGAGCTTGAGATGAACCCAGTCGACGGTGAAGTCTCTCTTGTGGGCCTTGGCCGCCTTTATGAAGGCTCCTCGAAGCTTTGCCCGAGTCGTCTGTGGAGGCGTGATGATAGCCTCGGCCACCTTGTCATCGGTAACGACGCGATCGGTGAGACCCTTCTTCTCGAGCAGGTAGTAGAGACCGCGGCTCCGATCGACATCGTGATAGGCGAGATCCATCATCGATATGCGAGGATCCGACATAGGAAGACCTCGGACTTCTGAGTATCTCACCAGAAGCCGGTATTTCATGACCCAGTCGACCTCCCGGTGCAGGGTCATCGGGTCCTTCTCCAGACCGGTCAGGAGATGCTCCCAACGATCGATGGCACGCCGGATCTCGGGTGGGAACCCGGGGTTTCGGGCAAACCGCATCACCCGGTCGAGGTACTCCCACTGAATGTCCAGAGCGCTCAACTCTCGTCCATTGGTGAGTCTGATTTTTCGGGAGCATGTGATGTCGTGAGATATCTCACGGATGGCGCGTATCGGGTTTTCCAGGGTCAGATCGCGGAACATCACGTCACGCTCAATCATCTGGAGCAGCGCGACCATCGTGCCGATTTTGACGAAAGTCGCGTACTCGCTCATGTTCGAGTCGCCGGCTATGACGTGTAGTCGCCGGTATTTCTCTGCATCAGCGTGGGGCTCGTCGCGGGTGTTGATGATGGGTCTGGATCGAGTTGTTGCAGACGACACACCCTCCCAGATGTGATCGGCGCGTTGAGCAATAGAAAATGCTGTGCCCCTCGGAGTCTGGGTCAGCTTCCCGGCACCCAGAAAGATCTGACGTGTGACCAAGAAGGGGATGAGAACGTCGACGGTGCGATGGAAGTCCTTGTGTCTGCTGACCAGATAGTTCTCATGACATCCGTATGAGTTGCCGGCACTGTCGGTGTTGTTCTTGAAGACATAGATTTCACCCCGGATGCCCTCCTCTTCGAGCCGCTCTTCGGCTCCTGTGACGAGGCCTTCCAAGATTCGCTCCCCTGCCTTGTCGTGGGCGACAACGTCTTCGATGCTGTCGCACTCGGGGGTGGCATATTCAGGATGGGACCCCACATCCAGGTATAGCCTCGCCCCATTCTCCAGAAACACGTTTGAGGAGCGTCCCCAGGACACGACCCGCCGGAACAGATAACGAGCGACTTCGTCCGGGCTGAGCCGACGCTGACCACGCAGCGTACAGGTGACACCGTATTCGTTCTCTATCCCGAAGATCCTGCGCTCCACGGACCCAGGCTAAACCGGATAGGTGTCTTCAGTTGGAAGACCGGGGTCCGTCGTGGCGGCATCGATCTCGAGACCTTGAGTAGCGCATCCGGTGCCACCAACTTTTTGTTCGGTGGTCAGACCTCTGTGAACTGATCCACATCGAGACGGCGGAAGGCCCGTCTGCCGTTGGAGTCGTCAAGGACTGCGGCTTCCCAACCCTCCGACTCTCTGCCCTCGACACGGCGAAATGACTCAACACCGGCTGTAAAAGCCTCCTCGAGGCTCATGCCCTCATGCCACAGTTCCTCGAGGGCCTCTGTCAACTGCTCGGCCTTTCCGCCTATGGCCACGAAGTTGCGCTCGTCATAAAGCGTTCCGTCATAGCTGATCCTGAACAGACGATGCTCGTCACCGTCCTCGGATATCTCCGCTATCAGAACCTCAACTTCGAAGGGCTTTGGGTCACGTGTGAAGATCATGCCCAGGGTTTGTGCAAACGCTGTTGCGAGCCCCATCGCGGTGACATCATCTCTGGAGTAGAGATACCCCATCAGATCGGCCTGGCGGATGCCCGCTTTGCGCAGTGTCTCAAACTCGTTGTACTTCCCGACGCCGGCGAAAGCGATCCGATCGTAGACCTCGGAGATCTTGTGCAGAGCCGTGGAGGGGTTCTCTCCGAGGAGCAGAACCCCCCCGCTGTAATCAACCCCGACGATGGACCTGCCTCGGGCGATGCCCTTTCGGGCGAATTCTGCCTTGTCTCGGACGAGTTGTTCGGGCGCGACATAAAAGGGAATGGTCATCGGATCGTTTCCAGTGCCGACTCAGCGATCGGGGCGATAACATTGTCGGGAAGCTCCTCGACGCCGTCCGAATCGATTCGCACGACATTGGGGAAGATCCCGCGTCTGAGATCAGGGCCTCCAGTGGCTGTGTCCTCCTGCGAGGCTGAAACCAGCGCCTGGACGGCAAGTCGAGCCGCATCGTCGCCTGTCAGGTCGTCCTCGTAGGCTGTTCGGAGATACGAGCGAGCCAGACGTGACCCGGATCCGGTGCTCCCGAAGTCGATTTCCTCGTAGCGGCCACCGACGACATCAAAGCTGTAAACCCGGCCAAACTCGAGACGCTCGTCGTATCCGGCGAATAGCGGTACCACCACAAGACCCTGGAAGGCAAGGGGAAGCTGGTTACGGACCAGGCGGGCGAGGAAGGAGGCCTTTCCTTCCAGGGAAAGCCTGATTCCCTCGATCTTCTCGTAATGCTCCAACTCCACCTGAAAGAGCTTGACCATGTCGATTGCCAGACCAGCAGTACCGGCGATTGCAATAGCCGAATAGTGGTCGGCTGGAAACACCTTACGGATGCGGCGATGTGCGACGAGATTTCCTTCCGTTACCCGCCGATCGCCCGCTATCACCACGCCGTTCGGGTAGCGAAGCGCAAGAACAGTCGTGCCCTCTGGCGCCGACGGGGCTGTAGCGCCTTCTGGAATGGAGAAGACCGGGCTCGCTCCCACAATCTCCAGGAGGTCACTGAAGCTAGCGCCGGGTACCGGGACGTCGAGGGGCAACGGCCCCATCGGTCGTTCGATCACTGGCCGCCCTTTTGGACGTAGTTCTTGACGAACTCCTCTGCGTTCTCCTCGAGAACTTCGTCGATTTCATCTAAGAGATCGTCTAGAGCCTCGATGTCGGTGTCGCTTTCCACCGTTACTTCGGCTGTCTCTTCGGCTTCGTCCTTGCCCTTGTCCCTCGACTTGGAGCGTTCTCGATCTGACATCTATCTCATCCTTCTAGGCGTCGGAGCAGGTCTGCTGCGTCCTCGGCCTCGTCCAGAAGCGCACCGACTCTTTCGGCGTTGCCTCTCAGGGGCTCCATCATAGGAACGCGTTTGAGATGTGATCCGCCGACATCGAACACCAGCGAATCCCAGTTGGCAGCCACCAGTGAGTCTGGGAAATCGGATACGCAGCGTCCACGGAAATAGGCCCGCGTCCGCTGCGGCGGTGTCGAGACGGCATCCTCGACTTGTTGATTGGTATAAAGGGTGCGCATCTCGCCCCTGGCGACCAGCCGGTTGTGCAGGCCCTTTTCAGGGTCGACATCGTGATACTGGAGATCGAGAGCCCTCAGTTTTGCGCTGGACCACTCGAGTCCATCACGTGCCACATAACCCTCGAACAGGCGCTTTTTGGCTACCCAGTCCAGCGTGTCGGCCAGTTGCATCGGCTCGGTTTCAAGTAACGACAAAGTGCGCTCCCACTCCTCGATGAGCTGGTTCCAAACGGGCTCATCAAGCTCCTTCTCGACATATTTGGCGAACCATTCGAGGTATCTGCCCTGCAGTTCGAGAGCCGTGGCCGAGCCTCCTCCGTCGAGCTGGATGGGACGGCACAACGAAAGGTCGTGACTGACCTGCCAGCAGGCTTCGACCGGGTCGAGTAGGTCGAGTGGGTCGGGGATGGCTCCGTCTTCGAGGGCAGCGAGCATCAACGCCGTCGTCCCCAGCTTGAGAAACACCTGGACTTCGGAGAGGTTGGCGTCGCCGATGATCACGTGAAGACGTCTGTAGCGAGCCGGGTCGCCGTGAGGCTCGTCTCTCGTGTTGATGATGGGGCGCTTGAGCGTCGTTTCAAGACCGACCTGCTCTTCGAAGAAGTCGGCGCGTTGCGTGATTTGAAAGTCAACATCGGGGCGGTTGTTCTCTTTACCCACCTTCCCGGCGCCGGTGAAGATCTGACGGGTCACCATGAAAGGAGTCGCGTACCTGATCACATCGCCAAACGGTGTCTCTCGGGAAAGCAGATAGTTCTCGTGAGCGCCATAGGAGTTGCCCTTGCCGTCGGAGTTGTTCTTGTAGAGCGAGACTTGGCGTCCGGAGGTCTCCGAGGCGACGACCGCAGCTTTGTGCATGACTCGCTCCCCCGCCTTGTCGTAGAGCACTGCTTCAAGCGGGTCGTAGGACTCAGGACTGGAGTATTCGGGGTGGGCATGGTCAACATACAGCCGGGCGCCGTTGGCCAGGACGGAATTGACCACGGCCCCCTCTGAATCGATCAACCCGTAGGTGTCGTGACCGAACCCGCGAGCGTCACGTCCCGGAGATTCCTCCTCATAGGACCACTGGACTTTGACCCTCACTCCTGGATAGCTATTGACAACGAGGGACGAAGCCGCGGCGGGATTGAATCCGGGGTCGCCCCTGACGACGATTCCGTACTCGGTCTCGGTACCGAGCACCTTGTGGATTGCCATTACAGGTACTGGCCGCCCGAGACCTTTTCGATGAGCCGACTCTCCTCGTCTCCCCCGACGAGCGTTCTGACATAGACAATCCGCTCGCCCTTCTTACCGGAGATCTTGGCCCAGTCATCCGGGTTGGTCGTGTTCGGCAGATCTTCGTGCTCGCGAAACTCCTGTTTGATCGCCGCTTTCAGATCGGAAGCACGCACTCCGATCGGTCCACCCGCAATTTGGCGTTTGATCGCGTCCTTCTTGGCACGTCTGACGATGTTCTCGATCATCGCCCCGGAGGCAAAGTCCTTGAAGTAGAGCGTCTCTCGATCGCCATTGGCGTACGTCACTTCGAGGAATTCTCTCTCCTTGTCCGTGGCGTACATGTCGGTGACGGTGGTATCGATCATCGAAACGATGAAGTCCCCGACAGGACCACCGAAAGAGCTCAACTCCTCAGAGTCGATCGGGGTTTGATCGGTGATGTAGATCCGGAAAATCTCTCTGGCGGCAACAGGGTCGGGCCGGTTGATCTTGATCTTCACGTCCAGCCGGCCGGGACGGAGAATCGCCGGATCGATGAGGTCCTCACGGTTGGATGCACCGATGACGACCACGTTCTTGAGTGATTCGACACCATCGAGCTCAGACAACAGTTGAGGCACGATGGTCGACTCGACGTCGGAACTGATACCCGAGCCCCGGGTGCGGAACAGCGAGTCCATCTCGTCGAAGAAGATGATGATGGGAACACCCTCGTCTGATTTCTCCTTCGCCCTCTGGAAGATGAGACGAATCTGACGCTCGGTCTCACCAACCCACTTGTTGAGCAGTTCGGGACCCTTGATGTTGAGGAAGTAGGAGCGCACGTCCGGGCGTCCTGAACGTTTGGACACGTTCTTGGCCAGGCTGTTGGCCACTGCTTTGGCGATCAGGGTTTTACCACACCCGGGCGGGCCATAGAGAAGTATCCCTTTTGGTGGCACCAGTTCATACTCCTTGAACAAATCCTTGTGCATATAGGGAAGCTCGACGGTGTCGCGAATCTGCTCTATCTGCTCTGCCAGCCCGCCGACCTCGGCATATGTGACGTCGGGAACCTCTTCGAGGACGAGTTCTTCGATTTCCGGTCTCTCCATCTTCTCCAAAATCAGGCCAGTCTTGGCGTCGACTCGGACGTAATCGCCCGCACGGAGATAAACCTCTGCCATCACGTCGGAACGTTTGAGAACCTTTTCTTCGTCGGCGTGGGCCTGGATCATCACCCGGCCGTCGTCAAGTGTCTCCCTCACCCTCAAGACCTCGCCCGCAGGCTCGAAGGATCGGACGTCGATGACATTGAAGGCCTCGTTGAGAAGCACCTCCTGACCTACTTGGAGCTTCTTTACCTCAACACTTGGTTGGGCGGCGACCCGGAGCTTGCGAGAGCCGGTGAGGACATCGACGGAGCCGTCGGCGTTGACCTGTAGAACGGTTCCGAAGTTGTTGGGAGGAGAGGTGAGCTTCTCCACTTCTTCCCTGAGCACACCGAGTTGCTCGCGTGCCTCTTCCAGGAGATGGGAAAGCTTGTCATTCTGGGCAGCTGCGCGATCAAGCCGATCACGGGTGCGTGAGAACTCCGACTCGAGTTCGTCGAGGTTGCCCGGGGCTTCGCGAACCCGGCGGCGAAGATATGCGACTTCGTCTTCAAGTGCCGCGACGACCTGACGAAGCTGAGCTGCCTCCTCCTGTGTCCGTCCTTCTTCCACGGCTTCCTCCTGGCCTAGGGTCGCCTGCGATCAGTATACGAAGGGGTTCGGTTACTTCCCTGGGTTCCTTTAGGCGCATGTGAGATTGGTTCATATCTGCTCATGGCTCCATGAAGATGCACTCCGCCGGGCACTCCTCCGCCGCCTGTGCAGAGATCTTGATCTATGCAAACCTTCATCGGTGTCTCCTGAAGATGTTCCTGACCCCGGAGATAATACCGACGAGTCCTACAAGAGGTTTGGCGCGGAATCGGTCTTGCGCATGAAAACGAGGAAGCCTGTGTGGCCGACCATGGTGTGCTCCGGGCGCACGGACCGTCCCGACACGTTCCAATCCCGGGCGAGGAACTCTTTGACTTCGATCTCGGCGAACGTCCCCATCTCTCGTGCTCTCTCGACTGTGGTCTGCACCTGCGGGACGGTCGGAAGGTAGGCGCACAGAATTCCCCCGGGTGGTTGGTGTTCTGATGCCGTCTCGAGAACGTGCCACGGTTCGGGGAGATCGAGAACGATTCGCTCGGGAGCGACATCGGCCACCGTATCGGAGATGTCCCCGATCCGCAGGTCGATGTTCTCCGGGATCTCGCCGTACCAACGCTCGATGGCCTTACGGGCATGGGCCCCGTGGTCCTCTCGGATTTCGACGCTGACTACCTGCCCGCTCGGGCCCACCGCGCGGGAAAGGCCAAGTGTGAGAGCACCCGATCCCGTGCCTCCTTCGACCACGGTCATCCCGGGGCCAATGTCTGCGTATACGAGTATCGGCCCGAGGTCCTTTGGGTAGACGACCTGAGCCGCTCTCTTCATCTTCAGGATGTAGTCGGCGAGGCGCGGACGGAGAAGCAGAAGCATTGTCCCGGTCGACGCTTCGACCCAGGAACCGTCCTCGGCACCGATCAGAATGTCGTGAGGGATGGAACCCTGGTGGTACTGGAAACTGCGACCAGATTCGAGCCTGAGCAGGAAGTGTCGGCCCTTGGGGTCGACGAGGAGTGCGGGGTCCCCCTCGGCGAGACTCATCAGAAGATGGCTATCACCGAGAAGAGAAGTCCTATGACCATCCCGATCACGACGACCCAGACGACTATTTGTACGGCTTTCTTGTTTTGCATGGTGTCTATATGGTTGCGGACGAAGGCAACGGTAGAAGATGGCGAGCTACAAGAAGAAGTTCATGCGTCGGGTGTGGGGCGGCTCGGACGCGAGGGAGGTCGGTTTCAATCGCACCTTGCGCGGGTTGCGTGAGGGTGACAGCACCGACCTCTATTTCGGTTTGGCCTTGAGCGCATTGGCGTATCTGCAGCGGAGCAGACCGCGGAAGAAGTTGATCCACCGTCAGTCCTTACCCGAGGGCACGGCCATCGTGATCCATCACAAGAAGTCGGGAAATCCGCGTCTCGAGATCATCAAGCCGAAGAGACGGGCTCGCGGCTAAGCGTTCTGTGAACCGAAATGGGGTCCTGAGCCCCAAATCCGTTCACAACTGGGCCCTGCCTTCGCGCCCGAGATTTCACAAACCCAAACTGTGAACCGAAATGGGGTCCTGAGCCCCAAATCCGTTCACAAAACAATTCTGTCCCTGACTTGTGGCAGATTGGAGCCATGTGGGATGAGGGGGCTGTAAGACGGTTCGCCGCCGACAACCACGGGCTTGTCGATCGCCAGGTTTTACTCGCGCACGGGACAACCAACGATGTCATCAAGGCTCACGTGGTTGCTGGTCGCTGGGTTCAAGTTCAATGGGGCGTGTACTACCTGAATGTCACCCAGCAAACCTGGCTGACAGAGATCCGTGCCGCGCTTCTAGCTGCGGGTCCGCACTCTCTTGCATCCCACCGGACTGCCGCCGTCCTATGGCACCTCGATGGCATCACTAGCCAACTGATCGAGCTGACAGTTCCATACGAGAATCGGGCCCTCCCCAACCGAGCCATCCTGCACCGCACGCGACGTCGCCTTCCAAGTGTCGAGGTGGAGGGTGTTCAGGTATGCACGGTCGAGAGAACTCTGCTTGATCTCTCAGGGCTTCTCACAGATCGGGTCATCGAGAAGATGTATATGAGTGCTCTCCGCCTGAAGCTGACCTGTCCCGATGAGGTCTCCAGAGTTGTTCGTGAACAGGGTGGACGGGGGTGTAAAGGGCACTCGGCGGATTCGGCGAGTCATGTCGATCGCCCGCGATGGGCTCTCCGGAAGCGCGGCCGAGGTGGACGCTGCCCGACTCATAAGGGATGCCGGCATCCCCCAGCCTGTCGCACAGTTCAAGGTTCGACTGCCGAACGGGAAGCACGCCTATCCAGACTTCGCCTGGCCAGACCTCATGAAGATGGTAGAAATCGATGGGTTGGGCGCTCATTCGACGTCAGACCAGCTTGCCGACGACCTCATCCGTCAGAACATGCTGATGGAGCTTGGCTGGCAGATCAGGCGGTTCAGCGCACGACAACTATGGCGCGAGCCCAAAGTCGTTCAGGACGAAATTCGTAGTTTCGTCGGTCGCTAGTCACCAAACGAGACAGCATCTCTCGATCGGTGGTCGGAGATGCCCGTTCTGTGAACCGTTTTCAGTTTGAGGCCCCCAATTCGGTTCACAAAACGGTTCCGAGGATCAGACGCGGTAGACCTCGACAACCGTCTTGTTGCGACGGCCACGCCTTCTGCCAACCACGAAGGCTGCAACCACCACAACCCCGATAGCAACGGCGATGAGGATGGCCTTGTCCTGAGCCAAGCGTCTGGTGTCGTCAACGGCATCGACAAGCTCGAGGGCCTTGGCCTCAATGTCATCCCGGGAGATCGTCATTTTGCATCCTCCAAACGATTATCCCTGCGGTACCCGCCGCAGTGAGCGCGGTGAGAAAACGGGAAAGAACCACCCACCATTCCCCCACGGGAAAGACCATCTTCAGACCGTGATAGACGGCCCAGGCCATCAGGAACGCCCCAATCGACAGGACCATGGCACCGCCGACACCCTTGGCGGCAACCTTGCCAAGACGCTTCGCAGGCTCGATCGTTTCTTGCAGGAGGTATTCCCGCGAAATGTCGATCAGCTCTGTCGCGATCTGAGGTATTTCCTGAGGGTCGGCCATGAAGTACGTGAATCTAACAAGCCCTAGACAGAGCGCCACCCGGGGTTATCGTGCGAGCGGTGAATCCCGTCACTTCTTTGCGGTCGCTCGGCCCCCGTTACATCGCACTGTGGGTGGGTCAAACCATCAGCCAGTTCGGCACGTACATCGCCTTCCTGACCATTCCGCTTCTCGTTCTTCATATTCAGAAATCCACCGGGGCGGGGAGCGTCCTGGATTTCTCCATCGCTTACGCGCTGGAGACGGCCCCGACCTTGCTGGTTGGCCTGGCAGGTGGTGTTCTTCTCGATCGATGGCATCTGAGGCCCGTGATGGTGGCGACGGATCTGTTGCGCGCCTCGGCCTTCTTCTATCTGGCCGCCGAGGTGGGGAACTACGGAACTTCGACGGTGTTTGTGATGGCATTCTTGATCGGGTCGATGACGACCCTCTTTGATGGGGCGCTCTATTCCCTGATCCCATCGCTCGTCAAGCGAGAGCGTCTGGCCGACGCCAATGCGTATGTCGCGGCGAGTCAGCAGGCCAACTTTGCCCTGGGTCCGCTGATGGCGGGGGTCATGGCCGTCGTCTTCGCCGGGCCCGCGCTTGGGCTTTTCGTCAACGGCCTGACCTTCGTGGTATCGGCGATATCGCTGAAGTGGGTCGGGCGTGTCGCCCATCATCGCAGTCCAGAAGACGAGAGAGCACCTTTCTTTACCGAGGCCGTCAATGGGATTCGATACCTCTGGGCCGAACCGAGGCTTCGGATCACCACCATCGCCTCGGCCGTCCCCAACTTTGTCATGGGTTTCATTGAGGCGACCTTTGTGGTGCTGGCCTTCGAGGTCCTAATGGCCGAGTCAGAGATCCAGGTTGGGGTTCTTCTCTTCGCCATGGGTGTGGGGGGAGTTGTCGGGGCCCTGATCGCTCCCCGAATTACCCGCAGGTTGGGTTTGGGAAGGGCCCTCGTGGTCGGGATGGCCCTCGCCGGGGTCGGGCTGTTTCTCGTGATGTTCACGACCTACAGTCTTCTGACGCTGGCACTCCAAGCGGGATGGATGTTCGGAGTCTCTGTCATCAATATCCCTTTGGCGACCATCCGTCAGCACTACGCCGCGGAATCGATGTTGGGTCGTGTGATCACGGCGAGCCGCGCCATCGGTTGGGCGACTCTCCCCCTCGGTGCGCTGATTGGCGGATGGCTTGGCGCCAGCGGGTCGACCTACCCATGGGTCGCCCGCTCGTTCCCGCTCCTGCTCATCGCTACAGCGCTCTGGCTCTACACCACGGTTGTCTGGGCTGACACCTTCGGACCTGGTTTCGAAATGGCGAACGAAATCGCCGCCGATTCCGACGAGGCGAAAGCCGTCGACGAGCCAACCCCGTAGACACCCATTCGGGCCCTTGCAGAACTCACACATCTGAACCACGGTATTTCGCGGTGCTGGCCGACTTCGGAGGACACACTGGTCTCCGGTTGGACTATCCTCTCAAACCGCGACTTGGGGTCGCGCGGGTAGCCGCATGGATCGGCGTCCCGTCCGCTGTAGAGGAAGACACTGTGAATCTGTTCGTAGGCAACCTGCCTTACACAACATCCGACGACGATCTTCGCCAAATGTTCGAGCCTCATGGCTCGGTCGATTCGGCGCGTGTGATCACTGATCGCGAGACCGGAAGGTCCCGAGGCTTTGGATTCGTCGAAATGGCCGATTCGGCTGCAAATGACGCAATCGAGGCTCTCAACGGGTCCGACATCGGAGGCCGCGAGCTCGTGGTCAACGAGGCACGCCCTCGCCGCTGAAGTCGGCTTTAGAAGCATAAAAACCGAGTGCCCAGGCACTCGGTTTTTGCTGTCCGAGAGAGAACAAGACCTGCCAACAGTCAGAGTTGGTCACCTCGCTTATATGAGAGGGGCGCCGGGGAGGCGTCTGCGATCAGCTTTGGCCGGCAAGACTCCGCGACCGCTCCACTAGCCCGCGTGCCTCCCGGAGACCACAAGAAGGTTCGAGATTGGCGGCGGTGAGCCGACTCTGCATCCGCCCTGGGCACATAACATCTCCTGGCTCTCGGAAGATGTCTCGATCCCCCGAGGTTTCTGACACCATGGGGAGAGCCTTGACCATAGGGAAGGGTAAAGAAGGCAAGCGGCGCTCGAGGCGGTCTATCGACGGAGTTGTGTACTCATGAAGGACGGAGCGACCGAGTCATTCGAGGAGTTCAAGGACTCATTTGCCTACGGCTCGAGAAACGATCTGTCGTTCAAGTTCCTCAAGGGGCTCAGTTCCGATGAAGCGGGAGAGTTCTTCAGCAGACTTCTCGAAGAGGTT
>Ga0209988_10000917_pt1 | contig 18886 bp, 26 predicted proteins | sample N075metaG_FD_183115 | JGI IMG/M metagenome (GOLD analysis project Ga0209988, IMG submission 183115) | Deep subsurface microbial communities from Kermadec Trench to uncover new lineages of life (NeLLi) - N075 metaG (SPAdes) (version 2) | ecosystem: Environmental > Aquatic > Marine > Ocean trench... | reverse complement strand
TCTCTACTTCATAGCCGCAGACGAGACCTCGGTGGGCGAGTTGATTCGGTCCGCCGTCGGTCTGGGCTGACGCAGGTCTCTTCTCTCGCCACCAACTGTCCTCTAAGTTCGTCATATGGATCAGGTTTTCCTCCAGGCTGGTGCAACGACATACGGGCCGGTCAACGATGCTCGCACCTTTTGGCAAAGATGGCGCGGCCTCAAGGGTCTGCCTCCAGGAGCTTCGGTACTGATCAGAACCCGTTCGGTGCATGGGTTTGGTGTAAGGACGCCTTTCCGGGCGATCGGGCTCACCTCACTTCTCCAGGTGTCGGCCACTCAAGTGGTCAAACCCGGTCGGATCGCGAGATTTCCCGGATGCCGCTACATTCTCGAGCTTCCCATGGAAGTCGACGCCCCTGAGCCCGGTGCGACGTTGGAGCTTCGCAGTGCCTGAAGGTGGTCTCTATGTGTGCGCCACGCCGATCGGGAACCTTGGAGATGTCTCAGACCGTCTTCGTGAGACTCTGGTGACGGCCGATGTCATCTATGCAGAAGACACCAGGCGCACATCGAAGCTCTTACGGCACATCGGGGCGAAGACGAAGGTCCAGTCGTTGTTCGCCGGAAACGAAAAGACTCGCAGTCGGAAACTGGTTGACGATGTACGAGCAGGCAAGACTGTGGTTTTGGTGTCCGATGCCGGCATGCCCACCGTCTCGGATCCGGGTGCAGAAGCAGTGCGTCTCGTCCGGGAGGAAGGTTTATCGCTGACGGTCATCCCGGGACCGTCAGCTGTGACGACGGCGATCACACTGTCGGGGTTTAGCGGGGATCGCTTCTCGTTCGAGGGTTTCCTTCCTAGGAAAGGCAAAGAACGGAGTCGGCGTTTGCAGCAACTTGGTTTAGAGGATCGACCAGTTGTCCTATTCGCCAGCCCGCATCGGCTTGCCGGCGATCTCCGGGATCTTCTCGATGCAGTCGGTGTTGATCGCAGGGTGGCCGTTACCCGGGAAATGACCAAGCTGCACGAGGAAGTCTGGGTCGGGACCCTTGGTGAAGCCGTGGAGCGTTGGACGGGGGAGATAAGGGGTGAGCTCACCCTTGTCCTCGAAGGGAGTTCGCTGACACCGGTGACAGCCGAGGCAGCGATTGCCGAGGCACGGTCGCTCGTCACCAGCGGGGCCTCTCCATCTGATGCGGCACGAAGCGTGGCGCAAGACTCAGGTGTTTCCCGACGTGTCATCTACCAGGCGTTGTTGGAGGGTCAGGACGCCAGCTGAGACCGGCAGGATGAGCAGACGCCTTTTCCCTTGAATCGACTCACATTGGAGTCGCTCCCGCAGAACGTGCAGGTGTCGGTCACCTTACGGAGCAGGATGTTTCCGCCTTCAACCGAGATAGTCAGGTGATCACCCTCATGGATGTTGAACATTCGGCGTGTCTCGGCCGGTATGACGATCCGCCCGAGGTCGTCGATCTTCCTGGTGATACCTGAATCCATGTTCGGCCGGCGAGCCTACCCGTCGACGCGAGCCTTGTGTCGGTCGGGATTAGCGTCCTTCGAACGATGACTTGGGTCGACACACATTGCCATCTACAGCTGGACGGGCGGGAGCCGTCCGTACTGCTCGATCGCGCGTCGGCGGTGGACTGGATGGTTGCTCCGGGTGTTGACGCGGAGAGCTCCCGGGCGTCGCTCGCATTGGCAGGGGAGTTTCCAGGCCGAGTACTGCCGACGGCCGGATTGCATCCTCACGAGGCAGCCTCCTGGCCTGAGCAGCGGGAGGCAATCGAGGAAATGGCTCCCGGGGTGGCTGCCATCGGCGAGACAGGTCTCGATTTCTATCGCGATCTCTCCCCCCGAGATCAACAGGAAGCATCCTTCAGAGGTCACATCGAGTTGGCCTTGAGTCAGAGTAAGCCGATCATCGTGCACTGTCGCGACGCGTTCGCCCGCATCCACGACATCATCGATGAGACGGGAGTCGGAGGCCAAACAGTGCTGCATAGTTGGACCGGTGGGACGAGATGGACCAAGCGCTTCCTCGATCTCGGGGTCACTTTCTCATTTTCGGGACCTCTGGCATTCGAGACAGGGGAGACGATCAGGTTTGGTGCTGCTCTTGTGCCTCCGGATCGCGCAGTAGTCGAAACCGACACGCCGTACCTGGCACCGCCTCCTCATCGCGGCGAGCAAAACGAACCGGCATGGGTGGTCTTCGTTGGACGGGCTCTGGCCGACGTGTGGGGGACACCGGTGGAGGAAGTCGCCGCGGTCACTTCCGCCAACGCGACCCGGATCTTCAAACCGTGACTGCGCAGAACCGAACTGAGATTTCTCGTCTTCTCGAAGCTCATGGGCTGGCGCCGATCCATCGTCTCGGTCAGCACTTCCTCGCCGATGCCAACATCACCAGGAAGATCGTTTCGGTTGCCGACGTTGGACCGGGCGACAACGTCGTTGAGGTTGGAGCAGGCACGGGAACTCTTACTCGAGCTCTTGCGACCACAGGCGCCCACGTTGTGGCCTATGAGATTGATCAAGGCCTCAAGCCTGTTCTCGAAGAGGTGACGGAAGGTCTCGATGTCGAGTTGCGTTTCACCGATGTCACGAAGGTGGATTTTGCAAAGACGTTCGACAGCGGGCACTGGACGATGGTCGCCAACCTGCCCTACAACGTGGGGACTCCGCTCGTCATCGACGCGATCAGAAAGGTTGAGGCGATAGAACGGTTCGTGGTGATGGTTCAGCGGGAAGTCGCCGAACGATTAATCGCCGTCTCGGGCTCTCCCGATTACGGGCTTCCGTCTGTTGTGGCCGGCATCTACACCGAGGCATCGATTGTCTTTCGGGTTCCGCCCCAGGTCTTTTATCCACCTCCTCGCGTGGAGTCGGCCGTTGTCTTGCTGACCAGGAAGCCTTCGCCACCTCATTCCGATCAGGCGGTGGTGATCGCTCGGGCTGGCTTTGGACAGAGGAGGAAGATGCTGCGTAGATCGTTGGGCTCGGTGTTCGATGATCCCGTGGCGGTCTTGACGCAGGCCGGTCTGGATCCGACAGACAGGGCAGAGGACCTTGCGCCGGCCGATTTCTTGCGTCTTGCCGAGGCGGTGAAGTGACCACCTACGAAGCGCCGGCCAAGCTCAACCTGTCCTTGCTGGTAAGCCCGCCACGCTCCGACGGTTTTCACCCTCTGGAGTCTCTCGTTCAGACAATCGCGTGGTGCGACCTCCTCACCATTGAGGAAGGCGAAGGGGAGGACACCTTGGAGATTGTGGGCGCCGAGATCGACGTGGGCGAGAATCTGGTTTTGAAGGCTCTGGAGACGGCACGGACTCGGGGATCAGTGCCCCCATTGTCGATGTCGCTGGAGAAACGTCTTCCAATAGCCGCCGGTTTGGGTGGTGGCAGCTCGGACGCAGCCGCCGCTCTCAAGGCGGCTGTTGACTTGGGGGGTCTTTCCGAGTCTCTCGCGATCGAGGTCGCGCCGGCGGTGGGGGCAGATGTCGCGCTTTTTCTCACCGGTGGGTCGCTCCTGATGGCGGGGGTCGGGGAGACGATCACCGCTGTTGAGCCCCTCAGCGGGTTTTCTGTGGCGATTGCCGTTCCTAACTTCGCTCTCGCCACGGCTGAAGTCTACAAACGCTGGGACAAGATGGAGGGCCCCCAGGGTGAGGCTGTCGCAAATCCCAGCCTGCCACCCCAACTCAGAAACGGTATGCCCATTCGCAATGACCTTTTGCCGGCAGCGCTCGACCTCGAGCCCCGTCTCGGCGACTTCATGGCCGATTTGCGAGAGATGTGGGGGACGCCGGTCTCGATGACCGGGTCCGGCTCGGCGTGTTTTGGATACTTTGAGTCGACCGCGGAGGCGGAGGACGCCGCCGCCTCGGTCACCGACCTCTGCGATACGGTGATGGGCGTGGAGTTGAGATCTCTCGGCGTGGCCCCGATCTAGCCCACACGCTTAGTCTTCATCGTTCCCAGCGGTAATCTCCCCACTACCCCAAGTGGGGGGTGGTGTAACCGGTAGCACGGCAGGTTTTGGTCCTGTAAGAGCGGGTTCGAGTCCTGCCTCCCCAGCAAAAACGAGAAAGGCGCATCGCTTGTCAGTTCACGTCATTGTCCTCGCCGCAGGCCAGGGCAAGAGGATGATGTCGGATCTGCCCAAGGTGGCTCATCTGGTCGCCGGTCGGACCCTGATCGGTTGGGTTCTGGAGGCGGTCCGCCCACTCCAGCCAGCCTCGACAGTCGTGGTTATAGGACACGGTGCCGATCGGGTCCGATCAGTGCTGCCTCAGGATGTGGTGGTCGCGGTTCAAGAAGAGCAACTGGGGACCGGTGATGGCACACAGGTCGGTCTTGATGCAATCCCATCGTTCGACCCAGCCGACACGGTTGTCGTCCTCTACGGCGATATGCCGCTTCTCACCAGTGGTCTGATTGCTGACCTGGCTGATCTAAGTTCTGACGCCGCCGCCAGGATTGTCACGGCCGAATTCAGCGATCCGTCTGGCTACGGCCGGGTGGTGCGGGACGTCGAGGGGCAAGTGGTTGGAATTGTGGAGGATGGCGACTGCACCACCGAGCAGCTGCTGATCGCGGAGATAAATGCCGGTGTCTACGCCTTTCGAGCAGGGGCTTTGGCGGAGTCACTCCAAGATGTCTCCAATGACAACGTCCAGGGTGAGTACTACCTGACCGACGTTGTCGGGATTCTGGTCGGCAAAGGTGACAGACTGGAGGTGGTCAAGACATCGGCCCAGGAGGTGATCGGGATCAATTCCCAGGACCAGCTGTCAGAAGCAAGAAAGACTCTCCAGCAACGCACCAACCAGCGACTCATGGAATCTGGGGTGTGGATGCTCGATCCGGACCGGACCTACGTGGACGACACGGTCCATGTCGAACCCGGGGCCCGCATCTATCCTGGTGTGTATCTCGAAGGCTCGACGTCTGTGGCGGCGGACGCCCGAATCGGGCCAGACGTGTTCGCCGTGGATTCTTCGATCGGTCGGGGCTCGACTGTCTGGTACTCGGTCCTGCGCTCAGCAGAGGTAGGCGAAGACTGTGAAGTGGGCCCGTATGCCTCGCTTCGTCCCGGATCTGTGCTCGAGGACGGAGCCAAGGCAGGGACCTTCGTCGAGACCAAGAACGCGACGCTTGGCGAGGGAGCCAAAGCTTCGCACCTTGCTTACCTTGGTGACGTCACAGTGGGAGCCCGGTCCAACATCGGTGCTGGGACCATCACCTGTAACTACGACGGACACGAGAAGCACTCCACCGAGATAGGCGAGGATGTCTTCATCGGGTCGGCCACGATGCTGGTAGCACCTGTGAAGATTGGTGACAATGCGGTCACGGGTGCGGGCTCGGTGATCACCGAAGACGTTTCGGAAGGCGCCCTGGCGGTGGAACGATCTGAGCAGATAGAGATTCCCGGCTACGCTGACCGTCGCGAGGCGCGAAAAACCGCAACGGAATCAAAGGACTGACGTGGACATCGTCTCCCGCAAGCGAATGATGGTTTTCACCGGCGGCTCGAACGAGCCGCTAGCCGAGGAAGTCGCCGAGGTTCTCGGTATCCAACTCGGTCCGCTGGAAAGATCCACATTCGCCAATGGCGAGATCTATGTACGGCCCACCGAAAGTGTTCGAGGCGCCGACTGTTTCGTGCTCCAAAGTCATTGCTATCCGATGAATGACAACATCATGGAGCAGTTGATCATGATCGACTCCCTCAAAAGGGCGTCTGCTCGGAGCATCACTGCAGTCATGCCGTTCTTTGGCTACTCGAGACAGGACAAGAAAGTGCTTCCCCGTGAGCCGATTACGGCACGGCTCATAAGCGACCTTTTCATGAAGGCCGGAGCCGATCGTCTTGTCTCGGTCGATCTGCACACCGGCCAGCTCCAGGGGTTCATCTCGAAGCCCTTTGACTCACTGACTGCCCTCCCGATCCTCAGTGATTACCTGGCAGACAAGATCGAGGGCAAGACAACGGTCCTCTCACCGGACTCCGGCGGTGTGAAGCGCGCCGAGAGATACGCCAGGTATCTAGATGCTTCTGTGGCTTTCATATACAAGCGGCGCGATCCGTCCGAGCACAACGAGTCGTCAGCTCTGTCCATGGCCGGAAGGGTGAAGGATCGTCACGTAGTCATTGTCGATGACATCATCGACACCGCCGGGACGGTCTGCAATGCGGCCGAAATGGTCCGCGATTACGGCGCAATCAGTGTCCGCGTGGCTGCCACCCACGGAGTCTTTTCCGAACCGGCGCTGGATCGAATCAAGAATGCTCCCATCGATGAAGTCATCGTGACCAACACCTTGCCCGTCAATGAGGACATCCAAGAGCTCGAACAGGTCAAGGTCCTGTCGATCGCCCCGATTCTGGCGGAGACGCTGCAAGCCATCTTCATGAACTCATCGGTTTCGGAGATTTTCCTCGGGGAGAACGCCTGAACTCGATCTTCTGATTCGATCCGACCCACTCCTACACTTGCATCCCTGTGAGCGCCCCTCAACGTCCGGCTCCCACTCCGTCACAGACCCGACTGCGCGTCCTGATTGTGGGCATGCTGGTCGCGCTCATCGTTGGTTTCGTATTCTTTCGAGGGTCTGCATCCGACGATGGAGCACCGGATGACACGACTCCCGTAGTGGCTGAGACCACCACCACAGTCGAGGGGGCGGGGACGACAACAGTGACCGCCTCGGAGGGCTCGACCTCTCCAACTCTCGACAGTGACACCAGGCCCGACCCTGATCTCCCATCGCTCAAGGAGGTCAAGCTCGAGCTGATCTTTGATGGGTTCCGTCAGCCGTCGGGACTGACAGCGCCAGTCGGGGATGATCGCCTCTTCGTGCTCCAACGCGGCGGCGTCATCAGAATCCTCGATGCGGACCGGGTGATGCAGGACCCGGCCTTCCTCGACATATCCGATCGGGTTCTGGATGTTGGAATCGAACAGGGACTGTTGGGTCTCGCGTTCCACCCCGACTACGACGACAACGGCAAGTTCTACCTCTACTACACCGACAACGGCGGCCGGCGTCAGTTGTCCGAGTTCACCACGTCTGTCTCCGACCCCAATCGCGCCAGAGCAGATTCCGAGGTAGTCCTCCTTGAATTGGATCAGCCCCCCGAATCGACGGACATACGTCACTACGCCGGCCAGGTTGTGTTCGGCCCAGATGGCTTTCTCTGGCTATCGCTGGGAGATGGCGCCGATTCTCGTGCTCAGGGACAGGATCCCGACACCTTGTTTGGCACCATCATCCGCATCGACGTTGACAACGGGGATCCTTACGCGATACCTCCTGGAAATCCCTTCGTGGCCGGCGGGGGTGCGCCCGAAGTCTGGGCGTACGGGCTGCGGAATCCGTGGCGTTTCAGCATCGACCCGGTTGACCGTCTGATCTACATCGGCGATGTCGGTCAGGCCGATGAGGAAGAGGTCGATGTTTTGCCCATTGACGAGGGAGGCTTCAACCTCGGATGGTCGGACATGGAGGGCACCAGGTGCTTTCACAAGCAGGATTGCGACCCGAGCGATTACACGTCTCCGGTCATCACCTATAGTCACGAGGTCGGACTCTCGATTACAGGCGGCTTCGTCTACAGGGGTGACGAGATCCCCGAGTTCGATGGGATCTACTTCTACTCCGATTGGGTGAGCCAGTGGATCCGATCGTTCAAATTTGTCGACGGTGAGGTCACCGAGGAGAGAGACATGACCGACGAACTGGGCGGACCGGTCGGTCAGATCAACAGCTTTGGTCTTGATGGTCATGGTGAGCTCTACGTCGTGACACACGGGGGTCAGATTTATAGATTCACGGCGGTTCGCTAGCCGCTGACGGCTGGGAGTGTCACCGCCTCTCCCGGATAGATGAGATCCGGATCTCCGGATATCAGGTTCCTTCTGTTGGTCTCGATCACGCGTCGCCAATAGGGAGATATTTCCACGTTGGTCGCCTGCCGTCCCAGCACATGGTTCAAGTGATGTCCTGAGATCTTCCAGAGGTGATCTCCTTTCGCCACAATGACGGTGTGGTCCGCATCGTCACCAGCGATGGCCACGGGGAGCCTTGCCGGGGCCGGGCCCCGGTCTGCCCAGGCGACGTTGCCAAACAGAAACCCCATCACGGTCGTGACGGTCACGATCGACCTGACAAGAACACACTTCATACCGGCAACGTATGTCGTCGGAGGAGGCATTGGAAGAGGGTTACGATCCAGTGCCCGTCAACCCGGAGTCTTCACTGTGAAAGTCAGAATAGGAATCGCCACCACCGACAAGCTCATCGAGATCGAGGTCGAGGACATCAAGAGCTTCAAGAAGGAGATCGAGCAAGCTGTGGAAGAAGGTGGACTTAATTGGTTTACGGATTCGACCGGGAGGACTGTTGGGATACCGGCTCGGAGTGTTGCCTTCGTCGAGATCGAAGACGCGGAGACCGGCCACACCGTGGGTTTCGCGCTGGTCGAGTAGTGGTCACCAACGCGAGCCTTTTCTCGAACTTCTGATCAGACTGCGCGACGACGGCGTTCTGCCAGCCAGCGCTTGCGAAGACGACGACGGTCCTCCTCGGCGTAGCCACCCCAGACACCGGACTCCTGGTTCGTCTCGAGTGCGTACTGGAGACAGTCCTCCTGCACGATGCACGTGGAGCAGATGGCGATGGCGGCATCGATTTGACCCACGGCTGGACCTGTCGTCCCGACCGGGAAGAACAGAGTCGGCTCGGAGTCGCGACATGACGCCAGGTCTCGCCAATCAGTTGTGATTGTCGTGAGCACGAAATTACTTTCCTTACTTAACTTTGTGATCTTTTGCACAAGGGTACCCGCGGATATACGCAGGTTCCATGGGGATTCCGGGAGGAAGGGTACTGTCCTGAACCGTTCCTGTAAACAGATTTCTAGGACAGAATTCATTGACTGAACTCCCGGTCGTCGTCGGCCACAGAGGGTGGCCAAGTCGGTTTCCTGACAACACCCTCGCCGGATTCCTTGCCGCTTCGGCAATCGCCGATGCGATCGAACTCGACGTCCGGAGGTCGGCCGACGGCAAGCTCGTTCTGTCTCACGACCCGACACTCGTCGGTCTGGTCGTCAGCGAGACAGCCTGGTCGGTGCTTGCCGAACTAGACCTTGGCAACGGCCATAAGCCGGCACTGCTGGACGAGGCGCTGGCAGCCCTCCCCGACACTCCAGTCCAGTTGGAGGTGAAAAACGTTCCTGATCAGCCAGGGTTTGAGCCCGACCACCGACTCGCTCTAGAGGCGGCGGAGCGAGCGAGGCCCGGAGACACGGTATCGTCGTTCAACCACGTTTCCCTGGAAGTGGTCCGGCGGGTTTTCCCCGACGTTCCGACCGGTCTGGCAATCGAGCGGTTTTGTCCCCTCGACGAGTGCGTCAATTATTGTTTGGACGCCGGTCACAGTGTTCTGGTTCCCGAGGAGACAATGATCGAGAAGTCGATCGCGTCGACCATATTGGCTGAACTCCGTGTCTTCCCTTGGACCGTCAACGACCCGGATCGGGCGAGGGAGTTGGTCGGTTTCGGGGTGTCAGGCATCATTACCGACGATCCGGGGTTGATTAGTCAACACCTCAAAGGCAATCCATGACCATCCAGGAACAGCTGTCCGCCGAACTGATCGACGCCATGAAGGCACAGGACGCCCCACGCCGAGACGTCATCCGTCAGGTACAGACGGAGATAGCGATTGCCAAAAGCCAGCCCGACTTCAGTGGCGAAGTCGATGACGCTCTCTGTCGGAAGGTCATCGCCTCATACGTCAAGAAAATGGCCAAGTCCAGGGCCGAGTACGCCGACCTGGGGGAGCGTGGTGAAGCCATGGCGAACAAGTTGGCCAATGAGGTCGAGTACCTCTCGAAATGGCTGCCTTCGAAACTCGGTGAGGAGGAGACGAGAAGTCTTGTAGCCGCAGCCGTTGACGAACTGGCGGTGGCAGGCGACGAAAAGGCGGCCGGTCGGGTGACAGGTCACCTGATGAAGTCTCACGGCAAGGATCTCGACGGTGCTCTCGTGAACCGAGTGGTCAGAGAGGAACTGGCCGGCGGTTGAGGCTGCCCGACTTCGAGCCCATGCTGGCGACGAGGTGGCCGGCGCCGTTTGAAGACGAGGATTGGTGGTTTGAGGTCAAGTGGGACGGCTATCGAGCGGTTGTCGGTTCCGCAGACGGCAAGATTCGAGCCCGGTCCCGGCGCGGCCTTGACCTGATTGGCCCCTTTCCGGAATTGGCTCAACTCGACATCCCCGATGGTGTGGTCATCGACGGGGAGATCACAGTGTTTGATGACGAGGGGCGCCCGTCCTTTTCCCTCCTTCAGCGTCGGACCGGGTTTGGCGGCACGGGCACCGGCGCCCCAGTGGGGGTGAATCTCGTGGCGTTCGATGTCCTGTTCCGCGGTGAGGACTTCACTTCGAAACCGTACGAGGAGCGACGCGCCGCGCTAGATGACCTGGGCCTGGAGGCGCCCATCATCGTGCCGGACCCCACACCGACTCATGGGGTGCGCCTGTTCGAGGCTGTCAAGGAGCAGGGAGTCGAGGGTGTTGTTGCCAAACGTCTCGGCTCCACGTATCACCCCGGACGTCGGTCGGGCGATTGGCGCAAGATTTCGGTCCGTCATCGGATTCGTGCCGTCGTCGGCGGATACCTGCCCGGTGAGGGCGGTAGGTCGTCGACTTTTGGTTCGGTTCTCGTCGGCCTCTACGCGCCAGAAGGTCTTCGATGGGTCGCCGCGGTCGGCTCCGGATTCGATGAGTCGGCTTTGGAGGAATTCTCGAAGGCACTGCATCAACTCGAGCGGCCAACGAGTCCGTTCGTAGACGATGTGAACGCTCCGGGTCTACCCGTGTGGGTTGAGCCCGGGATCGTCATAACGGTGGAGTACAAGGAGTGGACAGCGGAGAACCATCTGAGGGCGCCGGTCTACAAGGGGGTTGAGCTCGCCGATCCGGAGACAGCCACGTGGGCTGAAGAAGGACCTGACTAACCGGCCTTGGCCCTTTTCTCCTTGGTGGCCTCAACGGAAGCCTTCAGTGCTTCGAGAAGGTCGATGACCTTGGTCGGCTCGGGCGATGCTGGCGCAACGATCTCCTCGCCGGCGATCTTCTTCGCCGCAAGTTCCTCGATGGTTTCGCGGGTGCGATCCCGGTAGTCGTCCTTGTCAAAAGGTCTGGTCAGATTGTCGATGATCATGGCGGCCATTTCGACTTCCTCCGGGCGAATCTCGATATCCGATTCGAGTTCCTCGAACTCGGCGCTCCTGAGTTCGTCTGGCCAGAACATGGTCTCCATGATGATGACGCCGTCGTTGGCTCGAAGGGTGGCCAACTGCTGCTTCTCCCTGATCGACACCTTGGCGATCCCCACTCTGCCTTTTGCAGCAAGGGCCTCTTGCAGAATCCGGTAGGCCTTGATTCCAGTTTTCTCCGGGGCAAGGAAATACGAGGACTTGTACATCCTCGGGTCGATCTCGGACTCGTCGACGAACTGAATGACGTCGACCAGTTTGTTGCCTTCCGGGTTGGCGGCGGAGAGCTCCTCGTCGGTGAACACGACGTAGCGATCCTTCTCGAATTCGTAGCCCTTGACTATGTCATCCCAGACAACCTCCGCGCCGTCGGCCTCGGCCACACGCTTGTACTTGATTGGCGAGTGGTCGGTCTTGCGGAGCTGCTTGAACTTGGGTGTCTTGTTGTCAGTCGCGGTGTAAAGGCCGACGGGGATCGTTACCAGCCCGAAGTTGATGGCACCTTTCCAGATGGCTCTTGGCATATCGATGAGTCTATGCCACCGACGGGATAGGTCCGAAAAGCTGTGCCCAATGGAGATGTCGCCTTCGAGAGGCAATTGCCACTCTTCGGCGAGTTTCTTCGAGGGCGGCTGCCAGGTAGGCGGTGGACCTGGACCAACAGGCCTGCAGTATGCATGCGCCCTTCGGTGAGCAGGCATGTGTAGGGTCGGCTCACGCCACAGTTCGTGGCCGTGTGGACACCGAGGAGGATCGGGTGGACGTTGTTGTTCTGATAGGAAGAGTCTTGTTTGCGCTGATCGCGGTCGGATCGGCATTCGGTGGTCACTTCATGGCCACCGATTCCACGGCTGGTTACGCCGAGTCGAGAGGTGTCAAGAATCCCCGGGCCATGGTCCTGGTCTCTGGGGTGCTCCTGGCGGCCGCTGCCGTTTCGCTGATGGTTGGGATCTACGCCGATCTTGGAGCATTGCTGTTCGGATCGTTCACCTTGCTGACCGCGTTCACGATCCATCACTTCTGGACCGACGAGGACGAGATGACCAAGCAAATGGAGATGACCAATTTCATGAAGAACTTGTCGATCACCGGTGGTGCTCTGCTTGCTTTCGCCTTGTTTGCCACTGCTGGAGATGACATCGGTCTGACTGTCACCGGATCTCTCTTCGACCTCGGCTTCTAGAGATTCCCTAGGCGAAACTCCGACCTCAAAACGAGCGTAAACAGGCGAGGGTTGACCTCGTTTTCAGTATCTGGTACCCGAGTGTGGAGGCGCCAGTCCCGCTAAATGGGGGGGCGCTGTTTGCGGAAGGCGTTCTTCTTGGTGATCTGGCCGTCACGAACCGTGAGGAAGTCGCAGCCATTGACCTCTAGTCGACTCCCATCGGCGAGTGTGCCGGTCAACGTCCACTCCGAGACGCAATAGCCCTCCTCGATCACATAATGACGACCGTCACCCCAATGGGCATCGGGCATCCGCTCGAAAACCGCAGCGAACGCATCCCGCACCGCGGACTTGCCTTCGAACCGCTGACCTAGAACCTCGGGTCCTCCCGAGGCTTCAAACACACAATCATCAGCAAACAGCCCAATCAACCGATCCAGGTCATGGTCATTCCAAGCGTCGATGTGCTCCACGAGCAACCCCGTCATCTCGTCCTGATTCTGCGACACGGCGTCTCCTTCTCGTCACGAAGACGATCAAACTACAGGCACATAACAGCATATATGAGGCGAGGCGTCCCGAGGTAGCCTGTGGCCACGGGAGAGAGGATGAAGCCTCGGTACGAGATCGACTTGACGAGTCCGGTCCCCGTTCCTGACGTCGAGAATGCCTTTGCTCGGTCGGTCACTCGTGACGACCTGGATAGCCTCGCCAGACTCATGCTCGATGCGTATGTCGGGACCATCGACTACGAAGGAGAGGACTTGGAAGGCGCGGTAGACGAGGTCCGCTCGTATCTTGACCACCGCCCTCTTCTGCAGCACTCCTTTGTTGCAGAGCTCGGTGGGGAGATCGCTTCGGCGGTGCTGGTATCACTTTTGGACAACACGCCGTTCATCGGGTACGTGATGACCCTTCGGGCGCACAAGGGAGAAGGTTTGGCCCAATTGATGACCACCTCGTCAATGTCGAGCCTGGCGGAAGATGGCCACAGGAACATCGTTTTGTATATCACCGAGGGCAACAAGCCTTCAGAAGCTCTCTTCAGGAGCGTTGGGGCCGTACCGACTCCCGGTCGATAGCTGGTGCGATTCGCGGGTCACTGTGCCGCGGCGTTGGTCAGATAAGACCCCGTCCCGCGTCGAGGTCGTCCATTCCAAGCACTAGCCGGTTGTCTGAGGCCACATAGATCAGATCGACGTTGACCCCCGCGTCCGCAAACCGGCGGGCGAGGCTTCCCAACTCACCAGTACTGTTCTCTACCGAGGTCACCAATACCTCGCGTCGGCCTTGCACCGTCAGCCCCGCGGCCTCGAATGCACCGGCAGCTCCGTCGGGATCGTCAACCAGCACATGCATTACCCCTACACCTTCGCATGGGACCCCACAGATACCCGAGATGTTCACTCCTGCCGCAGCAGCGGCTTCACCAAGGTCGGCGATCGTCCCTGGCTTGTTGACCAGTTCAACTTCCAAATCCCACGACATCCATCACTCCTTCCATAGCGGAGGTCGAAGCTACCTATCCCCGCCCATATGGGCAGAGTTTCCTGATGCACCGTGACATCGAGCTAAAAGGCTGGCGAGAGGTCAGGGGATGACGGCACGAGAAAACCCCCGACCGGACAGCTGATCGCCGCCGGTGGGGGTTATCGGTCATGGTTCGTTAGGGCTGCACAGGTCACCGGGATGGGAGCCACCCCCTGCGTTTCCCTCGCAGACATTGCCCATGTAGATGTTGGCTGTTCCCCCGTCGCCACTTCCACCGGTCGTGTTGTCCTCCATTCCTCGCCCGGTGTTGTCGTTGGCGATGTTGTCGGTGTATGTGTTCGCTGTGGTGTTGGGATCGTTGGATCCGAAGCCGTTACCGGAGTTGTTTGAGGCTTTGTTGTCTCTAAACGAATTCCTGTTGGCCCCCCAGGACATGAACCCCACTCCGGAGATGGAAGTAGCTGTGTTCTCGCTGAGCACATTCTCATCGGAGCCATCGAAAAGCCCGTACCCGAACCAATCGGTGGCGTCAGAAACGATGTTTCTGCTGATTGTGTTGTTGTCAGACCCGAAGAGGGTGAACCCCGTGCGCACATGGGAAACCGTGTTGTTGGTGAACGTGTTGCCATCGGATTGGTTGATGAGGAATCCGGCGTTGAACTCCATGATGAAGCAGTTCTTGACGGTGACTCCGGACCTTTGGAACACATTGACCCCGTGCAGGGCCTGGAGTCGTCCGGGTCCCGTGATGGTGTGACCAGCACAATCCAACCTCACGTTGTCGGCGCCGATCACGATGTCGCCGTCGTGATCGGCAGCCAAGACAGTGTCAACGAGGATTGTCATCGTTCCAACTGTCGCTGCCGCGGGTACTTGCCCGTCACCACTCGACGCCGTGCCCTCGGGAGCCCCGATTGCCACCGTCATGACCTCTCGAATCAGATACCAGGCAGGCACGCTGAGCAAAGAGACAGCGACAACCGCCACCGCCACCACTGTCCAAATCGCCACTCCTGTGTCGTCCGACTCGACAGGTTTGGTGTCAGGCATCGCGCACTCTCCTCCATGAGCACAGTAGACGCACACAGTCGGATTCCCCCCCGGCACTGCGCCACTTGGGGGCGGATCGAGGAAGGAGATATGGCTCATCTGGGCTGCTCCTGGCTGGCATCAACCCATTGGTTGACGTGGGGATCAACCAGTTCGATGAATCCGACCGGCACGAACACAGTGGCCAGACCGGTTTCGGACTCGAGCCGGCCGTAGAGGTCTCGGGTGTACTTCCTCATCTCGGTCGAGGTCTCCGATAGGGGCCCAAAGGTGACGATGAGCCCGGCGGAGTGCCACGTCGTGCCTGAGGTGAGCCGGTTCCGCTCCAACAGGACCACGTCGGTCCAACCCATGTGCGCCAGGTGATTAGGCCACGCTGCAGCCGATCACACCGCCACCGATGATGACTACTCGGGCCCTCCCGGGCAGGGGGTGATTCATCTAAGGAGGCGTTCGGGGCACAGGGATGGGTTCTCTCACGCTAGGTCGGAAGTTACCGGGAGAACCGAGGCAACAACTTCCAACCGACCGGGATCGATTCGCCGCCCAAAACCCGGCATTGCTCCTGGCTGAACAGGCCACCCACAAGTACCGCTATGTGCGTGTGTTCTTCGTCTACCCGTTGACGCGGTCCTGGTAATGGCGGGGTTGTGGCACAGATCAGACGTGGGCTGCAATACTTGGCGTCGTCCACAGCGAGAGGAGGCAGACATGGCCGAGCACCCTGTGGGGACGGTTAGCCACTACTACAGCAAACTCGAAGTTGCCGGCATCGAGCTGTCCGGTGAGCTCAAGGTGGGTGACACGATCCACATTCTGGGACACACCTCGGACTTCACCCAGACCGTCGCCTCGATCCAAATCGAACATGAGACGGTCGACTCGGCGAAGGCGGGCGACCCCATCGCCGTCAAAGTAGACGAACGGGTACGTATCCACGACCAGGTTCTCCTGGTCATCCCCGACTGATCTCAATGCGCCAGCGTTGACCTGACTTCACCTCGAGCCAGGAACCGCACATCGCATCACTTATTGGGTGGCGATGGGTGCGGAGTTGCGGGTGGGTAGCGGAGTAGGCTCCCGTTTCCGTCTACAGGAGTTCAGATCGTGGAAGACATGGAGTTCCCTGCGCCGTCGGAGGGGATCGTCCTCACTCACTTTGTCGTTGCAGCTGATATTGCCGCTTCTCAGGATTTCTATGCAGGTGTCCTTGGAGGTGTGACGGTGATGGAGGGTGGACCGACGATCGTGAAGCTGGCCAACAGCTGGATCATCATCAATGAAGGTGGCGGACCGACCGAAGACAAGCCTGAGGTGATGCTCGATGTGCCGGCTGATCCCAATCAGGTGAGTGCTTTCCTGAACATCCGTGTCGCTGACATTCAGCAGGTGTACGACGAATGGTCGGCAAAAGGCGCGACGTTTCTGACGCCTCCTATCGACCGGGGACGTGAGATCCGCTGCTACATGCGTGATCCGGACGGGCACCTCATCGAGGTTGGCCAAGCCACGGGCGTCCTGGAATCAGACTGATTGGCACCGATCCCAGATCCTGAAGTAGGAACTTGGGATTCTGCGGCGCAGCACCCGTCGTCGTCGCTATCAGCCGTGGCTGACATAGGGTGAGATCGTGATGGATCAAGCTGCCAAAGCTGCGCACTTCCTCGAACTCCATCACCGTGACGCGCCCTTGCTGCTGCCGAACCCGTGGGACCCGGGTTCCGCCAAGCTCTTTGCATCGATCGGTTTCGAGGCGCTCGCTACAACAAGCTCGGGGCATTCGGCCGCGCTCGGCCGCCTGGATGGAGGTGTAACGAGAGAGGAAGCGCTGGGGCACGCCGCCGTCATCGTGGAGGCCACTCCTCTCCCGGTGAGCGCCGACCTCGAGAAGGGGTTTGCCGATGAGCCTGCCGGTGTTGCCGAGACTGTGCGGCTCGCCATCGAAGAGGGGTTGGCAGGGTGTTCGGTGGAGGATTTCACCGGTCGGGACAACCAGCCGATTTACGATGCCGGACTCGCCGCAGACCGGGTCGCGGCGGCAGCTGAGACTGCTCACACCGGGCCGGTCCACCTCGTCCTCACTGCCCGCGCCGAGAACCATCTGCACAACCGTTCCGATCTGGCCGACACCATCACACGGTTGCAGTCGTTTCAAGAGAAGGGAGCAGATGTTCTGTACGCGCCGGGGTTGACCGAGATGGACGACATCCGAGCCGTGGTGGAGTCCGTCGATCTACCCGTCAACGTGCTTGCTTTGCCCGGAGTTCCTCGCGTTTCGGAATTAGCCGAAGTCGGCGTGAAGCGGATTTCGGTGGGCGGAGGGTTCAGCCTCGTCGGCCTTGCAGCCGTCGCCGAGGCCGCAAGGGAATTCCTCAACGAGGGGACATACCGTTTTTGGAGAACCGCCTCAGCCGGCGTGGCGGCTCGCGACGCCGCTTTTTCTTGACCGACGCCTTTGTGCGCCCGCAAATCCCTCCTTTAGCCAGTTTCGTCAGGCAAAAACCCCCAGCGTCACGCTGGGGGTTTCTGATTGTGTAGGCAGTTTTGAGTCATGCCGGGGACTGTGATCTGCAGCCGTCGGAACAGTGGGCTACACGGGGGATCGTGAATCTTTTCATATCGCTCTCCTTTCCATTGGTCTGGTGACGGATTCGAAGATTGGTCGGGAATTCAGTCGGTGGGGTCGGGGATGTTACCGATCACCTGTCTCGCTTGTTCTTCAAGCCGCTGTTTTGCTTGGCCGACGTCTTCGAGGGCCTCTCGGAGTTGGTCGAGTTCTCCAGATCGAACTTTGATGCCTTCCCTGATGAATAGTGCGGCGGCCTCTGAGCGGCTCTTGACGGCTCCGGTCTGGACCCAGTCGTCCAGGTCGCCCTTGGTGTTCTCGTCGATGCGGACCATGACTACCTGATCGCGGGAGGTGCGTCCCATTTCGGCGACAGTGGTCTTCATGTCGCCTGCCAGACACAACACTGTGCAGTTGGCAAGGTCACCGTCGCCTCCTAATCCGATCCGGAAGTCGATCCCGTGTTCTTCGAGGGTCTCGCTGACTTGGGTCCACACGTCGCTTATGAGATACAGTGTAATACAATTACAGATTACGAATAATCCGTAAGGGGATTGAGTGTCACTGCCTGATTACTCGTCTCCCTGGATCCAGCCACCGCCCACGCCACAATGCACGCCCTCCTGGGCAATGCGCTCCAGGAGAGGGCATGGGGCGTAGACCGATCCCATGAATTCGAGTTCCTGATCAACCTCATCCTGCAAGGTCTGGAGCCCAGACAAAACGGCTGACCAAGGTGCCAACCCAAAGGCGCATGACGGCGGTGATCTCCGGGTGAACCCGACACGTCTCAGTGAGAGTGTTGTTTCTTGTCGGAGTGGTTGTGTGACGAGATTCATCAAGTTCGGCACCAGAACCGTTTTAGTAACGCGCCTGGCGGTTTACTGATGGTGGGTTCGGCGGCAACAAGGCGAAAAGGCCGAATTGCTGACCGCCACTGCACGAGCAGCGAACAAGATGCCCAGCGCCCCCGGCAGGACTCGAACCTGCGCTCCCGGTTCCGGAGACCGGTGCTCGGTATCACCCTCTTGAACATGCAAAAGGCCAGGTCAGAGGCTTTCGCACCGACTCTAAGGATGGGTCAGACCGGTTGCGTATCTGGGTCCACTGAGAATCTCCAATATTCGCGATCGCTCACCCCTAGTTCAGCGGACTGGCGCTGGGCCGCGAGTCCATTCATCTAGAGCGGAACCTGAAGACTGCACGGTCGATCTTGTTGAGGAGTGACATGCGAAAGCCAGAGCAGGGCCGTGCATAATGCCGGTTATGGGCGGTCGGTCGGGTTGGTCTCCAACCACGTTGGTGGGTGATATTTGCATCTTGCGACTTAGT
>Ga0209988_10000916_pt1 | contig 18904 bp, 14 predicted proteins | sample N075metaG_FD_183115 | JGI IMG/M metagenome (GOLD analysis project Ga0209988, IMG submission 183115) | Deep subsurface microbial communities from Kermadec Trench to uncover new lineages of life (NeLLi) - N075 metaG (SPAdes) (version 2) | ecosystem: Environmental > Aquatic > Marine > Ocean trench... | reverse complement strand
AAAGTGAAGCGGCAAGTCCTTTTCCCGAAACATCACCGATGATAACATATAATTTACTATCAGATCCGTTTACAGGAAGCAGATCGTAATAATCGCCGCCCACCTGCATTGCCGGGATCATTTCACCACATATATCAAGATTTCTTATGTTGGGAATACACGCGGGTAATAAGCTCTCCTGTATTTTCCTTGCAGTGTCAAGATCCTGTTCAATTTTCAATTTCTGTGCTTCGGTATCATACAATCTTGCATTTTCAATTGAAACAGCTGCCTGATTTGCAGCAGCCCACAATAGTTCAATATCTTTACCGGCAAAGTGGGAACCTGAATATTTCAATCCAAATAACAGCAATCCTACAATTTTGTTATTAATTATCATCGGAATTACGGTGTATATTTCTTCTCCGATAAGTTTATCTGCCATATCCGGGAAAACACTTTTGAAATCAGATTGTTCGATTGCAGGATTTTTTGTAATTAAAGTTCTTTCTTTTAAGAAATGTGCAATGTTTGAACTGGTAATAATACATTCTTCATTTATGCCAACACACTTAGTTAAACTTAGATTATTATCCTCATCTCTTATCAGAATTCCAAACTTATTAATATTGAGTGCATCTACAAATGTTTTTTTCATCAATTCCAGGATATTATCTAATCCTACCACTGTAGCCAATTCATTACTCAATTTCATAAGCACACGCTGATGCGCAAACTGTTCAGGGTAAAATCTTTTGGTAAGAAAATCCTGAAATCTATTTTTTGTGGATTGAAAAACTATGGCAAAAATTATAAAAAATATTCCGGCAATAATTCCCTGGTTTTCCACCCCTAATACTGAACTTATTCCCTGACCGGCAACGTAAACAACAAAGAAGTAAATGGCAGCCAGAGTTAAAGTAGCCGCACCATACATAATCGTATTTCTTATTACAACACTTACATCCATTAGCTGATATCTAAAAATAGCATAACCAAAAATTATCGGAACTAATGCAACAAGTACAATTGGGGCATAGTATTCAGGAGAGTTAAAAATAGTATCGGTTATAGCCGGGGCAATTTTACTTGCATAAACTGCAACAACAATACCGAAAATAAATGCGACAATTATCAAAAAGATTGGTTTTTTTTGTTCTTTGTTTTTAATTCGTCTGTACTGAACAATTAAAGAGATAAGTACCACTGCATTAACAGCCATTATGAAATTACCATACCATTCTATAAAGAGATAAAAATTACGCACAGGAAGTATGGAATATCCAAACACTAAACAGAGCATGGTGATAATTAATAATGATAATATTGCAGGAAAGATAAAAAGTGTTCTTCTAACCCCGAGTTTTTCAGCAAATTTAAATGGGCGCGGAAAATTCCAGACAAAGTTTAACAAAGTAGGTCCAACAAAACTGATTCCAATAACCCAAAAGGAGGAAATGATAAGATACAATGCCGGTTGTTCCTTTACCTGATCCATAATCATATAATCGATTGGCATTAGAACAACCATGGATGTAAACACGGTGAATACACCCAGTGCATAAAAAAGTTTATGGGTCCTGCCTTCGGGTTTAGCTGTTAAAACTATAAATCCAATCAGCATCCAGAATAATGCGCTTAAAGAAGTTGCTAGACTACCGTATTGAATAAGTTTTTTAATATAAACTTTTGTGGTTACAATTTCCCCATCCGGTTTTTTAACAAGATAGTCCGCATATTCCCCGCCCTTCACCCTGTTCAGTATACCTTGAGCTTGCAATGTATAGTTTAAAACTTCTCCATTTATCATTAACAACTGGTCGCCATTCCTTATACCTGCATTCCATGTAACCCCATCCACTTTTACTAAATCAAAAAATATTGCTGTACTGTCCTTCGTTATCTTTTTTGGTATCCACAAACATTCATCGTTGCTTGTAACCCGTACTTCAAGAACATAGTAGATGTTAAGCAGAGCAACTGCAATTAATGCAATAGAAAACCCGGCAATCAGTTTAGGTTTCCATTTAATATATGTTGTTTTGATACTGTTCATTTAAGAGTTAATTATATTTTAAAAACTATTTAACTTTAACTATAACCATTGTAATATCATCGGATTGTGCTGCGCCTTTTGTAAAATCAGTAACTTCATTCTTTATTCCATCTAAAATTTCTTTTGCTGATAAGGATGAAAGTTTAATACTATTTTCTTCCAATCTTTCATCAGAAAATTCTTCGGATTCCTTGTTCATTGCTTCAGATATTCCATCTGTAAATAATACAATCACATCATCCTTTTGCAATTTAATCGTTTCAGATTCATAAGGAATTGTAGTTTCCATCACACCAAGTATCATTCCGCCTTTATTAAGTTTTCTTATTTCACCATCTCTAATTAGCAGAGGATGATTATGTCCCGCATTAACATAAGTCATCTTTTTTTCTTCGTTATTAATAACAGCCCAGAAAAATGTAATGAACCTTCCGTCGCTTGTATTTGCAGAAATCAAATCATTTATTAACGCAGTTGATTCGACTATATTTAAATCCTGCCTGCAAATAACCTGTAAGAATGCCTGTATGTTTGCCATAAGTAAAGATGCGGGTGCACCTTTCCCGGATACATCTGCAATAGCTACACAGAATCTGTCATCATCCAGAGTTATAACATCATAATAATCGCCGCCAACCTGTTTTGACGACATATTAATTGCAGCTAAATCAAAATTACTATACCGTGGTAAAGTTTGGGGTAATAAATTTTGCTGTATTTCACGTGCAAGTTCCAGTTCTTCTTCCATCTTTTGCTTTTCTAATTCTTCAAGGAACAATCTTTTATTCTCTATAGAAATAATTGCAAGACTTCCAACCGAATAAATGTATTCTATATCAGCTTCCGAATAAGATTGTTTTGTTATTCTTTCGCCCAACAATATTAAACCTTTTGTTTTGCCCTGCACTTCCATTGGAACAATAAGGTCAATGCCTAACTCAGAAAGAAGCGGATAAGATTTTAATAGATCTTGTTTATTTTTCGAACTTGTTATCATTCCGCAATCGCATTGCTTTAAACCATTAATCAATTCTTCATCATCATATTTTGATTCAAGTATATTAATATCATCTTCATCAAACGATATTACTGCATATTTTGAAACAAGGAACTGCCCGATGATTGAGAAGATCAAAAGCTTTGCTACTTTTGTTGACTCGGAAAAAAATCCGAATTCTTTACTAAGTTCGAATAGCGAGCTAAGACGGTTTATTTTTGAATCAAGTTCCCTGTTAACTCCCTGCAGTTCATTTATCTTTATTGAGTTTTGAATTGCAGTTGCCGATATGTTTAATATTGTTTTTAAAAAATCGAGATCGTCTTTTGTGTATTCGGTTTTGTTAAGTTTTTCGCCGAGACAAACAACACCGATACAAATATCGGATGAGATTATTTTTTCAGCAGCTTTTAACCTTGCCAAATTCATAAATTTATTTAATCGATCATCTGAAAGACAATCTTCATCTGCAATCAGCTCGGGAAAATTATCAACAATGTCATCACTTAATCCTTTAGAACTTTTAATTACGATCTTACCATTTTCACTTAACGCAATTAATCCCTTTGTTGATAAAAATTTTCCCAAACAGCTTAGCAATACATTATTGAGAATAAACTGTAAATCGATGCTTGAATTTATAACTCTGCTAAATTCGACAAGCGAAGTAAGGTTTCGTTTTAATTTCAGGTTAGTCATATCGGTCATCATTTATGGGCAACGTTTATTTTTTTTGATAATAGTACCTTATTGTATTCACCCGGAACAGAAATATATTTTACATCGTCCATAAGGGTTTTCATCAAATACATACCTAAGCCGCCCACTCTTCCGTTTCTGTAATATTTTTGAAGATCGGGATCCGGGACAGAATCCGGATTGAATGTAATGCCTTGATCAATTATGGTTATTAAAATTTTCTCGGAATTAAATTCAAGATTTATTACTATTTCACCATCAGGATAAGAATCATAAGCATGCTTAATAATGTTGGTACAAGCTTCATCAACTGAAAGCATAATATTTTCAATATCTTCTTTGCTTAAACCTTTCGCAGAAGCTTTATTACTGATAAAATCTCTTATTAAAGATAGATTTTCTGTACGGCTTTTTACAATAAGTTCGCTAATATTTTTTTTATTTGCTGCCAACTCCGCTACTCTCATTATATTTTATTACAGCTTCTTCCTCAGTCTTAAATATTTCATAAAGCAAAGGGAAGCCGAGTAAATCAAAAATATTAAAAACCTTTTCATTCATATTGGTCAGCTTAATATCGCCGTTATTGTTTCTTATATTTTCAATATAAGCCATGAACACTCCCAATCCCGCACTGCTTATGTAAGCAAGTTCATTGAAGTTAACAACAATTTTAAATTTATTCTGATCAATTAAATCGGTGAAATTATTTTCAAGCGTTGGAGCAGTGTGAGCATCGAGATACCCCGATAAATTTATAACGCTTACATCACCTTTATTTACAATTGATGTGCTGAATTCTGCCATTCTTTATCTCCATTAGTTTAATTTTCAGCCATAGGCTGATCCGCCTTCGGCGGAAATTTTTTGCCTGTCCCGTCCTTCTTCTTCGGATTGACGGGGTTTCCATTTAAAAATCACTAAAGTAATATCGTCATACTGCGAATGATTATGTGAGAACATTGTCACTTCCTGTATTACTTTCATTGAAATTTCATCAACTATATTATTTCTGTTTTCAAGCAGAATCTCAGTAAAATATTTTTCGCCAAAATCCTCAAGATTTTCATTTTTTGCTTCTGTTATTCCATCAGTATAAAGTACAATAGTATCATTTTCTTCAAGATCAATTGTCGCTTCTTCAAGATGTACTTTGAAATGATCAACTTCACTTATACCTAATCCTATACCGGATGGTTTCACACTTTGTGCAATATCATTTCGTAATAGAAGTACGGGGCAATGACCTGCCCTCGAAATTTTCATCTGACCTCTTTCAACATCTATCACACCATAAACTGCGCTTACAAAAGTCTTTTTATCTAATGTGTGTAATAGAATATCATTTGCTTTTATAAGTATTTCTTTCGGACTCTCAATTATTTTTGAAAGGGACTCGAAAATTCCTTTCACCTCTGCCATAATAAAAGCAGCCGAAATACCTTTACCTGAAACATCTGCAATTACAAAACCAAGTTTAGATTTGGAAATTTCGAAAAAGTCATAAAAATCACCGCCAACCTCAAAAGCTGGAATGAATACAGATGATATTTCTAATCCATCGTAAACAGGATTTTTTTCCGGCAATATTTTTTTCTGAATTTCTCTTGCAACATCAAGTTCTTTTTCAAGTCTTTCTTTCTCAATCGATTCTTCAAGCAGCCCTGAATTTTCAATTGCAACCGAAGCATAATCAGAAAAAGTGGCTATCGCATTTTTATCTTCCTGGTTAAATCTCTCTTCATTTTTACGAACAGCAACAAGCAAACCCTTTACTTTTCCGTGCGCTTTTAAAGGCGAAACAGCAAGGGCTTTGTATAGCTTGCTTACCTTTGCCAACTCATCAAACTCCGTAAGCTTTAAGAACGTTGTTTCACTTAAACCATCCCAGCTAACCTTCTGCAGAATAAATTTGTTTATCAAATCAGAATCGACAAAGCCGATATTTTTATTTGCAATAGGGACAAAATCATCATTCTCTTTCCAGATTATCCATGATGCATCTGCGTTGCTTACTTTTGTTGTAATGTCGGTTACTGTTTCCGTGAGCTCATCAAAATCCAACACCTGTGTAATAAGTTTACTGAAGTATTGCAGCGATGAAACTTCCTGAGCTTTCCTATCGAATGCTTCTGCCGTTGGAATATGAAACAATGTAGTAAAGAAAAGCACGCTGAAATAAATAGCACCGTAAATCAAGATTAACGAAACAAAAACGTTAAATGATTTTGAAAAAGAAAGAAAAATTGAGTTGTCATTTCCGGTATTGTTTGCATTAACAATAAAGAGAACTGTTATTACAACAGATAAAAAAAGTAGCGTGATTTTTTCTTTCTTTGTTAAAAATGCAATCCACGAAATTCTTAAAGAATTAATCAACATCAACAATGTAGCGACTATAAAGAACGTAGTGCTTATAAACGAAAGTTCATCTGTGTTAATAAACCGTACGGATAGCGAAGCGAGCAGAAAGAAAACAATCATCGTATTAAAATAAATATGCTTACTACTACTTTGACCTAAAAAGAAGAGTTGCTTCAGTGCAACAAGCACATACGTTGCAAAACCGATTATGAGAAGAAAATAAACAAACGTAAATATTGTTGAGAACATTCCCTGATTACTAAGATCATTAACATTTTCAAAGAGCAGAGAAATTATAGAACTATAAAAAAAGATTAAGAAGAAAATAAAAGCACTTAGTATTCCTATATTCATTATAAGTGATAAAGGACTTATTTTCCTTTGTTCAAAAAATCCAACCATCGAAATAAAAAGGAAAGTGATGGTTGACATCAGCAGAATATCACTTACGATCCCGTAAACAAGCTGGTCGGAACTAGAAACAAACAACTTAAATACCAGCAGTACACCTGCAGATGTTAAGAACAACCTGAATTGAAAACTGTCGATAATATTATTTCTGTTTGAGTTCAATTACCCTTAAAAATTTGTTTGAAAATATTTCATATGTATATAATTTCTCATTAAGGTCATATGGAAGTCGTCCAGATAGATCGGGACTCTTTTCACATTAAAGACACTGAGTCTATGATAAAGTATGTGAAAATACACTTTTTTTAACCCTATGTAAAGAAAAGATATTTGAACGGGGAAATTACAGGATGGTTGATGAGATGAAAGAGTATGTAGCGGAATTAATTTTTTGTCACACTGAATCCGACTTTATCGGGAGAAGTGTCTCAAACTTATCAAGGATGAGATTCTTTATTCCGCTGTGCTCCATTCAGAATGACTATTAAAAATTGTGCAACACAGACGAAAGACGAGTGGCTGAAATTAATGGTTATAATAATTACTTTAAACTGTTTTTATCCTTATCCTGAGATTGGACCCCGCGTTTGAACTCTTCTTTCCATTGCTTCATTTCCACTCTAAATTTTTTGAGTTCATTTTTTAACTGCTCCATTTCCAATTTGATTTCAACCTCACCATTATAAAATTTAAAATAACTGTCTAACTTCGGCATGCCTTTGAAGACCAAAGAATCGTTAAAGTTGTAGAAGTTATTCCAATTGTTTATTTGCAGGGAGTCCAGCAGTTCACTTTGTGATTCCATGACAGAATCCAAATCAAATTGATAATACTCAAACTCGAAAGTTTTTAAAGAATCCCCATCAAAATGAAATTGAATTTTATTATCAAAGTGTTCGATCCTTGGAATGTATTGTGAATAAAACTTAAAATTACTCGCAACGCTATCATAAGCACCAAAGAGACTATCAAAATCAGGGAAATGTATATCGGGAAAATCAAACTCTGATATTTCAACTCTGCAAAAATTGGAATCGAAAATAATTTTAAAATTGTTATGCAAATTATTCTCTAATTTTTGCAATGATGTATCATACTCGAATCGGAATTTAATTTCCTGCAGCTTATTATTATGTGCATCCAATTCTTTTTCAAGTTCTGCTACCTGGAGTTTGTATTCGTGGAGATCAAATTCAATAGGTTCAGAAAATACTGAATCAGAAGTAATAAAAATATAGTTGTTGTTACGTACGTTTCTAATTTCGTGCACTGCTAAAACAACATTGCGGCTGTTAGAGTAGGAAACTGTTTTAGGAACAAGCTTCTGAAATTCCTGCCAATTAGATTTTTCTGCAAATGCAAGTAAGTCCGATTGAATTGCCCGTTGATAATTCCATAGATTAGAATTAATAGCAACTGTATTATTGTTGTTTATCAGAATTTGTGCCTCAAGTTCTTCGGCGTACTGATTCATTATAGAATCAATTTGTTTTTTCCCCTTCTCATCAAGATTTAATGCAACAATAAATTTCTCAAGATTATTCTCGTTTTGATTAGGTTCAACACTTTTAATTTCAAAAAATTCTTTTCCTGTTTTATCGTAATCAATATGAAGAATTTGTCTATCATCTTTATCGAGAGGCAATTGCTTGTACATAGCAAAATTGAAAATATCTTCATTGTTTAAATCAGCGGCAAACAGAAGCGGCTGTAAATTCTCCTTGTAAAATCCTGCAATATTAGATTCTTGCTGCTCGACTAAATTATTTAATAACTCCGGATTAGACTTTAGCACAACCATAATAATAATTGTAGCAAATGCAAACCCGACTGCAGGTGACCATTTTAATACTTTTTTATACCATGGTTTTTGTGAGTCTAGTGAAGCGAAAAGTCTTGTTTCAAAATAAGGTGATTCGGGAATTTTGTTATACGCTGATGATGTAAGTTGCTTAATCTTTCTTAAGTCTTCAAGTTTCTTTTGAAGTAGGAGAGAAGATTTGATGGTTTTCTCCAATTGCACTTTTTCTTCGTAAGAAAGTTCATTATCAAGGTAAGCTGAAAGTAATTCAAAGTCTTTTGATTGGCGGCTCATTCCATCAACTCCGCTTCAATTGGCTGAAGAATTTTTTTAAGTCCTTCTCTTGCCCTGAATATTCTTGATTTAACAGTACCAATTTCACATTCCATAGTTTCTGCAATTTCCTGGTAACTAAATCCTTCAATATCTTTTAACAGCAGCGGGACTTTCAACTTTTGCGGTAATTTTGATATTGCGTTCATTACAAATTTAGAGATATCACTCTGTTCTGTTACTGAATCGTTTCTAAATTCTCTGCTCGCTTCTTTTATCGGTACGAAAATTTTTCTAACATTTTTTTTTCGCAGATAATCCTTGCATTTGTTCACCGTAATTCTATACAGCCATGTTGTAAACAGTGACTCGAAACGGAAATTTTTAAGATTTTTGTAAACTGTAATAAAAACTTCCTGAGCTATGTCATCCACCGAATCGGAATCACCTAAAGTCAGAAATATTATATTTCTTACTTTTTCTTTATGCCTTTGTATAAGCAACCGGAAAGTAGATTCATCTCCATCAATGAACCTCTTAACAAGAGAAAAATCGTCATCTAACTTTAAAATTTGTGGCTGCGGCAATTCACTATTTTCTTTATTGAAATCCATTTTTTAGACGGTAAGCATGTTTATTTGTTCCCTAAAATTTTAATTTTGTTTATCGATTTTTAAAATCTATCAGTATTTATGCAAACTTGCAAAAGTAGAAGCATCTACTTAAATTGAAACGAAAATTTAAAGGAGTAATAAATGAAAATTAAAATTAGTGAGAAATATGATGCGGTCATCATATCATTAAAGGGAAATGTGATGGGCGGAGAGGATACTAAAAACTTCAACGAAACATTGCATAAATTAATTGAAGAAGATAAGAAAAATGTTATCATTGATGTGTCAAGTGTAAAGTTTATGAATAGTTCCGGTTTAGGAATGTTAATTGGCGGTTTAACAACTGTTAAAAAAGCTGAAGGTCGTTTAATACTTGCTGGTGTTACCGAAAAAATAGAGAGCTTGCTTATTATAACAAAACTTATTACAATTTTCGAAACTTCTGATACTGTTGATGATGCTGTTAAAAAATTCTCTTCTTAAAGGAATTACAATTTAAACGTTGAATAAAAACTCCGGATTGGTTAATTCGGAGTTTTTATTTTGCATTAACTAAACTTTTATTTAAAACTCAGGGTAATAAATTAATGAGCGTTACTGTTTTGGTCGGCAGCCAATGGGGCGATGAGGGAAAAGGAAAAATTGTTGACATCCTAAGTGAAAAATATGATATTGTTGCACGCTATCAGGGTGGTGCAAATGCGGGGCATACTGTTGAGATTGGAGAAAAGCAGTACATACTTCATCTTATACCTTCCGGAATTTTAAGAGACGGCGTAAAATGTGTAATCGGCAATGGTGTTGTTATTGACCCGCAAGCACTTCTGGATGAAATAAAAATACTTGAAGATAACGGAATAAACGTTGAAGGAAGATTATTCATCAGTCATAACGCTCATCTTATTATGCCTTACCATAAACTGCTCGATTCAATTAGTGAAAGTGGTAAGAATAAAATTGGAACAACAGGCAGAGGCATAGGTCCTTGTTACATAGATAAATTTGACAGAAAAGGGATAAGAATTGTTGATCTTCTCAACAGAGAGGTGTTGGAAAAAAAAATAAGAAAAAACGTTGAAGAAAAAAATATTTTACTGAAGAAACTTTACGATGACAAGGGATTTGATATAGATGAAATCATTAAAGAGTACATTAGTTTTGATGAAGCAATTGACAGTTACGTAACCGATGTGCCATTATTATTAAACGATGCAATAAAGGAAGGTAAGAACATTCTGTTGGAAGGAGCACAGGGAACTCTTTTAGATGTTGATCATGGTACTTATCCGTTCGTTACATCTTCAAACCCTACTTCCGGAGGAGCGAGCACAGGTTCAGGCATTCCGCCTAACAAAATTGATAATGTTTTTGGAATTGTAAAAGCATACACAACCCGAGTTGGTAACGGCCCCTTCCCTACTGAACTCACAGACGAAGTAGGTGAAAAACTAAGAAAAGAAGGTGCGGAATTTGGAGCTACAACAGGAAGACCCCGCCGCTGTGGTTGGTTCGATGCTTTCCTTGTTCGATATTCTGCAATGATAAACGGTATTGATACCGTTGCAATTACGAAATTAGATGTTCTAAGTATATTCGAAAAAATAAATGTTTGTGTCGGCTATAAACTAAATGGGAAGTTATTAAAATCTTTTCCTTCAGATGTTGATAGACTTAGTTCTGTAATTCCTGTTTACGAAACTGTTGATGGTTGGATGGAAGATATTTCGGAATGTAAATCTTATAATGCGCTTCCGCAAAAAACAAAGGAATATCTTGAGTTTATTTCCGATCAGGCAAATATTAAAATTGAGATTATTTCTGTGGGACCTAAAAGAAGGCAGACTTTTTCTATGAATGGACAGAAACTTTTTTAAATATTTCCTGCCGCAAAGCATATAAGAATTTGACTGGAATTTTTATAATAAAATGAACGATTTTGCTATATCCGATTATAAAACACTTTTGAATTTACCAAAATGAAAATGTCCGGCGGTCCTGCATCAATAAACATAAAAATTTTGCTGGTAATTGTAGCATTAGTAATTGCCGTTGGAACCTTGATCTATACTCAAAACCTTGTAACCCAGCTTCAGCGAAAACAAAAAGAGATTGTTGAACTTTATGCAAAAGGAATTGAGTACTTAGCTAACTCTTCAAATCCGAATGAGGACATAACCTTCCTTTTCGATAATATAATTAAACCAATTGATTTCCCGTTAATATTATCTGACGCTACCGATAATGTTAACATATACAACCGAACTGACATTCGAAATGTTGAATATGATACCGCACTTTCAGAAGAGGAGTTCCACATATTCATTTCAGAAAAAATTAGAGAAATGGATGAAACCCATCAACCAATTTTTGTTACCTATGCAGATACACTTATATTACAAAAGATCCATTATGGTGATTCGGAGTTAGTAACACAATTAAAATATTATCCTTACATGCAAATTATTATTGCAGCTATATTCATTATTCTGGGATACATTGGATTCAGCAATATTAAAAGAAGCGAGCAAAGCAATATTTGGGTTGGAATGGCAAAGGAAACTGCACATCAATTTGGTACTCCAATATCTAGTTTGATGGGTTGGCTGGAAATGTTAAAGCTGCATTATAAAGAATCGGATAAAGTTTTGGATATTACGGAAGAAATAACCAACGATGTTGAAAAACTTAGTAAGATTACGTACAGGTTTTCTAATATCGGTTCAAAACCGCAAATGAAACTTGCAGTGATTTATGAGGAACTAAAAGAGGTAACCGATTATTTTGAACGACGTCTTCCGCAAACAGGTAAATCGGTTTCGCTAACCATTGAAGGTGATAAGCGAGTTTGCGCACAAATGAATTCAGAATTGTTTGAATGGGTAATTGAAAACTTGATAAAAAATGCATTGGATGCGATTGAACAGAAAAACGGCTGGATAAAAATTAATATCACCAAGGCAAAAGAATTTGTTGAAATTGAAATATCGGACAGCGGAAAAGGAATTGATATAAAACGCAGGAAAGATATTTTCAGACCGGGTTACAGCACAAAAAGAAGGGGATGGGGCTTGGGTTTAAGTCTGGCTAAAAGAATAATTGAAGAATACCACAATGGCAAAATATTTGTAAAGTCATCCGCTCAGGGCGAAGGCACTACCTTTATGATAATGCTGAAGCATTGTTAGATATCAGTAATCGTTCTTTCCGTTTCCAAGAGTAAACAAACATAATAAAATTTACACACCTTCAAATTTTCAAAGTCTGTAGATGGGGTGGAATGTTAATCAGCAAATTTCCTCAACACAGCAATATTCCCCTAGAATCACTTGTAACAGGTCAATATTACAAGTAGTATTTACCGAGCAACTCATTTTTTCACTAAAAAATCAATTTTCGAAAGGGTTTCTTCAATTCCTGATAGTGGTATGTGAATTGATAATAAGAGAGCAGAAATAGTTTAAGCATAGCATCCCTCCGATAATGACACACTAAACTGCTAAGTCTCGCCCTCAAGATTTAGCAGTTTTCCCCTTTTAAACCAAACAAAATTCGTTCATCTTATCTAATGCATAAAAGATGTCTCTTTTATTCGCAGGTACATCAACTAACATATTTCCAATTCCGGAAATTAACACGAACATTATCTTATTATCTTTATTCTTTTTATCGCTGCACATAGCAACAAATACATTTTGATTGTTTATTTTATTGATGATTGCAGGAAGCCGAACGCTGCCTGGCAATCGCAATAGATCTTTTAGTTTGGATTTATCAAGCAATCTAATTTTATTTGAGAGAAAAAGTGAACAGATTATTCCGGCGGTTACAGCTTCACCATGTTTTATTTTAAAGCCAAGCTCACTTTCAATTGAATGAGCAAATGTGTGCCCGAAGTTTAATATTTTTCTTATTCCTCTTTGTTCAAACTCATCCTGCTGAATTACTCCGGCTTTAATTGAAACAGATTCTTCTACAGCCCTTTTTATTACGCTATAATTCAATGATTTTACTTTTTCAAGATTATCCGATAAAAAATTATAAAAATCTTTATTCGCAATTAAACCGTACTTAATCAACTCACCTAATGCAGAATTAAATTCTCTTAACGGCAAAGTTGATAAAAACATAGTATCAATAAAAACCAATCGCGGCTGATAAAATGTGCCTATAATATTTTTCTTTTTGTTAAAATTGATTCCGGTTTTGCCGCCAATTGAGCTGTCAATCATTGCTAGAAAAGTTGTTGGAACGTGCACTAATTGAATTCCCCTCATAAAAGTTGATGCCGCATATCCTGCAAGGTCGCCTGTAACTCCCCCGCCAATTGCAATTAAAACTGTATCTCTTCCAAAATTATTTTTTAGAAGAAAGTTATAAATTTTCTTTAATTCTATTTCCGATTTGGTTTTCTCCCCGGAAGGTAAAATATAGTAACAGATTTTACCTGAGTTACTGGAAAATACAGATTTTATTTTGCTCTGATAATAACGGGCAACATTTTCATCTATAACTATTAGAAGATTTTTAAACAATTTCTGCTTATCTAATTTTTCAGGTAATTTGTTTAATCCTGAATTAGAGATAAGAACAGGATATGAATTGAGACTGGTTTTTACAATTATCTTTTTCAATTTCTATGGTTTTTTTTTGACAATTTAATAATTATTTTTGAAATTTTATCCACCGTTGTTCCGATGGACTCTTTATCGGTATCAATAAAATAATCGGCTTTTTGGTAATATTTCATTCTCTCTTCCATTAACGATTCAATTCTTTCTATCACTACGTTTTCAGCCGCTTCCTCATTGTCATCCGTCAATAGAATAGGTCTGTCTCTTTTATGTTTTAATCTTCTAAAAACAACTTCGGGTGAAGAGCGAAGAAAAATAAGTTTGCCACTCTTCTTAATGAATTCTTGGTTTTCCTGTATTATCAAAGTTCCGCCGCCTAAGGAAATTATTAATTTCTCGCCGTTAGAAATTCCCTTGAGAATTTCTGTTTCTTTTTGCCTGAAATAATCTTCTCCGTTTTCTTCAAATATTTCTTTGATTTTTCTATTTTCTCTTTTTTCTATTTCCTTATCAAGATCAAAAAAAATCCATCCGAGTGTATTCGCTACTATCGGTCCTATTGTACTTTTTCCGGAAGCCATAAACCCGGTAAGATAAAATATATTTCTTCTCATCATAATAAAATTTTTTAATTAAAGAAAATTACGGAATTTCAAAATCGATAAGAAAAAAAAGAAACATTAAAATTGAACCGCAACACCAAGCATAAAAGTAATGCCATCAACATTAATTTTTGTATCAAACGACCCTTCTGGAAGAATTATGACATTCCCCTCGTATTCAACTTCTGTCCGGCTGTAATGACTGGTTACAGTAAACTGAGGGTCCCTGAATTTCATTTGAAAACGGACCGCTACATTATTTATAGGTATGTAATCCGTCGACACAGAAACGTGAATTCCGATTGCAGTTTCCTCCTGAACACTGGTAACTTCTGCATCACCAATTTTTCTTATGAATTCTCCTTTATAATAACCAAGTCCGCCGCCCATTAAAAATTTAAATCCAACTGTAGAAAAAGGAAGAAGGTAGTATGCAGTAAATTCAATCGGGATTAATTTAAATCCGTCCTCAACATCAATAGTAATAATAGAGCCCCCTAGAAAAACGTTTAGGTTGGGAGCAGTTTCGGTAATATTCATATATTCAGCACTCAGCGCTAAAATAAGAGGTTCACTAACTCGAAACCTGATATCCACGCCGGGATTAAATATATCTTCAATGTCAAACGATGAGTTTCTAAGCACAATATCGGAAGCATTTGGGTTTAAAAATATTGATGCGGAAGTCGTGTAAAAACCATAAACGCCAATACTAAAATCGTTTCCATTATATTGACAAAAGTTTGGAAAGTTAATTAACAGCAGCAATATGAGAAGAGATTTTCTGTTCATTTTTAGAAAGCAAAAAAAGTATTTACCTATGTAAATAGCATAATAATTTTAAAAATACAAACCCCCAAATAATTCCCTTTAATGAATCAGATGGGGGTTAAAAGTAAGGAACTATTTTATTTTAATATCCATAGAACAAATGCCTGTTATCTACAATATCTGATTTTTCTTTTAATGCATTCAGCCACTGAGAAACAACCGTATTCTTTCTCTGCTGTACAATATTATTTCTTATTGTTGAACTCTGCATTGAATAGGCAGTTGAATCAAACGGTGACTTGGAAATAACTTTTATTAAAAAGTAACCTATGCCTGCTTTTACCGGTTCTAAAATTACGTTTGGTTCTGCATAAATTGCAGATTGAATAAAAGCATAGTTTTTACCGACACCCGGTATGCTAGTTTCAGAATTAAATCTTCCAGTATTTTTAACAATAAACCGGGAGTCAAGTTCAGTTATCTTTTTTAAATCGTTGTTTAGTTTCGAGCGTAATTCATCTGCAAGCAATCTTGCTTTTTCCTGTTTTTTAACTCTTATTGCATTTGGTTTTTGCTGATCCTTAACTTCATCAAAAGGTTTTATTCTGCCGTCTACCACTTCAGAAATAGTTGCAACCAGATAACCCTGAGCTACTTTATAAACATCACTAACCGAGTTTAATCCATTTTCAAAACTCCACTTAACCAATCTTTCGTTTACCCCTATGCCTGGTATTGATTTTGAGTCCTCGGTGAAATAACCGGATTCCTGATCATTATAATTCATTAAACCTAATTCTTTTTCAAATCCATTTTTATCTGCCAGATATGAAAGATCACCAGCTGCAGTAAATTTTTCATCGCGAGTGGTTGCAGATTGTTTTATAGGAGTAACAATTTTTTCAACGATATATTTTTTATTGGATCTATCAGTTACTAGTATTATGTGATATCCAAACGAAGTTTTAACAGGTTTTTGTATTTCACCAATCTTTCCGCTGAACACAGCTTCTTCAAATTCCTTTATCATCTTACCTTTGCCGAACCATCCAAGGTCTCCGCCACGGCTTGCACTGCCTGGATCAGCTGATTTTTCGGATGCTAGCTTTTCAAATTCTGCTCCGGCAATAAGCTGGTCATAAACTCTATTGGCCTCTGCCAAATTTTTCTCATCATCATCTTCTTGATTAATCAGAATGTGCGAAGCCCTTGCCATCACATCTTTTGAAGTAACCGTTCCAAGAAAATGATAAAGCACAACCCCTTCGGTAGCTACAACTGGTCCTACAATATCTCCCCTCTCAGCAGACTTGAATAGCTCAATTGCATCGGAGTTAAAAGATGACAGTGCTAAAGTATCTGCCGAATATGGTTGAGTAGAATAAATATCAACATAATATTGAAAGTTGGTAGTATCTTCTCCTTCAAAATTTGATTTGACATATTCGAGGTCTTTAAATATTAATTGCGAATCTTTCTTTGAAGGTTGATTGCCGAAGAGAACAAATTTCAATTTTCTTTTTGGGCTCTCTTTATACTTTTCAATGTTTTCTTCGTAATATTTCCTTAAATCTTCATCAGTTACATGGATAATAGAATCTGGATATATACTTAACGAAATTGAAGTGTATTCAGCATCGTTCACATAAATATTCTGATCCATAAATTTTCTTAAAACTTCACCTTCAGTAACATTAATTGATGCAAGAATCATACTTTGCAGTTTTTCGTTTAGTCTAAACTGTCGTACTGATTCTTCGGCATTGATTAAAGCTTGTTCATTTTGAGGATCGAAGAGTGCATTCTCATAAAGTTCTCTGTTAAAATTACCAACCGAATCTATAAAGTTTTGCTTTAGAAAAGCAGGGGGATTATCGCCTAAAATAATATCTGTAATTTCTTCGTCGGAAACAATAATACCTAATATCTTAATTTGCTGTTCGATTAAAACCTGAGAGATAACAAAATCCCAAACCTGGTTCCTGAACTGATCTATTTGTTCATCATCAACTTCCTGCCCACTTTGCCTTCTCGCTTCTCTTTGCTGATCGAGTGCTGCCTGGAATTCTGGGTAAGTGATATCTTGTCCATTGATCGATCCCACGTTGTTAGTCCGACCACCAAGTGCTTCCAATACATTGGAATCGGAGATTACCATAAATAGTACAAATAATACACCTACTATTATAATAAAAGCGGGTGCCAAGTTTCTCATTTTGGCCATCATAGCCATAATTAGTATTACTCCTTAAATTTTAAAAATCAGATTTTCAAAATAGATACGACGCACAAAAAAAACAATGTAATTTGCATTAAATTTTCATGTTTTACTCACTTCTTTTTCCAAACCCAGAATATCTATTTTTCTATATTATTGACTTTGAGTATTTACAGGCATATTTTTACTTACTTTTCTAAGGATTGGATAAAGGATTGTGAAAAACATAGAATTTTTAACTTCGGTGCCAATTTTTTCTGATTTAGATTCCGAAACTTTAGAGAAAGTTTCAAAACTTGGCGCTGTTCGTACATACGAAAAAAACTCGGTCATCCTTACTGAAGAGGAAGACGGTTCGGCATTGTTTGTTATTATTTCGGGTAAGGTTAAAGTCTGCCGAAGCAGCAGCGACGACCCCGGTAAAGAAGTAATATTATCAATTCTAAACCCTTCTGATTTTTTTGGCGAGATGGCGTTGCTCGATGGTTTAAATCGTTCCGCAAGTGTTATAGCAATGGAGGATTCTAAACTTTTTATTATTCAACGAAGTGACTTTCTGGATTTATTACACAAGCATCCCGAAGTATCGGTAACTTTGCTTCAGGAACTTACTCAACGCCTAAGAGCACAAGGTATGAAAATAAAAGCTCTGTCGCTTAAAGATGCTGAAGGTAAAGTTGCTACCGTACTTTTACAGTTAGCCGATGATGTTGGAAGAATTAAACATGGAATAGTTGAAATTGAAAAACTCCCCTTTCAGCACGAACTTGCTAATATGGCAGGAACTTCGAGAGAAACTATTTCCCGAACTCTTCACTCCTTTGCAAAAAAAGGGCTGGTAGAATTAGAAGGTTCCAAACTTAGAATAATCAACTATGAAAAATTCAAAGAATTATTTAACTGATAAAAACTTAAAAATTTTGAAACGCAAAGTAGATTTACATTCACACACAAATTATTCGGATGGATTTCATTCTCCAGAAGAACTTGTACATAAAGCTAAAGATGTGGGAATTGATATCCTCAGCATAACTGACCACGACAGCGTTAATGCTATTGAGGAAGCAACAAAGATTGGTGATAAACTTGGTGTCGAAATTATACCTGGTGTGGAGATCAGCTCCGATTTGCGGGGCGCCGAGGTTCATATATTAGGATATTTTGTTGATATCGATAATAAAGAACTTGAACATTATCTGGAATTCTTTCGTGAAGAACGCGTAAGAAGAGCAGCAAGAATTATTGAAAAACTAAATAATCTTGGTTTAGAAATTACTTTGGACGATGTTTTAGAAAAAGCAAAAAACTCCGCCGTTGGAAGACCACACATAGCACAGGCAATGCTTGAAAAAGAAATTGTTAATACTTATTTCACAGCATTCAACAAGTATATAAAAAATGGCGGACCTGCTTACGAACGAAAAGTTCATCTTTCGCCGCAGAGTGCATTTAAAATAATTTCGGATGCTGGAGGATTATCGTTCATTGCTCATCCTGCTCATATGCCGGAGAGCATGATCAAAGAGCTCATTGATGCCGGCGCTGATG
>Ga0209988_10000915_pt1 | contig 18926 bp, 17 predicted proteins | sample N075metaG_FD_183115 | JGI IMG/M metagenome (GOLD analysis project Ga0209988, IMG submission 183115) | Deep subsurface microbial communities from Kermadec Trench to uncover new lineages of life (NeLLi) - N075 metaG (SPAdes) (version 2) | ecosystem: Environmental > Aquatic > Marine > Ocean trench... | reverse complement strand
AACAGTAACCTCTACCTTGACGACGAGGAGGTCGACAATCTCGTTCGCGCACTCGAGGGTCAGCTCGAGGCCAGCCGATTTGGCGCGGCCGTCCGTCTCGAAATCAGCCATCGATGTCCACAGGATCTTTGCGATTTTCTTTTGGACCATTTCCACCTCGGCCAGGCAGACCTGTTCACGGTCGACGGGCCGGTCAATCTCAACCGGCTATTCACGGTTTGTGACAATGGACAACGGCCGGACCTTCTTTACCCGCCGTTTACGCCCGGTCTCCCGGCCGTGCTGAAGACAGGCAAGAGCATTTTCAGTGTTGTCCGAAAAAGAAACGTTCTATTGCACCATCCCTATCAGTCTTTCTTGCCGGTCATCGAATTCATCGGCGCTGCCGCAGCGGACCCGAAGGTTCTCGCGATCAAACAGACGCTGTATCGGACCGGAGCAGATTCGCCAATCGTTGATCACCTGGTGAATGCCGCCCGCGCCGGCAAGGAAGTTACCGTCGTGGTCGAACTCATGGCGCGGTTCGACGAAGCCGAGAATATTGCCTCCGCCAACCGCCTGCAGGAAGCAGGCGCCCACGTGGTTTATGGGCTCGTAGGATTCAAAACGCATTCCAAGATGTCGATGGTGGTGCGGCGTGAGCAGGGCGGCATTCGACGCTATGTGCATCTCGGCACCGGTAATTATCATCCCGGTACTACACGGATCTATACCGACTACGGCTACCTGAGCAGCAATCAGAATCTTGGCGAAGATGTTCACAAGATATTCATGCAACTCACCAGCCTGACGGCGGCGACGAACCTTGTGAAAATCCTCACGGCGCCATTCACGATTTTTGACGCCCTGATTGCAAAGATCGACCGCGAAATCGAACACGCCAAGGCTGGCAATGAAGCCCACATCATCGCCAAGCTCAATGCGCTTACCGGGGCACAGATGATCGACAAGCTGTACCAGGCGTCCAGCGCCGGCGTAAAAATCGATTTGATCGTCCGTGGAGTCTGTTCACTACGCCCGGGCGTTCCCGGGCTCTCGGATAATATTCACGTACGATCCATTGTCGGACGATTCCTGGAACACTCGCGTGTTTACTATTTCCGTAACAATGGCACGGAAGAATATTATTGTTCGAGTGCCGACTGGATGGACAGAAACTTCTTCCGGCGTAACGAGGCCTGTTTCCCGATCCGCCAGAAGCCGCTGAAGCAGCGGCTCATGAAAGATTTGCAACTGTTCCTGGCCGACAACTGCCAGACATGGATTCTGCATGGCGACGGTACCTATGAGAAGCTTAGGCCGGCGGCCGGTGAAAAAACGGTTTCCGCCCAACAGACGTTTTTGAAAACGCTGAGTGCGTAAAAACTCGCCCGGCGGGAAATAAACGATATCCAGAGAGGTGGCGAAGATTCGTAGGAGCTCGCCCTGTAGGAGCTCGCCCCCAATCTGCCCACGCCGACGAAACTGGAACTTATGATTGGTGCGGATTGATCTTTAGTGCTTTGCTTGGAAGAATCGGCATCGCCCGGTGGGCCGGGCTCCTACACGAAATCCAGTTCGAATTGGATATTCGCAAGATAGTTCTTCTCGCGATTGAGATCCGCAATCGTCAGCGGATTGGCGGCCAGCCAGCCATCCGGAAATACGAGGCTGATCGACTTGCCGGAAACATCGAAGCTGATGCCGGGAAGTGCGCGCGTGCTGCGGCTGCGATTCAGTAAAACCCCAAGACGGTGAATGATCGAGATGCGAACAGCAGCGTTGCGCCACGCTGCAGGCAGCGGCTGCAGAGTCTGCAACTCGATCGGCCCCCGTTGACTGGCGATGACGAAAGCAAGAACCGCTTGCTCCGACCTGGGAAAGCCCGGCAGATCAGCATTCTCTGCGATATAAGCACCATGCCGCTCAAAACTCTCATGCGAAATATCCAGGCCGATTTCATGGAGTCGGGCACCCCACTCCACAATCTTCGAGGCAAGCGGGTCTTCGAGCTGCCACTTAAGTGCGCTCTGTTGCAAAAAGTCGGCCGCCGTAGCCGCTACTCGCGCCCCGTGCGCCTCGTCAATATTGAATCGCCGCGCCAGCGCATCCACGCTCCTTTCGCGCGCGTCCTCATGATGGAGCCGGCCGATATGGTCATAAAGCAGCCCCTCACGCAGCGCGCCGTGCGAAATTTTCAGCCGGTCAACCCGAAGCACTTCCAGAAGCGCAGCCAGGATCGCCAGTCCGCCCGGCCAGACCTGTGACCGCCGCTCTGACAATCCAGGTAATGACAATTCGGAGACATTGCCGAATTCCAGGAAGCGATCGATGAGTTGCTCGAGCGCATCCGGTGTCAGATTCCCCGCTTCGATGATCCCCGCCTCGCGTGCGACGGCTTCGGTCGAAATAATCGTTCCGGAGGTACCAATTGCCTCAAGATCTGCCGCATTCCGAAAAAATGCCTTCACCGGCCGCAATGCGAGACTTGCGGCAAGGCGAGCGCCGTCAAAGGATTTGCGGTCGATCCGACCGCCATGGAAGTACTTTTCCGTGACCGACACACAACCCATGTGCAGACTTTCGAGCGCCGTTGGTTTCTGCCCCCGACCCAAAATTAATTCGGTGCTGCCACCGCCGATATCGAGCACCAGCCGCATGCCCGCATTTGGCGGCAAGCTTTCAGTCACGCCCTTGAAGATGAGTCGTGCTTCTTCGATTCCCGATATGACTTCGATTGGATGGCCAAGGGCCCGCTCCGCATCCCTGCGAAATGCAGAACTGTCGCTCGCGCGCCGCAATGCACTCGTGCCCGCGGTGCGCACGCTCGACGCACACATGTCTCGCAGGCGTTGGCCGAATCGGGCCAGGCATTCGAGTGCTCTCTGCCTGGCAGCCTCAGTCAGCGATCCCTGCTGGTCCAGGCCTTCTGACAGCCGCACCGTTTCCCGGATGCGATCGATAATCGCAAGCTGACCGTGGCGAAGTTCGCCGACAATCATATGGAAGCTGTTGGACCCCAAGTCAACTGCAGCAATTACCTCGGATGCAGTGTTACGGTTCCGGTCGTCAGTGGGGAGATCTGCAGGGCCGATACTGATCGGACTTCGCCTTGTTGATTCCTTCTAAATGGCGGATCCGGCTATGGCGCGAATGAAGATCCACAGCCGCAGGTAGTGCTCGCATTGGGGTTGCGAATAATAAACTGGGCGCCCTGCAAGTCTTCCTTGTAGTCGATCTCGGCGCCCATCAGGTATTGCACGCTCATCGGGTCGACCACCAGCGTGACACCTTGATTTTCGACGCTGGAATCACCTTCTTCGGTTTTTTCGTCAAACGTAAATCCGTACTGAAAACCGGAGCAGCCGCCGCCGGAAACAAACACACGCAGCATCAGATCAGGATTATTTTCCTCGTCGATCAGCTCACGAACTTTCTTCGCCGCCGCGTCGGTGAAAATGATCGGTGTCGGTGCTGCCGACGTACCAATTACCGGGGTTTCAGTTTGCATAAATTAATCATCCGTTAAAAAGTTCTGCACAAGGCCTATGTGCTGCTGCCAACAACCTTGACCGGGGAATCCACTGTGCTGCTGGCTCTCTCCAGCAACGGCACCTGACCTGCAGGCTGATGCACGAGTTTGCCGTTGATCTCCGCACCAATCGCCATTTCGATCAGATTATAATATACATTACCTATGACTCTTGCGGTCGGGCCTAGTTCGACTCGCTGACTGGCATACACGTCGCCGCGGACGATGCCGTTCAATACGACATAAGGCACCATAACGCCACCCTCGACACCGCCGTCCTCCGAGATACTGAGTACTGAACTGCTTTCCGGATCGGCGGAAACACTACCTTTTACTGTGCCGTCGATATGACAGCCACCCTCAAAATGCAGATCTCCATTGACCCTTGAGCTGGATCCTACCAGTGTATCGACGACACTGTGCTTGCGTTTTTTCCGCCCGAACATAAAAACTACTCCTGATTTCTAGCTCTGGCCAGCGCCCCAGAGAAAACTTTGTTTGACGCTCGCGATCGATTTTGTTCGTGAGATAACTTCGATGTTGACTCTCTCCGGCGTAAAGCCTGCGGGCAACACCAGATCGCGCTCGAAATCCTGAAAATATCTGAATGAAAACGGCCAGTTACTATCCGCATCCACCGGTAACAGCTGTTCCAGCGCGTAAGTCACGGCGACGCCATTCTGTGCGCCGTCGATGCTGAAATCCACCTCGCCTCTTACCTTGCGATCGTGGTGCATCACCTGCACCAGCACCAGCCGCACGTGATACTGGCGCTCGTCTTTTCCTTTTGTCAGCTTGAGATCCTGGACTCTCAAGCCGCGGCCGCCATCAGCCGGGGACACGATGCCCCGATAAAAGGCGATCGCGTCGCGCTGTTCCTGAATCTTTTTCTGCAATTCTCCCAGGTTCGTTTCCACGACCTGGTATGCCTCATGATCGATATCCCGATGCGTCTTCAGGAGAGCAATCTCCTGTTTGAGTGCAGTAATCTGGTTTTCAAGGCCCTTTACTTCGTTCTCAAGGGCCTGTTGTTCGGAAACCGCGTCGACAATATTGAATTTCGCCTGGATGCGGCCAAACTCGAATATCAGATAGGCACCGATAATAAGCGCGGCCGCCACGGTGGCTCTCTGCACCCAACGGTGGCCCAATCCAGGCAGGTAAGACGACGATTGCATAGGCGGATTATCTGTTTTTTGTCCGATCCAGGCGGTTTATTTTACGCCCTCACTCGGGTAAACAAAAGTGCCGCAGATCACGGAATTGATTATAAATCATACTTTAGGGGCACATACTGGCTCCTATTTCGCAAGCAGAGGGGCCGCTGAATGCTGCTATCTACCTTGTACCTGTGGCTAAAAGCACTGCATATCGCCTTTATGGTGACCTGGTTTGCCGGCCTGTTTTATCTGCCGCGGTTATTTATTTATCACGCGGATGCCGTGGATGATGCCAGCCGCAACCGGTTTTCGCTGATGGAGCGGCGACTTTTCATCATCATGAGCATTGGCGCGGTTCTGACGGCACTTTTCGGATTTGCGCTGCTGTATTTCAACCGCACGCTACTGGTCCAGGGATGGTTCCAGGCCAAGCTTACCTTGCTCGTCGGCATGGTCGTTTATCACATGAGATGCCACCATTGGATGCAACGGCTTGCATCGGGAAACTATCCGGACAACACAAGATGGCTGCGCTGGTTCAATGAACTGCCGACAATTTTTCTGCTGGTAATCGTGGGCCTCGCGATCGTCAAGCCTTTCTGAAGGCCGCTTCCGGAACTGCTGCCGCGCGTCAGGTATTCAAACGGCCTTCCAAACCGGCTTTTTCCTTTTCGGCCTGCGCGAGATCCTTGTCGAAAACTGCTCGCCACCGCTTCGGCCACCATCGTGGCCGTGGCGGCAAGCCATCCGGATATACATGCGGGCCAAGTTCATGCAACGCTCTTGCATACACGCGGCGCTTGAAATAAATCACATCGTTAACGGGACGCCAGAATTCCACCCACCGCCAGCGATCAAATTCCGGCGTTTCGGAACAATCAACGCGAACACTATCGTCCGGTCCGACGAGCCGCAGAATGAACCAGCGCTGTTTCTGCCCAATGCAGAGCGGCTTGCTGTGATACCGCACATATTTTTTCGGCAATCGATAGCGCAACCAATCATTCGTTGCGCCAAGGACTTCGACGTCACCTTTCAGCAAACCAACCTCCTCATGCAATTCGCGATACATTGCCTCTTCCGCACTCTCACCTTTTTGCATGCCCCCTTGCGGAAACTGCCAGCCCTTGCTGCCTATGCGGCCAGCAAGCAACAGCTTTCCTTCCTTGTTGGAGAGAATGATGCCGACGTTAGCGCGGAAGCCGTCTGAATCGATGTGGTCGCTGCTCATGATGGTTCGCTCATTCTGCACTATTGGGAGAGACTGTCCAGATGATGGAGCCAATCAACTACAATGCGGGCTTCGTTGACCAGGCGCCCCAAATTCGATCGAAAGGAGTGATTCTTGGCGCATGTCCGCCCCGGCCTGCTGTTTCCCGTACTGGCGATGCTAATGCTGGTCGCCGTGATGATTGCGCTGGTTTCGGGAAGCGCCGATTTAAGCGTCGTTGACGTCTGGCATTCGCTTTCCGGCAATGCTCCGGAGAATGCCCGCAAGATCGTCATGGACTTGCGCCTGCCGCGGGCCTTGACGGCGTTTGGCGTCGGCGGTTTGCTTGCAGTCGCCGGTGTTCTGATGCAGGTGTTGCTGCGCAATCCGCTTGCTGAACCCTACATACTGGGCACCTCCGGTGGCGCAGCCGTTGCCGCACTGCTCGCGATGATGCTCGGATCTGGCGCGACGCTGGTCGACCTTTCCGCTTTTGCCGGTGCGATGGTGGCAACGTTGCTGGTGTTTTCCATTGCGCAAGGCACTGGAAACTGGACACCAACGCGGCTTCTTCTCACTGGCGTTGTGCTTGCCGCAGGATTCAGTGCCGCGACGACGTTACTCCTGGCGCTGAGTCCGGATCAAAACCTGCGTGGCATGTTGTTCTGGCTTGTCGGCGACCTGAGCTTCTCGTATTCGCCCGCGCAATCACTGTGGCTCCTGGCGGTCATTACCGCGGTGGGCCTGATGGCGGCGCGACATCTCAATGTTCTCGCACGGGGTGACCTGCAGGCGGCAATTGTCGGCTTACCGGTCGCAGGGTTCCGTCTGATTATTTTTGCAGTCACCGCGTTGGCGACCGCGATTTCCGTCACCACGGTTGGGGTCATCGGATTCATCGGACTGGTGGTGCCACACCTGATCCGAATTCTCGCCGGCAGCGATCACAGGATCGTCCTGCCGGCCTCCGCCCTCGCCGGCGGCACCTTGCTCATCATCGCGGACACGCTGGCAAGAACCGTGCTGGCCCCACGTCAATTGCCAGTCGGTGCGCTAACCGCCGCGATCGGTGTACCCCTGTTTTTGATTTTGATGAGCCGCTCCCGACGGGCCGGCTAATCCGGTCATGGATAGCGCGCTCGCTCGGCAAGCCTGGCCGCATCTTCCTGCAGGTATCCAAGGCTGGGAACATTGACGGGATTTGCTTCGAAGCCGGACCACGCCGCGATCGAGGCATCTGCCGCTGAATGCGGATTTGCCGGAAATCCGAGGATCGAGCCGGCAAACAGGGCATTTGCCGCAGCGGATGTCAGCCATTCAAGCAGGGCCGCGGCACCTTCGGGGTTCTGCGCATGCCTGGTGACACCGCCGCCACTTGCGTTGATATGCACCACTCCGCCGTCCGGAAACCAGTGTGGTGCAACATTCGCTACTGCCTGCATGCGCAGAAAGCGTGCGATCTCGCTGGAATCCGCAATGCCGACGGCGCATTGTCCCGCAGCGATTGCCTGCAGCAATTCCGTGTCATCCGTGAAAACGGAGGTCGCGAGATTGGCGCGCCAGCCACGCACGGTCAGCTCTGCCGCAACGATACCGTGGTCGTTAATCAGCATTGCTATCAGCGATCCATTTCCTGGGACCCTCGATGAAGACAGGCACAATCGCTCACGCCAGGATTCCTCGCCCAGCGATGCGTAGTCAGCAATGGCCTTCCGCTCCGCATCACTCGTCAGTTCCGTGTTGTAAACGACTGTCCGGGCTCGCACGGCGAACGATACCCAAAGGTGTTCCGGATCCCGTAGCTGCGCCGGAATGCGCCGGGCGATGACCTCAGACCTGGTCGGCCTGAACACGTTCTGCTCGGCCGCTTGCCACAGGTCCGCAACATTTTCTGCAATGAAAAGGTCGGACACCGGATCTCGCCCGGGCTTGTGCACTTTATCTTTTAGCACCTGGAATTCGCCGGTCACCAACAAAACCTTTACCCCGGTTTCTGCCGTGTACGCCTCGAATAGCGGTTCAGCGACGCGCTCCCCAAATGTCGAATAGACGACAACAGTGCCGGCATCCGCTTTGTCCGTTGCGTCGGGCGGTACGTCGCTGCCGCAGCCGGCGCAAACCAGAAACGCAAGGGCGATAGCCGGCGTGACGCACCGATTAACAAGACACTGCTTCAGGCTCATGGAGATGCCGACTTGTGCGTTGCCGGCATGTAATCCACCTTTTCCGTAGCAACCCGGTCGCGTCCGGACGATTTCGCGCTGTATAAGGCGACATCGGCACGAGCGAGCAAAGACTCGCCGGTTGTTTTCAGATCATCTGCATCGCGGATTGGCGCGATGCTTGCGATGCCGATTGACACCGTGATGGTGATGCTGTTGCCACCACCGATTTCTATGGGATTCGCTGAGACTGCCTTGCGTATGCGTTCCGCCAACAGCGTTCCGGAATCGATATCCGTCCCCGGCAGTAACACGACGAATTCTTCCCCGCCATAGCGGGCAGCGATGTCGCTGACGCGCACCTGTGATTCAATCCGCTGCGCCAGTTCGCGCAGCACGGCATCTCCCGCTGCGTGGCCGAAAGTGTCATTGACGTTCTTGAAATGATCGATGTCGAGCATCAGGCATACCAGGCTGCTGGCCTCGCGGCGGGCCCGCGCGAGTTCCTCCACCAGTCGCACCTGGAGATAGCGACGGTTATTCCAGCCCGTCAGTACGTCCGTAAATCCGCTGCGCAGGAGTCGCGCGCGATTGACGACGTTCTCGAGCGCGAACGACGCGATGACGCCGAGGTGTGTGAAAAAATCAGTCGCGTGCTCCCGCGTAAATCGCGATTCGTCCGCACTGGCAAAATTGATACTGCCGAGCAGCGCGCCTTTGTGGATGAGCGGGATCATTGCCATGCTTCTCATGTTCAGCGTGCCAGGAAAGAGCAAAGAGTGATCGGACGCCTTGTAAGGCCCCAGCCATGGCCTGCGTAACGCGATGTATTGCGGGGCAAGGCCCGTCAGCGCCTCAACAAGTTGCAGATCCGGCAGTTCATCCGGCTCCGACCCTCCGGCGATGAGCAGGTGGCGCACATCGTGGTCCGGATCGGCAAACACGACCGTAACCTTGTCCAGCCCGTAGCTTTCACGCAGGCCTTTGGTCATGTTGCGGAACAGCTCAGCGATATCCTCGGCATTAAGCAAAGTGAGCTCGCGCTCGTACGAGCGGCGCAGGATACTCATGTTTCTTTGAAACTCGTCGCTCAGCGCGGCGAACTTTGCATTGGCCTGATCGAGCTCGTCAGGCAGGTCTTTTTGTACTTCCATCTGTGGCGGTTCCCAGGCGTCGTTCCCCACAATTTGCTTGTACCAGAATCGGGCCGCTGCGTCGCTGACGGTGCTGCTGATTCAGCAACAGTATTGAGACTACCTGCGCGTGGCCAGGTACTCCCGGCCGTTCTGCATCAGTTCCACGAAAGCGCTTTCGTCACCGCCGGCAACGGCCTCGCGGATCCGTGCTACGGCTTTGTACAGCGCGTTGAGCGGCTCAAGCCCAAACTTGTTGAGGTGCTGAATTTCGAAATACATGCGTGGATTGTCCTCCGCGACCGCTGCCGAGACCAGCAATTGTGCGTCAAAGGTCGTCGAGGAGAGCCGGGCAAGTTTCGGTGCGGCCTCGCCGCTTTCCGCAAGCGCCGTAAAAAACGCGATGTTGAGCGCATGTGACAGACCAAGCACATAGGCGATCAAACGATCATGCTCGTCCAGGCCCATGTCCAGTTCGTCAACCATCGTTGCCGCGAACAATTCCCTGGCCTCGGCGGTAGCTTCAGGAGAGCCGGCATCGACGAAAATCAGGTGGCGGCCGGCCAACAATTCAGTATCCGGTCCGTACATCGGATGTAGTGAGGCAACCTTACAACCCGCGCGCGCCAATGCGCGTAGCCCCGCTTTGAGCGGGGTCTTCAGCGAGCCAATGTCGAATACCAGGCCAGCGGGAGAGAGGCTTGCCAGTTCCGTCAGAATATCACCGGATACGGCCATTGGCGTTGCCACCACGATAATGTCGTAGTCCACGCCGGCCGCTCTCCAGTCATTGAAACCAGCTGGACCTGCTTCGAGCGCTGTATCAGCCACGGTCGTCGCAAATCCCTGCGAATTGAAAAAGTCGACAAACCAGCCACCCATTTTACCGGCCCCACCAATGACCAGGACGCTGCGGCCATCACCCTTGCCTTCTGCCGCAATGCGAGCACGTTCCTGGCGGGTGAGGGATGAGCGGATCAGCGTGCTCAGTATTTCTTCCACGATATTCGGGTCGACATTCAGAGATCTGGCCTGGCTGCGGGCCTTTTCCAGGACTTCTTTCTCACGTTCATAATCACGCGTTGCCCGGCCGGTCGATTGCTTGCTGCGGCCAATTTCGCCAACTATCCGTTGTCGTTCCGCGATCAACTCGATGAGTTGACGATCGATTGACGACAGCTCGCTGCGCAGATTCTCAAGACTCATATTCAATTCCTTCGGCGCTGGCTCGTTTGCGTTGTTTAACATAACAGCAAAAAGTGGGGGAATTTTCCGATGAGTCCGAAAAGAAAAAATTCGGCGGACCGGGCGCGGGCCCTGTAAACCAACGACTTAGGAGTACCCGCCCCGGGGTGACGCGATTGACTCGAGCGTACAGTGGGAGCATTGGCCGTAGGCGTGGCTCCGCTCTAAGATCACAGCGATCGCACCACCGATCGGAACGGGCAAGAACTTGGCTGTCGGCTTGCGCCACCCACCCCCGATCATAATAAAAAGGACAAAAGATGCGAATCGTTGGTCGAACGAAACCGATCCCCGTCCTCGTCTTGTTCACGGGGTTGGGACTCCTCTCGTCACTCAGTGCTCAGGAGAGTCCCTCTAATTTACGGCATCCACGACCACGACACGAATATTCAGGAGTACCTCGACCATTTTTCGGCAGCCGGTTGTCAGGGGATGGGTGACCGCCACCATCGCGATAGGCAGCGATCCGTCCAACACGGGTGGCGACGATTTCCGATGGATCGCCAACCAGGGCCATACCGTCATCGTGCGATTGAACAATGGATACTGTGGATCAGGAAACATTCCAACGCCTGACAAATACGATGATTTCGCGCAGCGTGCCGCCAACTACGTCGCCGCCACCAAAGGGGCGCACATCTTCGTTATCGGAAACGAGACCAACCTGGCGGGCGACTGGCCACCCGTCAATGGCCATGCTCAGTATGTTTCTCCACAAGACTATGCGAGCGTTTTTCGAAAGACTTATAACGCCATCAAGGCAGTACGGCCGGAGGATCTACGACAAGGCCTATCGCTACCATGGTCACCTGCGATAAGCGCGCAGCCCGCAGTTGCGGGCTGCATTCTTGTTGGGCACCGCCGATGGCGTCTTTCGAAACGATAAACATCGTATAGCCTGTGCCAGCTCATGTGCCGCGTCAGGCGATAGTGACAGTGCCGGTACCAATGTTGAAATTCCCGGTTGCGCCTGAGCCAGCCCGGAAATGACCTTGTCCTTGCGTGCACATAATGATTCTGCACGTAGTAAGGCCGGTACCCGAACTCGTGCGCCGATGCATCTGTCGCACCTGGCAGAACAAGACAAGCACCGAACACCAGTGAAAAGATCGTTCGTCTCATGATGTGACCCATATTTGCATTCATGGCCGTCTCCACAGTTTCTGGTTCGGCTATAGATTAATACTGGCGAGATGAACGCAGACTTAATACAACTCATTGTTTTTATTAATTTTATGAACGACAGCTGAACAGCTGTGACCCCATGGCGTCAGCAGCGCTACCGTCAATACGGCATTCGTGCGAACATCCGGCCCAATAAAAAAATTCCCCAAGGATTCCGGAAATGAAAACGCGTGCTGCTGTCGCCTGGGAGGCAGGCAAACCTCTTGAAATCGAAGACATCGATATCGACGGGCCGCAAGAGGGCGAGGTCATGTTGCGTATTGTCGCCACGGGCGTGTGCCATACCGATGCCTTTACACTCTCTGGCGAAGACCCGGAGGGCATTTTCCCGGCAGTGCTCGGTCATGAGGGGGGCGCAATCGTCGAGGAAGTCGGCAGCGGAGTTTCAAGTGTCAAAGTCGGTGATCATGTCATTCCGCTGTACACACCTGAGTGTGGTGAATGTGATTTTTGCACCTCGGGCAAGACCAACCTTTGTCAGGCAATACGCGTAACCCAGGGTCAGGGCCTGATGCCGGACGGCACTTCGCGGTTTTCAAAAGGTGGCAAGCAAATATTCCATTACATGGGCACCTCGACATTCAGCGAATATACGGTGCTACCGGAGATTGCGGTTGCCAAGATCAGTGACAAGGCGCCACTGGAAAAAGTCTGCCTGCTTGGCTGTGGCATCACGACCGGCATCGGCGCGGTTCTGAACACAGCGAAGGTAGAGCCTGGCGCAACGGTTGCCGTCTTCGGCCTGGGCGGCGTGGGCTTGAGCGCGATACAGGGAGCAACCATAGCGAAAGCCGGTCGCATCATCGCAGTCGATATCAATCCGGATAAATTCGAACTCGCCACGCAGATGGGCGCCACCGACACCGTGAATCCCGAAGATTACGAGGAACCGATCCAGGAGGTGCTGATTGACCTGACCAATGGCGGCGTGGACTATTCCTTCGAATGCGTTGGCAATACCAGCCTGATGCGAGCGGCGCTCGAGTGTTGTCACAAAGGCTGGGGTGAGTCGGTCATTATCGGCGTTGCCGGCGCCGGTCAGGAAATCTGCACCCGGCCGTTTCAACTGGTAACGGGCCGCGTCTGGCGGGGAACGGCATTTGGCGGCTGTAAAGGCCGTTCACAATTGCCGGGCATGGTTGAGCAATACATGGATGGCGACATCAAGGTGGACGAGTTCATCACGCATACGATGCCGCTCGAGGACATCAACAACGCGTTCGACCTCATGCACGAAGGCAAAAGCATCCGCTCGGTCATACATTTCTGATCCACAGGAGAGGGGCGGAACGGTCCTGACCACCACCTTTAAAAACTATGCAGGCAAGCAAAGTCGCCGTCGCCACAACCTCGCAGGGTGCGGCTGACGCGGCCGCGGAAATCTGCGAACTCGGCGGTAATGCTGTCGACTGCGCCATTGCGGCCGTCATGTATTCAATCAACACCGAACCCGGGGTGTGCGCACTGGCCGGCGGCGCCTATGCCACGGTCTGGCCACCCGGCGGCGACCCGGTCACCATTGACGGCAATGTCGCAGTTCCCGGCACAGGCCTGCCCGCAGGGGTCCGTCCGGGCGCCGAATCCATCCACATGGACTACGGCGGCGGTGTCGAAACCCTGGTGGGTGCCGCCTCGGTCGCCATACCGGGAACGCCGGCGGCCCTGCACCTCGCAGCGCAGCAATTTGGTCAGATTGAGTGGCGCGAATTGCTGGGCCCGGTTATTCGAGCAGCAAGAGATGGCTTTCCATTGTCCGCCGCCTGCCACTATTACCTTGAATATTCGGGCGACGTCATTTTCGGCCGCAGCGAGGACGGCCATGGCGCGCTTTACGGTGAGGGCGGTGATTTGCTTGATGTACGCAGCAACATCGTTGTTCCACACCTTGCCGACAGCTTGAGCGCCCTCGCGGAAGGCGGCAGCCGGGTTTTTTACGAAGGTGAAATCGCGCGAGCAATTGCAGATCACATCCAGGACCTCGGCGGTTTCCTGACGATGGAAGACTTGCAGCGCTACGCGCCGCTGGTCCGCGATTCCCTGATCGTCGGCGTAGGCGACTGGAAAATTGCCACGAATCCTCCCCCCGCAGTCGGCGGCACAGTGTTGGCTGCCATGTTGCTGGCTTTCGATAAGCATCCGGTTGTGCAATGGAATGACGATGCATTGGGGCAATTGTTGCGAGTGCAGCAGGCGGTCCTGACTTACCGGAAACGCCAACTGGACCTGAGCGACGACCTGCCGCGGGATGCTGCGCGCCTGCTTGACCTGGCGCGCAGCGGTGCATTGCTTGCCAAGCGGTCGTCCGCTGCGACGGTGCACACGTCGGTGGTCGACGATAACGGCCTTGCCTGCGCGATTACCGCGTCATCGGGTTATGGTTCGGGCGAGATGCCCTCGGGCACGGGACTCTGGCTGAACAACTGCCTCGGAGAACTCGAACTAAACCGTAAGGGCCTCGAGGCCGGTCCACCGGGAAGGCGGCTGCCATCGAACATGGCGCCGAGCGCCGCGCGTTCGGAGCACCAAGTACTCACGTTAGGATCGCCGGGCGCAGATCGCATCACAACCGCACTGCACCAGTTCCTGATCAACTACATTCAACTCGGCCACACGCTCAGCGACGCTGTAGCACATCCGCGAATGCACCTCGAAATCGACGGCTCCGATATGAATATCGCGGTGGAACCTGGCCTTGATTTACCGGATACCGGGATATCAGTGACGAGGTACCCGGAAATCGGCATGTATTTTGGCGGTGTGGTCGCTGCACTGTATGACAATAAGAGTGGTTTCTCGGTGGCAGCCGATCCGCGACGCGAGGGCGGCACTTTCATTGCCGAAGGATGATCGCACCGATCGGGTCTGCTAATCTGCCGACCGCACAGGCCAAACCATCACCTCTCCAGGACATTACCATCGTGAGCGACGCAAAGTTGACAGATCGTCTGCCTGACGACCTGCCATCAGACCCGATGCACTGGGCCGACGCATGGCTCAAAGAGGCGATGGCGGCAAAAGTACAGCGTAATCCCAACTCGATGACGATCGCATCGGTCGCAGCGGATTCACAGCCATCATCCAGAGTCGTTCTTTGCAAGGATTTTGTTCCAGATCCGGGATACCTGGTTTTCTATACCAACTATCGATCGCAGAAATCACTGGAATGGACTGCAAACCCGAGAGCCGCCGCGTTAATGCACTGGGACTCACTGGGGCGGCAGGTGCGTATCGAGGGGACGATCGTGCGCTCGCCCGAAGAGGAAAGCGACGCCTATTTCGCCAGCCGCGACTGGGGCAGCCAACTGGGCGCCTGGGGCAGTGATCAGAGTGAGACCATTGCGTCTCACGATGCGCTGGTCCGCCAAGTCAGGCAGCGCGCCGCCGACCTTGGACTGACACTGGACCCGGACACGCAGACGCTCGCCGATGACAATATTCCGCTAATCGCGCGACCTGCGCACTGGGGTGGATTTCGATTGTGGGCAACAGCGATAGAGCTTTGGATAGAGGGCAAGAATCGCGTTCACGACCGGGCCAGGTGGCAACGCGATATTGTGCGCACTTCCGAGCATACGTTTTCCGTTACCCCGTGGACCGGGGTGCGATTGCAGCCCTGATCTTACCCATGAACTCCGCCATCGTGGAAAGCAGGGTACGTTGCCCGTTCTGTGGGGAACGCATCAGCGTATTGCTCGATCTTAGTGGCGGCGGCCAGTCATATGTTGAGGACTGCCAGGTTTGTTGCCAGCCGATGCAATTAAGTTTCGACGTCAATGATGGCGATTTCACGAATCTGCAGGTGGCTTGTGCCGCTTAAACAATTACCGGGTTTGCTCTGCGCCCTGTTGCTGATCAGGTCAGCGTGTGCGGACGTTGTCGTCACGCAGGGAGCCGACTTCAGCGCGGACGTATTTCCGGGCGATGGCCGGGTCGTAATGGATCTCCTGGGAAAAATCTGGGTAGTGCCGGCAAGCGGTGGGCAGGCACGGATGATGACGGACGACCTGTTGCCGGCACACCAGCCCCGATGGTCACCGGATGGATCGAAGATCCTTTACCAGGCACGCTCACTGGACACGGCGTCCTTATGGCTACTGGATGTCGAATCATCCGCCGCATCCAGGATTGGCAATGAATCTTTTTTTGTTCAACACGCCTCATGGCATCCGGATGGCGAACGTATCGTTTTCTCCTCGCAACGCGGCGACACCGGGCTCGATATCTGGGAAACCGACTTGCCGACAGGATTGAGCTGGAGAATCAGCAGTCATCCGGGCGACGAGATGGAACCCGTTTGGTCGAACAACGGCAGACACCTGGCCTACATCAGGAAAAACGATGACCAATACATGCTGGTCCTGCGCCGGCACGGCCAGGCAGAGGTCGACCTGTTAGTCTCGGATCAGCCATTGTCGTCACCGTCCTGGAGACCCGACGGAAGTTTGCTGACGATCCTCAGGCAGGACGGCGAAACATGGTCGCTCAACATGGTCATTCTTTCGGACCCGCCGCTGCTACGGCAATTTGTCGCGGGCGAGGATTTCTTTACGTCGCCGGTCAGCTGGCGAAACCGGCAGCAAATGCTGTACACGGCAGATGGCTTCATCAAGACACGCGACTTCGGCGACCTGCGTTCGAAGCGGCTACCTTTCAGAGCCACGGTGAAAGAACCGGAGACACGGCCAAAAACCATCATTGCCAGGCGAGAACTCGAAATCATCGATCCGCCGGCTGATCGCCTGGTGATTCGCGGTGCCAGGCTGTTTGATGGCATCTGGAATCGTTATCGCAATCACATGGATGTCCTGATCGACGGCGGCCGAATTGCTGCCGTTGAAGCAAGACGGGACTGGCAGGATGCAACGGTACTGGATCTCGGCAACGTCACGATCCTGCCCGGCTTTATCGACACCTGGTCGGCCATGCCGGCCGGGCCCGTGCAACAAGCGGGCCCACGCATGCTCGCCTATGGTGTCACTACGATCGTGACCGACGACCCAACTCACGACGGAAATTTGTGGGAAGGCGAGCGGAGCCCGGGGCCGAGGGTACTGGCAGCAGGCGATATCGGCACCGCGAGACAAGAAGCCGGTGAGAGGCCCTATTTTTTTGTCAAAGTAGCGGCCGGACAGGCTGACGATCGCGCGACGCGGGAAGCGGTACAAAACTGGCAGGCCCGTGGCGTTCCGGTGCTTGCGGAAAACTGGAATACCGGACTGGGAATCGGCGCTGACCTGCTCACGGGCGCCGGCTCGCTGTCAGGCTCGCCAGTCGGTGGCCAATACCAGGACCTGCAGGTGGCCGTCCGCCGGAATCCGGTTACCCTGATTTCCGGTCTCGCGGATGCCGCGACGCCGGGCATGTCCTCACTGCTTGGTTCGCGGCAGGCGCGCGAACTCGGGCAACGCGCATTACCAGGGCGGCGTTTTTCGTCCGTTCCCGGGCTGGCGGCGGTGGCCTCATCGATCGTACTGGGCAGCAAGCCAAATGGTCTGCCCCCGGGCCTGGCATTGCACGCCGAACTCCGGGCGCTCGCCGCGGCAGGCCTGCGTGGCGACCAGGTATTGCAGGCAACAGGCAGTAACGCAGCCATGATCCTCGGACTCGACAATCAGATCGGCAGAATTACGCCCGGGGCTATGGCAGACCTGGTACTGGTCAATGGTGATCCGCTCGGCAATGCCGCGGACACCCTGTCCATCGTTGCAGTCGTCCGGAATGGCCGATTTTTCAGCCTGGTTGGACTCCTTGAGCGGGCGCAGGCCACCACTGGCGTCGAATAATTTGACAACTCAGGGCGGCATGCGTCGGCAAACGCCGACAAAACGTAAATTGAAGATAAAAACGGCCGGATGGCCGAATCTGCTGTGGTCGACGAGCAATGACCGATCGCAAAACATTAATATTTTCATATGGTTATAACGTGTTGTTTTACGACCAAATTATGTGCAGGTGCAGCATTTCGTCGGGTTTTTTTACAAATCATCGCTCACTGTTAATCCGCCATTAACAGGATATCCGTTAAGCTGTTGAAATAATTTGTTTTGTTGACTGATGGCATGGGACTTGCTTTTAATACCATGCCCAAGCGAAGTGTAACTGGACTCGGCAACCACTAAACGATACAAACAGGATTTAGACGCCAGAAGAAAAATAAAAATAATAATAAGAAGATCCAGATCCAATACTAATAATTAAGTCTGTATCCGGTCACCGAATTAACAGTTACCTCTTTGATAATAAAAAGAGTCTTTAGCCCCGCCGTCAAACGCGGGGCTTTTTATTGCGAGTTGCAGGAGTTCCGGGCCATTCGCGGCTGGCCGAAAATCGACGCTGCAAAATTCCTGGCGGAATTGAAGAAAAGTCTGAAGCCGGGCGGCATGCTCGGTGTTATCGACCACTCCGCTGAGGCAGGATCGCCCCGCGCAACCGGCGGGACCTTACACCGCATCGATCCGCAGATCGTCATCAGCGAGATCGAAGCCGCAGGCTTTGTGCTTGAGTCCGCCAGCGACGTCCTGCGCAACATGAACGATGATTACAGCCTGGGTGTGTTCCACTCCGAGGTCCGAGCCAAGACAGACAGGTTTGTCGTCAAATTCAGGAAGCCTGACTGGCGCAGTGTACCGGAACCCGGATCGCCCATCTTTGGCGCGATTTGCGACCCGTTTCCTGTTCAGCGGATGGCCGTCGCGGCCTAATCGGATTCCCTAATAATTCCCCACGGACGAGGCGAAGATGTTCAAGGCGATACGCATAACGGTGCTGCTGTTAATCCTGTTCTTCGTCGCTGCCAGCAACTGGCTGACGCAGTCTCGCAGTACTGACTGGAACAACAGCCTGTGGGTAAAAATCTACCCCATAAACGGCGACGGCAGTGACGTCAGCGGCCGTTACGTCGACAGCCTGACGGCGGACAGCTTTGAACCAATCGAATCATTTGTAGCCCGGGAGGTAAGCAAATACGGACATTCAATCGCGCGACCGGTCCGCGTGGAACTGGGCGAGGAAATCAGGGAACAGCCTCCGGCCATCGGCGATTCCCCGAGCGCGCTGGACATCATGCTGTGGAGCCTGAAGATGAGGTGGTGGGCAAGCAGTGTCACCGGACCGCAGGATGATCCGGATCCCGACGTAAGAATATTCGTGCGCTATCACGCGCCTGAGGACCATTTTGTTCTCGAAGACTCTGTCGGCATGCAAAAAGGCATGATCGGCGTCGTGAACGCCTATGCGGGACGACGGCAGGCTGGCACCAACAACGTGATTATCGCGCACGAATTTTTGCATACGCTGGGCGCGACCGATAAATATGATCCC